>PVBE012632925.1_pt1 | contig 14872 bp, 10 predicted proteins | sample 1631181 | NCBI WGS metagenome assembly PVBE01 (sample SAMN08397723, study PRJNA350692) | Marine metagenome, whole genome shotgun sequencing project. | isolation source: water | place: Pacific Ocean | collected 2012-04 | reverse complement strand
GCTGTTCTTGCACTACGCATAACGTGGATCAACGGACACTGGCGGGACCTCTGGGAGTCAAAACCGCTTGCGGCATGAATCTACCTACTGAAACGGGAAGCCCCCCCGGGCGAAGGGCTCTGTTGCGACAGCGACTAATGTTGATAACCCCCGCGTTAACGGTTAGATTGCATCCGCTGGCTCAGACCACGAACATGAACCCCGAGATGAATACAATCACTGCTGCTGTCGGACACGACGCATGCCTGGCCGCCAGGCCGGACTTCGTCGATGCTTTGCTAAGCGAGGCTTTATACTCCGCCATCTTTATCGCTTTGAGCGGTCTGGCTCTTTGCGGGATCCATTTTGGCGTCGCATATGTCAGATCGGTTCGCAGATTCCGTCGGGATATCTCCAAGCGGCGTCGGGTCTCTACCGAAGAGTTTCTCTCCGCCATCGGCGACGAGCCTCGATACGACGCGCTGTATGTGGCGATGCGTGAGGCTTTTGCCCGTATGGGGAAGGTCCCGGTAGAGGTGATCTACCCGATCGACACCTTCGAACTGTTCTATATGTTGACCTTCAACGGCTTTGACACGGTGGAGATCACCATGGCGTTGGATAAATCATTGGATATCTGGATACCCGACAATGTCGCCGAGCGGGTTTCCTTTCCGACTACGCCCGCTGAATACGCGAATACAACTATTGTCGATTGCGTAAAACGCATGCTTGAATCCGAAGCGTTAAGATCCCTACTGGCGGAAAAAGAGATGGCGGGACAGTAATATGCATTCATCGTTCGATACAATTATAGCTGATCGTTCCGTTGACGTCGCCGGCCTTGGGACCGAGCTTATTGTCGCCGGCGTGATAATGGCGGTTCTCTTGTTGCTGATGCTGCTGGTTAAACACGATCTGCGTCGACGCCGCCAGGCCGCGGCCCGGCGACCTGCAGTTTCGATGGATGAATTCATTGATGGTGTCGATGCGGGCCCTGCGTATGACGCTCTGTGCGTGGCGGTCAGGCAGGAGTCCGCCAGCCAGACGGAAATCCCGGTCGAGGCGATATATCCCAGCGACACCATAGAGTTCCTCGAGTCGTTTGCCGGCGGGAGATTTGACACGGCCTGCATTATCCAGGCGATTGAGAAAGGGTTGGGTATATCCATTTCAGAGGAGATCGCCAATAAGATGCCATTTCCTCACAAGGGCTTCAGAACTGAGTTCACCACGATCGCCGACTGCATCAGGGGATTCATCGAGTGCGAAGAGTTCGCGGCGTTGCTTGTTGGTCAAGAGCCCTCCGCAGGAGAGTGAATAAAGGTCTCGATACGACCGTTTCAATCATCCCGCCTGCGGACTCCAGCTCGATATGCACGGGGTTCCTTGGCTACTCAAACTCCCATTGCACCAATATGTGCTTGCGGGCGTGGTTTTTGCGTTGGTTGCTGCTAAAATTACTGTAGTTGAGCATTGTATGCAATTTGCGGTCGCCATCGGTGTTTCTGAGGTGGACTATGGGGCGTTCAAGCGGTCAATGCGGAAGGCGGAGGGTCAAGTGGGTGGTTTTCTGGTTGGTGGTTTTTCTGGCTCCGACAATTGCTGTATTGCACGTTATAGCGCGTCCGGCCGATCGGGCTCCAGCCTTCGACTCTTCGGCTGCGAGCCGCCCGACAACGACAGCTTCGGCGCCGGCGAGCCAGCCCAAGAAGAAATGGACGCCTCCCCGATTCAAGGCCCGATCCCGTGAGCGGGGAATAATGGTTCGCACAATCACGAGATACGGCCTGAAAGATCCGTCTGTGCTCCAGGCGATGACGGGTGTGCCCAGGCATTTCTTCGTGCCCAGGGTTATTGCCTCGCGAGCCTACTACGACACTCCGCTGCCCATAGGATTCGGCCAGACCATATCACAACCGTATATGGTCGCCGAGATGACAAGGCAACTGCAACTCAAGCCCACTTCGCGAGTACTGGAGATCGGGACCGGTTCGGGCTACCAAGCCGCGGTGCTAACCGAGTTTACGCGGCATGTATACAGCATCGAGATAGTAAAGCCGCTGGCCGTTGCGGCGAAGGCGAGATTCAAGAACCTTGGCTACCACGTGATAAAAACCAAGCGAGGCGACGGTTACTACGGATGGCCCGACCATGCTCCGTTCGACGCGATTATCGTCACGTGTGCGGCCGGGCAGATTCCTCCGCCGCTGGTCAGGCAACTGGCCAAAGGCGGGCGGATGGTCATTCCTGTGGGCGGGGCGTTTTCCAGGCAGTCGCTGATGCTCGTCGTGAAGGATAAGAAAGGCAAGGTCCGCAGCCGCTCGCTGATGGGCGTGCGATTCGTTCCGCTACGGCGAAAGGATGTGTCGGTCAAGTGAGCCAACTGCCCCCCGTACGCACGCGGTTGGCGCTGTTGGCGATCTCGGCGGCGACGCTCGGGTTGGAACTGGCGTTGATGCGGGACCTGTCGCTCAGGTACTGGTCGCATTTCGCCTACATGGTCATCAGCGTGGCGATGCTGGGTTTCGGGGCCAGCGGTACGTTTATCGCACTTCTCAGGTCCAGGATTCTCAAACGTCAGCGGGCGTGGCTTTGCGGGGCGACGCTTGCGTTTTCCGTTACGATCTGCCTCAGTCGTTTCGCCGCGGCCCGTGTAGATTTGGACATACGGTACCTCGCGTGGGATTTCTCGCAGATCGGCAATGTCGTGTTGATCGAGCTGCTGATGTTCGTTCCCCTGTTCCTGGCCGGCGTTGTGATTGGCGTGGCGCTTCTGGACGTCCCGCAACGGATCAGCGGACACTATGCGGCGAACATGGTCGGGTCCGGTCTCGGCGCGGTGATGTCTGTGTCGCTGATGAGCGTGACGCCCGTTAGCGGTCAGTTCCTGGTGGCCGCCGTCCTTGGATATTCCGCCTTCGGGCTGCTGTTGCCCTGGCGTCGCGTGGGGGCTGTGGTGTTGGCTGTTCTGGGCGGAGCGGCGGTGGCGATTTCGGCGTATCTGTCTCCGCCGGAGACGATCTCGCAATACAAGATGCTCGCCCAGACGCGGAACTGGGGTCAGACCGAGGTGGTTCACCAGTCGTTCGGCCCGCTGGGGCGGATAGACGTTATTGGCGGGCGGGCCATCCATTACGCACCCGGGTTGAGCTTGCAGTTTATGCGTGAGATTCCGCCTCACGTGCTCTTGATCGTTGACGGCGACCAGACGAGCGCAGTTTATGATCCCCCAAGCGTTGAAGACTGGGAGTTTAGCGACTACACGACGGCGGCTGTCGCGTACCATCTGCGTAAACACCCCGAGGTATGCATCATCGGGGCTGGCGGCGGGGCGGATATCGGTTTGGCGGCGTTTCATCTAAGCCGACGCGTAGTCGCCCTTGAGATCAACGACCAGGTCATTGCCGCCATGACCGGCCCGCTGAACTCGCGCGGCGGGGGGATATACAATCACGGCGGCGTGACGGTGCTTAATCGCGAGGCCAGGGGCTATTTTGCATCAGCGGGCGAGAGCTTCGACGTGATCCAATTGCCGATGGTCGACGCATTCGGAGCCTCCGGAGCCGGCCTGTATGCTACGCGAGAGTCGTATCTGTACACCGTCGAGGCGATGGCCGCAATGTACGATAACCTGAATCGCGACGGCGTTCTGGCCATTACGCGATGGGCCCGCACGCCGCCGCGCGATGAACTTAGAATATTCGACACAGCCGCCGAGATGCTCCGGGCCAGAGGACTCGCCCCGGGCGGACGCCTGGCGATGATAAGGAGTTGGGCGACTGTCACCGTGCTGGTATTCAAGCGGCCGATAACGCCTGGCGACACGGATGCTGTCGGCAAGTTTTGCGCCGACAGGTCGTTTGATCTGTGCTACCTGCCCGGCTTGGTCCAATCGCAGGCAAATAGGCATCATCTGCTGGACGAACCGTACTATTTCCAGGCCGCCGCCGCACTGCTCGGGTCGCAGCGGGCCGACTTCCTGGACGATTACATTTTCGCCGTGGAGGCGACCACCGACGATCGCCCGTATTTCTTCCACTCGTTCCGCTGGCGGGCTATGGATGAGTTCAAGCGCCAGCTCGGCGGCGCCAGCCCGGCGTTCATGGAGATTGGGTACCTGATGACTGTCGCGGCCCTGGGCCAGGCGATTATCCTGGGCGTTCTGCTGGTTGTCCTGCCGCTGGCTCCGGGTATCGGGGCCCTGAAGGGTCAGCAACACCGGGCCGCATCACTGGGGTTCTTCTCCCTGGTGGGGGCCGGTTTCATGCTGTTGGAGATGGGGTTCATTCAGAAGCTGATTCTCTACCTGGCTGATCCGATCTACTCGGCCGCCGTTGTGATCGCCGCTTTTCTGATATTCGGCGGTCTGGGCAGTTGGTGCAGTCGCCTCTGGCCGACTACGCCGCGACGTTTGGCTGTCGTAGGTTCGGGGGCGGTTGCCGGGCTCGGGTTACTGTACGTAGCGACGCTGGACGATTGGCTGGGCCTGACCCAGAGTCAGGCGCCCGGCTTGCGTTTTGTCGTGGCGGGGATGACGATAGCGCCTCTGGCTGTGGCGATGGGGCATGTATTTCCCGCTGCTCTTCGGCATCTCGGTCGAGTCGGGCCGAAACTCGTGCCCTGGGCCTGGGCGGCCAACGGGTTCGCATCAGTCGTAGCAACCGTAGCCGCTCCGCTGATCGCGATGAGCTTCGGGTTCACCGTTCTGACAGTCGCGGCGGTAGTCTGCTACATACTGGCGGGGCTGCTATTCCAGCGTCGGTCTTACGATCTTGCCTTCTAGTTGGGCTTTTCCGCCTTCTTTCTCGTAGACTCCGTAGAATATCGAACACGAATCGAGCCATAGGGTGATTCTGTGCAGGTCTTCCTTGCTGAGCTTCACGCGGTCCTTGTGGCTGCCGGTTGTCAGCAGGGGATAGAGCTTCGAGGCGTGGGCGCCGAACTTGCCCGGGGTGGTGCGCCATCCGTCGCCGTAACTGTAGAACCCGTACTTCGCCGCCAGGCTTTCGTACGAGGCGTACCAGGTGCGGCGGCCTCTGCCGACTACCTTGTTGCTCAGGTCCGGCGGTTTGATCTTGACCTTCGGGTCCGCGGCTTTTTCCGTGTGGCACTTGACGCAGTTCTTGTCGAGCACCGGCTGGACCAGTCGTGGATAGCTGAACGGATTGGATCCGTCGACATCCGGCTTGGGAATATCGGGCTTGCGTCGGTGCGCTATCGCCAGACGTCCCGGCGCCAGCGGTACTTTGTGTTTCTGTTCGTGGCAGCCTTGGCATGTTAACCGTTCGTTGGCCTGCAGGTACGTCGATGATCGCATTGACTGGATCGCCAGTCCGTCTTTGTCCAGAGCCTGGAAGAACAGCTCCCTGTGGGCCGGAACTTTGAAGTGGGCGCTTCCGTCTTTTTCGACGGGAACTGTGCCAAGTACGTATCGCGCCAGGATGACTGAGTCGCGAGTCGTCGGCGGACGCAACCCGATCTCGTGCGGCGGGCCGCCGGAGGGAACCGACATCGGGATGATCTGGTAGACCCGCAGCGCGGTGATCTTCGTTCCTTCGGGCCATTTTTTCAGGCTGTCGTAAACGTTGACCAGCGCCAGCGTGGCGGTTTCCGGCGTTTTGGACAGCGTAGCTCCGCCAGCCGGGGCGAACACGCGCTTCGAACCGTCGGGGATGATCGGCGGTCTCTTGCGGGGTCGAAGGGGCATGGGGCTCTGGCAGGCGATGCTCGGATCGCGGTAGACCAGCTCCTTGTTGCCGAATGCGTCGACGAGGTAGATGCCGTACTGTCCGCGTTTGTGCTTCCGGCCTTGTCCGCCCATTCCGCGTTTCATGCTCGGATCGTATACGCAGAGATAGTAGTCTTCGCTCAGCGGCCAGGCCGTTGCGTAAACCTGGGCTCCGCCCTGGGTTTCCGGGAACGCCACATCTGGCGTCAGGCGTTTAACCGGCGCCATTGCGTCGTCGTCGGGCACGCGCGGATCGACCACCACCAGCGAACCGAACGCCTGTCCGTGGTGCGGCGCCGCGGTGGCGATATACTTGTGCGATCCGGGAATCGCCCGGATGTCCAGCTCCATGTCAGGACGCTTGCCGCGCGGTGCGAAGTTACCGTGAACCGCCCGCGAGTCGCGCCCGTCAGGCGTCGTGATCCACGGCAGGTGCGCGGTGCATCCGTGGCGGTCAACGTAATCCCAACGCGTGTAGATAATCATTCCGTCGTGGGTCACGCTGGGGTGCCATTCGTTTGTCTCGTGGTAGCTGAGGCACTGGATTTCCGTACCGTCGGCCTTCATGTCGTACAGCGTGTAAGTCGGACACGTTCGTCCGCAGCGAAGGTATCCGCCGCGCCGTTCGGTGATGAAGGCGAGTCGACCGTTGGGCATCCAGCACGGGTCGAAATCGTTCCACGTCCCGTCGGTAAGCTGCTTGAGGCCGGTCCCGTCTATATTGGCTTTGAACACGTGGTAGCTTCGCTGCTTGTCCCAGTGGCCGCGTGACGGATCTGTGTGGCGATCGTGGCGGGTTTCGCCTTTGCACTCGACGTATGCGAACGCGATTTCCTTGGCGTCGTACGACAGGTCCGGCGAGAGGAACGATCCGTCGAGTATTTCGCCTTTGAGGCGCCCGGATTCGACTTTGGAGCTGGCCAGTATGTTCGTGACCTTCTGCTTGTCGGTCTCTCCGAACGGGTTTGACAATACGTGTATCCCGCCGCCGGGCAGCGTGTTGACCCCGTAATACTGATCGCACATATGGTTGAATCGCGAGCGATGCCGCGTGATGAACAGCAGCTTGTCGAAGTTCAGCAGGGGGTTTGAGAACGATATCTTGCGGCGGAGTTTGCAGGCGGATTTGAACAGTTCGAGTCGGGCTTTGGTCTCTTTGGGGTCGACCTTTGCGGCGGACTCTTTAAGGGCCTTCAGTGCGGCAGTCTGTGCCGACATGTCCGGCGATCCGGTCATCTTGCTGATGTCGTCCAGCACGGCCGCCGTTCTGCGCAGCGTTACGTCCAGAGCGTCGCGGTCGGCTTCGATTATAAGCGACGAAGCGTTGAAAGTTTGCGGTGCGTACTGTTCGAAGCGTCGTCGATTGCGGATGTCGTTCGACAGCGTCTGGTACTGGTAGCCCAGTTCTTCAGCGGGGGTCATGACCACTTCGGGAACTACCGGAGCCTTGGGGCGCCTCAGGCGTTTGTTGACAGCGATTTTGGCCTGGAACTTGACGCCTTTGGAGATGATCCGCAGTTCGGCGATCGAACTGTACGGCCTGCCGCCGACTTCAGACATGGCCCGCAGGCGGACGTAGCGTCCCTTGACCGGAGCCTTGAGCGTGATGACGTTTTCGCTGGTTCGCTTCTTGAATCCGCCGCTGGCCGCGGGCTTGCCCATCTTCTTGCTATCATCGGTGTTGGTTACGTAAAACTCGTAGTTGCCGATGGTCCCGTTCGATCCGCCCTCGCGCGGAAGGTAAGCGAATCCGGAGATTTCATATTCGCCGCCCAGGTCGATCAGGAGTTCGTGAGGCGGCGCCGGCGAGAAGCCGGAAAACTGCGTATGCCATATGGATTTGGGATTGCCGTCCATCGCCTTGTAGGCTTCGTATCCGCGATGCTCGCTGTCGCAGCGGATGGTTACCGTCACGATCTTGTCTGCTCCCAGCGCTGCAGTGCACATCAGGACGCAAACGAATACAGCTGTCAGTTTCACTGATTTCATAGTCATCATCCTCATCGGGAAAAGTCCGGGTTACTGTTGGCAGGCGTCTATCTGCGGAACACAGTGACCAGCTTGGCCCGCAGTCCTCTCGGGTCGAGCTTCTTGGCCTGTGTGTGGATAACTTCGCCGCCGGGTATGATCATCACCGAGTAGGGAGAGGCCGGCTTGGCCCCTTCTTTGGGCTTGAGCGCCTTGAACAGTTCGGCGGTGTCTTTGCCGGTGAACGCGTAGTTGATCGGAGCCTTGGGGTCAACCGGTGAGAATCGCGACGGATCGGGCTTGGCCGCGTAATTCTTCTTCAATACCGCCAGGGCCTCTTTCTTCTTGGGTTCCGGGTCAATGTTGACCGTTATCAACTCCAGCGGACGGTGCTGGTAGATTCGCCTGAGCATCACCAGGTCCGACATCGCCGCGACGCTGGATTTGTCGTCGAGCGACCATATGCAGATGAGCTTCAGGACGTTGGAATCGTTGGCTGCGAGTTTCTTGAATCCCGCCAGGTCGAGGTCCGGCATGGTGACGGGCTTTTCGTTCCACATGGCCGTGTCGTAGTCGACCGAGCGCCGTTTGAAGCCCCACTTGGTCGAGCACCCGAACGGGCGCGTGCGATCGTAAACGATCTTCTTGCCCGCCAGGAGCGCCTCGATAGCCACTTTTGCGTGCGGACCGCCGGAAGCCGAATACGGCGGGCTCTCGACTGAACCGATGTAACGAAGCTTCCGCTCGGCGTCGAAGATGAACATCATCGGCGTCAGCGTCGCGCCGTAGGCCATCGAGGTCTTCTGGGTCTTGCCGTCGTACAGGTACGGGAACGGGTAGTTCTTCTCCTTGGCGCGGATCTTCATTTCTTCGAAGCTGTCGCCCAAAACGGTGCCGGCTACTTCGTCGGGCCTCAGCGCGCCCGGATCGTTCGGTGAGATCGCCACGAGCTTGACACCCTTCTTGGCGTAGTCCGTCGACAGCTTGATGATCGCATCCTCCTGCATTCGCGACGTGGGGCAGTGGTTGCATGTGAATACTATCGCCAGGACCTTCGCGTCTTTGTACTCGGCCAGCGTGTGGGTCTTGCCGTCAACGCCGGGCAGCTTGAAGTCCGGAGCCGGATCGCCGATGTTCAGCCCGGTAACCTGCGGATACGCTGGATACTTCTTGGCCTTGGGCTTGCTGGTCGGCTCGGGCTTGTCGGCCGCCTGAACGCCGCTTGACAGCATCAAAGCAGATATTGCGAACATTACCGCACAGTAACGAGAAGCTCTCGACATCATCGTCAATCTCCTGATTTTGTTTCGTTTATTTAGACCGCTTCTGCGGAAAACAACATTATATGTTCCCGCATCGGCGTTTACCACCGCTGTTAGTACTCAAGAATAGTTGGGATAATCGGCGCTGGCATATACAATGAACGCACGTGTATTGAGCGAAAGGCGATTAATGCGAAAAAAATCCTTACTGACAGTATTCCCCGGCTACGTGCTGATCCTGGCCTGCATGTGTGCGATCGCCGAATCGGCAGGAGTGCGAGATGGCGGCCCGCCGGCGCATCACTGGGTCTTCGACGAGGCCCACGTTCGCGGTTCGGACGTAAAAGCCCTCAAAGGACCCGGAGGACGAATCCTCGGCGGGGCGAAGCTGGCCAAACAGAAGGGACCAGGCGCGCTGGTTCTTGGCGGCGTTCGCGACAGCGTGTTGATCACCGACAAGCATAGTTCGGCCGGGCTGCCGGAAAAGCTCATCACAGCAGAAGCGTGGGTCGCGATTCACAAACCGCTGCAGTGGGGCGGTATTGTCGGGGCCATGCGGGACAACGGAAACGATGAGACCGGCTGGGTGCTGGGCTTCGTGGGCGGTAGGTTCTCGTTTGCGATCGTCACCGAAGACAAGCGAAGGATGACCTATCTGGCGTCGAAAATGCAATTCACGCCGGGCAAGTGGCATCACGTTGTCGGAACGTACGACGGCAAGGCTCACTGCATTTACGTTGACGGACGGCTCGAAGCGTCCGACAAATCTCGCAAGGGCAAGCTGCTGTACCCGCCGACCGACACGTTCTACGAGATCGGAGCCTACCACGACAACAACGAATACTTCCGCACCACCGGCCAGATTCACGAGGCCGCGGTCTACAAGCGGGCCCTGGCGCCGAAGGAGATCCTGGCGCTCTACAACGCCAAGAAAGACAAGTTCCCCAAACCCGACCCGAAGCTGATCGCAAAGCTCAAGAAACCAGCGCCTCGGGCGGCTCCCGTGGTCCACACGCCGGAGCCCGCGGGTTTTCGCGTAGACTTAGGGCCCTACGTGCGGTACGACTCGTCAAGCACGGCGGTTGTCTGCTGGGAGACCAAACAGCCCGTCGCTTCGATTCTCATCTGCGGCCCCAAAGACCGTCCACAGAAACGCATCGCCGACACTACGCCTAAGAAGGTCCACGAGGTCCGATTCGACGCGCTGGAATCCGGCGGGGTTTATACTTATCAGGTTGCCGTCCCAGGCTCCTCAGGCGAGCAGACCGACGGGCCTTACGAGTTTGACACCACTTTTAACTATCGACCCGAGTCGATCGCGAAGATCGCCAGCCCCTGGCCCGACGCCGGTCAGTACAAATCAGCGGCCGAGCGGATAATCCGCGATACCGGCGTGACCAAAGGTTATTGCGTCCTGTACGGCTTCGGGGACGGGCGCTTGGCGTATGAGCTTGCCAAACGGACGGACCTGATTATCGTCGGCGTCAGTGAAGACGCCGCGGCGGTGACAAAGGCTCGCAAGCTGTTGAGCGATGCGGGGCTCTACGGCCCGCGGATAACTGTTCGGCACGTGGAATCGATGGCCAAACTCCCGTTTACCGACGGGTTCGCCAACCTGATCGTTTCCGAGGATATCCTGGCCGGCGGTAAGCCTACCGGCTCGGCCGCTGAGATGTTCCGGATTCTCAAGCCCGGCGGCTCGGCGTTGCTGGGAGCGCCGCAAGGCGGACCGGTCGAAGCCTGGCTGAAAGCCGGCAAGGTCGACAGTGTGATCTCCTGTGAGAACGGCTGGTGGGCCGGCATAACTCGAGATATCCCGGCCGGGTTTGGCGTATGGACACACCAGTACGGTCTGCCGAACAACTCGTCGTTCGGCGGCGAGACGCTCGGCGGCGCCACGAAGACCGGCGATCTCCAGGTTCAATGGGTCGGGAGGCCCGGCGCGGATTTCGGACTGGATCGCAACCCGCGAATGCCGGCCCCGCTGGCCGTTAACGGGCGCCTGTTCCATCAGGGGATGAATCGCGTAATCGCCATGGACTCCGGCAACGGCGCCCCGCTCTGGACGGTTTCGATACCCGACTTGAGACGCGTGAACATGCCCCGCGATGCGAGCAACTGGTGCGCCGATCGGGACAATGTTTACGTTGCACTGAGAAACGCCTGCTGGCGGCTTGACGCGAATACCGGAAAAAGGACCGCGACGCACCGCCTGCCGAACAAGGCCAAACTCGCCACTCACGACTGGGGCTACGTCGCCCGGTCCGGCAAGCTGCTGTATGCAAGCAGCGTAAAGGCCCGCTCGTCTTACACTGATTTTTGGAAGAAGGTCTCGTGGTACGATCAGAGATCCGGTTACGGAACGTGGCAGATATGCAGTGACGAGTTTTTCGCGATGGACCCGGAGACCGGAAAAACCGCTTGGAAGCATAAAGGCGGACTGATCGTGAACTCCTCGATTACAATCGGCGGCGGGAGGGTCTATTTCGCCGAGTCGCGCGACGCCGAAGCACTGGCGTACCCGTCCGGGCGAGTGAATACCCCCAAACTCTGGTCGAAGCTCTATCTAGTGGCGCTGAACGCCGAGACCGGTTCGAAGTTGTGGGAACGCCAACTGGAGGCTGATCCGGGGATTGTGGTCTTCTACCTGGCGTTTAGCGAAGGTAAGCTCGTGTTGGTCTCGTCGTCGAAGAACAAATACGATCTTTACGCCTACAACGCCGCGGATGGAAAGGATGTTTGGCGAGCCGAGCACAAATGGGCCGCCAGCGGACACGGCGGGCATATTCAGCACCCGGCGATAAACGGCGGGGCTGTCTTTGTAGAACCGCACGGATACGAAATGGCTTCCGGCAAGCGCCTTCCGCTGCGTATGGGCCGGCGTGAGGGGTGTTCGACCAGGGCGGCTGTGGCGGGGGCGTTGATCTATCGCGGAAGGGCCAGGCGGATTTGCATGTGGGATACGACCACAGGCGAGGTCAGCAGTTGGATACATCTTCGCCCGAGTTGCTGGCTGAGCATGGTGCCCGCCGGCGGTATGGTCCTGGTTCCCGAAGGCGGGGCTGGCTGCAGTTGCGGAAACTGGATCGAAACTTCGCTCGGATTCGTGCCGAGACCTAAGTCGGAACCGACAACGAAGCCGAAATCGGCCGACGCGAAAAAGGAGGGGAAATAATGAGAGCTTCAAGAATCATCACTGTTGCGACGGTGCTGCTGGCGGCTTCCGCGGTTTTCGCCGAGGATTGGCCCACGTATCGACACGATAATCGTCGCACAGGAGCCACGGGCCAAAAGCTGGCGGCGCCGCTGAAGCAGATATGGCGATACGATTCGCCGTCGGCTCCGGTTCCGGCCTGGGCCAAGCCGGCAAAGTGGAACGCATTCGCCGGAGTCAAGGGTCTGTCGCACATGAGACAGTTCGATTCGGCGTTTCACGTGACGGTGTCCGGCGACAGGGTGTTCTTCGGCTCGTCGGCTGACGATGCGGCGCACTGTCTGGACGCGGCCACTGGTAAGAGCATCTGGACCGCTCATACCGACGGGCCGGTGCGGCTGCCTCCTACTATCGCAGACGGAAAGGCGTACTTCGGCTCCGACGACGGTCAGGCCTACTGCGTTAAGGCGTCAGACGGATCGAGGGTCTGGAAATACCGCGCCGCTCCTGAAGAGCGGTTTGTGCCCAGCAACGGGAAGCTGATTTCGCTCTGGCCGGTTCGCACCGGCGTGCTGGTCGACAATGGAAAGGCTTACTTCGGCGCATCGTTGCTGCCGTGGCGGGATTCACGCATCTGCGGAGTCGATGCGGCCACGGGCTCGGATTCCGGCCCCGGGCTTTTTGCTACTATCGACGCCAGCCGCACGATGCAGGGCGCCATGCTCGCCTCGGACAAGAACCTGTTCGTTCTCCAGGGACGCAGCGGGGCGATAGTCTTTGCTCGCGAAACAGGGAAGCTGGCCCACGCACTGGCCGGACGCGGCGACGGCGGAGCACATGCGGCTCTTACAGCCGACGAACAACTTATCTACGGACCTGGCAGCAGAACGGGCGTGCTCTCGGTCTTCGACAACAAGACCCGCAAGCGAATCAAATCGATCTCCGGCGCCAATCGGATCGTTGTCGGTCCGCAGATGTGCTATGTCTACAAACCCGGCAAACTGTCGTCCATGCCGCTGGCCCAGCAGGCGAAAACCGATGTCCGGATCGCTGTGCTTCGCGACAAGCAGAAGAAGCTTGCAGCTAAACTCAAGGGCCTGTCCAAAGCTCCGAAAGGCAAGAAGGAGACTGACGAGCAGGCGACGAAACGCAAAGCCGAGATCGAAAAGATCAAGAGCGAGCAGAAGGAGATACCCAAGCAGCTAACCGAGCTTGGCAAATCCGCGAACAAGGGCAATGGATGGAGCGTTGATTGCCCCGAGGCGTACGAAATCATCCTCGCCGGCGACACGCTGCTGCTCGGCGGCGACGGTGAAGTAACCGCGCGGGCGGCTGGCGACGGCAAGCTGCTCTGGACCGGCAAAGTCGACGGTAAGGCCCGCGGCCTGGCCGCCGCCAACGGACGACTCTACGTGAGCACCGACAAAGGGAAGATTCACTGCTTTACAACGGAGGATGGCGCGAAACGCTAAGGCGATTACGCGGCGATTGAAAGGATGAATTGATGAAACGGACGTTGCTGGTGATGTTGACCGGTGTTCTTGTCGCAGTTGCTGTCGCGCAGGCCAAAGCCAGGCCCGCAGACGGCACGGCGCCCGAGCAGACGACTCTCAATTTGAAGTCGAAGTTCAACTTTATCGATCGGTCGGAAATCGTTAGTCGGGGGAAGATCACCTATACCGTTCCGAAAAAACGCGACGATGGAATCGAAGTCGCAGACGCACGCAAATATGGCGTTCTTACGAAACTGATGAAGCTCCTCAACGAGATCGAACAGCAGAATCAGGATTTCAAAGTCGGCAAGGGGGCGAAGAACGCCAGGAGCAGTTTTCCCTACAATCCGAAGATCCGGGGCTGCATCGACAGCGTCCTGATTGCAAAGGACGGCAAGTTGATTGTCGAGGAGTATTTCGCCAACGCCGACATTGATAAACCGCACTACCAGATGTCGATCACCAAGAGCATAGTCGCTTATGCGATAGGCAAAGCGATCGAGTTGGGCAAGATCAAGAGTGAAAACGACCTGATCCTGGACTACCTTCCGGAAGTCGACCGCTCCAAAGTCGCCGAGGGCGTCGATACGCTTACGCTGAAGGACCTGCTGACGATGAATTCGGGTATTCGCTACAAGTCGGCGAAGAAGAGACCGAAAATCACGCTCAAGAATCACGCACAACTTTACCTGACGCTGACCACGCCGATCCCCGCAAAGAAGAAGTACAAGTATGACGGGACTAACGTCGACTTGCTTTGTCATATTCTGCACAACACCACCGGTATGACCCTGACCGATTGCGCAAAGAAGCACCTGTTCGGGCCGATGGGAATAACGAACTTCAAGTTCGGCAAGTCCTGGTGCGGTCTGGACAAGGGCGCGGCCGGAATGCGCCTGACCTCGCGCGACATGCTCAAGGTCGGCCTGATGACGATGAACGGCGGCAAGTGGAACGGTAAGCAGATTCTCAACAAGGTGTGGATCGACAAAGCCACTGCAGTGCATGTGAACAAAGATCGGCCCAGCAAGTACGGTTACTTCTGGTAGTCCCAAGACGCCGTGGTCAACGGGAGAACTTATCGCGTGCGATCGTGCAGGGGCGCTGGGGGACAGTTCATCCTTCTGGTCCCCGAACTGGACATCGCCGCGATCTTCACCAGTTACTATGCAACGAATGCACCGATGCGGCACTTTGAGAAGATAATCCTCCCGGCGTTTGTGAAGTAAGGCCCAATTCCCGGCCGGGCCGGGATCGCGAGTGTGTTCAGGAATGGCGAAATGAG
>PVBE010389362.1_pt1 | contig 14875 bp, 23 predicted proteins | sample 1631181 | NCBI WGS metagenome assembly PVBE01 (sample SAMN08397723, study PRJNA350692) | Marine metagenome, whole genome shotgun sequencing project. | isolation source: water | place: Pacific Ocean | collected 2012-04 | reverse complement strand
CTCACCATAATTTCCTATACAACTTATATAACCATCATTCTCCAAACCATTTCTAAATAATTCTGATACTATTATTATTCTGTTTTCTCGGTACGCCCCATTTAAACAAGTAAATTTCTTTTCTCTAATTTTATCCACTTTAAAATCTTCAATAGGAAACTTTTTCTTTTTAAGAACCCAGTATGTAGCGTATTCTACAAAATAATTTAATCCAATAATATTAATTTTAGGAAGATTAAGCTTTTCAGACCAAATATCATAATTCTCACCTAGTTTCATATCCATGGATATGAAATATACGTTAGACGATTTAATCTTATATTTTTTAATCATTCTATGTATAGCAATAAACCACCTATGACGAGGAGTTCCTTCGGCAGAAAAATCAAAAATCAATTTTATAACATTGGTGTTTATTAAATTAATGAGTTCTTTATTTAACACTTCACCCAATCTATTTAATATTGTATTTGGATTGGAAATATTAGTATAATAAATATGGAGATTTAAAGTTATAAAATTAAAATTATCTTTTTTAAACTCGTTTAAATCTGTAATGTGATTTACAACAATTTTATCTGAAGTAGATTTTGCTATAGCAGTTAATATCTTTTCATCATACCATCTAGCTGATTCCCACCCTGCTTCAAGGGAATCTTCCTCATGAGTTCCAGATGGTACTGGTAAACTATAATTAAAAATCTCTTTAGGTATTAAGATTTTTTCTCTCTCCTAACTCTAATTCTTTCTCTTAATTTTTTTCTCCGTTCCACGATTTTTCGTTTACGGTCATCTCCTACTGAAACTTCTTTACACAAGTTCCAAAATTTTTCATACTCTGGAAAAGCTTTTAAGAAATCTGTATTCCTTCTTTTATCATGTTGAGTAAAAAAATTATAAAAATCACTTCTACCCTTAGATAAATACACATCGTCTTTAAGTGTGGTTTCGAAATAATCCACCACTCTCTTAAATTTGGCTATTTCCAAATCATTAAACTTATTAGAATCCGAGTTATCATTATGTGCATACATAAAATCTAAATGGTTTATCATATGAGATAAAAATTCTTCTTTAGGTAGAATATTCATATCATAATGTGGTGGTTCTTTTAAATAAGGTGTATCTATTTGAATTCTCTGTAAAGGTATAGGTTGATTTATATTTCCATATTCTGTTGCATTTGGATCGTTGTATTTTTCTCTCCATACTAATATTTGTTCTAATAAAGAATCAAAGTTAGTAACACATAAATTATTAAAGGTAATCATTAATGAAACTTTAGAATCTTTAATCTCGGTCAAATATTTATTTAAATTTCTCTGAAACAATTTAACATCTAAACCATGTCTCATATACTCAGCTTTATCTGTATGCCACGAATCTATAGAAGTAAATAGTTTAAACTTTTTAACTTTCTTTCTTTCTATGATTGGTTTTAACTTTTCTATAAACCTATCAAAGAGTTTTGGATTTGCACCTATATTAGAATTTATATTTAACTCAAGATTGGGCATTGGATTCTTATTAATCTCATCTAACAATCTATAAGTACTTCCATGAATTAATGGTTCTCCGCCTGTAATCCTCAAAATGTTTAATGTCTTGGAAACTGAAGGCCACCATTTCCACCAAGCCTCTACATATGGATTATCTTCATCATTTTTATATAATTTATTTTCAAACCACTCTACACTATAATCCCCACTATTCAAATCTGTATATGGGCCCAATTCTTTTGACTCATCAAAAAATCTCGAACTATATCGTGGATGGCAATAACCACATTTAAAATTACATTGATTACCAAATGATAATTCTATATACTCAGGATTAACATTCATATCCCAAGGATTATCTATAATATCTTTTAATCTTCTTCCATCTCCCTCGTGTATAGCTAGAGTTCTTTGTTTTCTATCACTTATATAATCAGGACCCATAGATTCTACATTCCAACAATAAGTACACCCTACAGGTTTCTCTCCCTCTAACATCTGCTTTCTCTCTAACTTCTTATGTTTAGTGTTATGCAGAGCAGACGGATTTTCTTTTAATTCTTCTAAGGGAATTACATGTGGTTGTGGATGATAACAACTATGAGTTTCACCCAAGTGTAGATAGATGGTTACGTGATGCCATTTAGCAAGACAAAATGTTGGTGATGTCTTTGCTTCTATCTGGGGTAATATCTCTTTTATTCGGTCATGTTCATAATTACTCATTATTACATAGTACTATACTAAATCACTTCTTTAAATTTATTCTTTGGTATGTACCAGATTTTTCCCATACTATCTTGAACTCTGTAATCACCGTTTTCTTTTCGTATGACTTTTACAATTTCATCTTTGTATAAAGTACCATTATAATTTACTATAGTTTCTTTTACTCTGGCCTTCATAGGTTTTACATAATTCATTAGTTTAGCCGTCGAGTCATATCCACGTTATCTAAAAGATTGCCTTGTTTGTCAAATGGCCAACGGAAACTACCATCATTTTCTTCCATATCTTCCGCCCGCCATAACTTTAACATTAACTGTTTAAGTTCTTTTATCTCCTCGGATATTCTCATTGTTTGTTCAAGTAATTTTACTTGACCTTTTTGTAACTTTGTAACTTCACTCATCTATTCTTCTTTTCCTTTAATTAATTGTGCTTGTGCTTTTTCAGTTGCAATTTCTTTTTTGAAATCCTTTTTCTTTCCACCAAAGTATTCATAAGCGTGTCCTTCTTCAATTAAGATATCATTCACACTTACCCAACCATCGTGGTCTAAATCTATATCACTATCATCATTTTTGATACACTCATTAATATGATCTCCAACGAGATTAGGATCCACAAATATCTCACCTAATACTCTACCGAACTTTCCAGTTCCAAATGATTTTAATTTGAATACTCCACCTTCTAATAATTCTTTATTACGGGCCTTTGCTGCCAAACCTTTTTTCTTTTCTTCTAAATCTCTGGTTCTACTTTCCCAAGTATCAATACCCATATACCTTATTCGTTTTTTAGTTTTTAATTTAAAACCTAAATCAATATAGCAGTCTATGGTATCTCCATCCACAACCTTAATCAATTCACATTGATACTCTTTAACATCTACTTTTTTAGCCATTTTATTTCTCCCACTATCAGGAGAAATATAACTCTCCTAATATATTAAATGCTCATTTTCATTGCATTAGCCACGAGTAACATTTTTGCTGTAACAGGTGTCCACTTACATTCATAAATATTAGTTAATATAGTATTAGCATCATTTGGGGATACTTTTCTTCCTTGTAAAGAAACCAATTCACCATCAACTAATATATTTGTTTTTTGAGATTTAGCCATTGTGTTCAACGCTTCTACAACCTTTTTAAAGTCCTGAAAGTGCATATATGTTCCTCGTAATTTTCCTTCTGATTTATCAGTTAAAACAATATATCGGTCATAATCAGTCCATCTATTTTTTTTCATTTTTTATGTTTTTCCATTCTTTTTTCGTTAATTTAGTTCTTTTAGTTTCACCAACTTTCCTTTGGTAAATTGTTTCACCACCATCAGGACTTTCATAGATATATCCTAATGGACTATCTACAAGTTCTTCTGCTAACCTATGAGATTCTTTTACAGCTTGTGCATCTCCACCCTCAGGTAAACCATCAGAAGTCATTTCAGTATAAAGTTGTTTTTGTGTGTTTTCATAAAACGTATGTTTTTGTTCTTCAAATACTTTATCTCGTAACTCTACATCTGTATCGTTATCTGGTTCAACATAACCTACAGCTTCTTCCCATTCTTTTACTTCATCATCAAAATACATTCCATCAACTTCTTCTGCTTGAGCAATGTAATTACCACCTTGATCGTGTCCGAAAACTTTATCTTCGTGTTTTTTCTGTGAAGAATTTTTTTCTCGTCTACGACCTTCTTCAAGACCTTCCTGTGCAAGTTCTCTGGCTCTTTTCATTCCTTCTTTCATATCTTTCGAATAAACATAATTATTATCTTTACTAAATTCTAACTCACATCCCAAGTGGTTAGTGCCACTACCCACATAATCATAATCTACTTCAAAAGTATTTTCACCACATATTTCACATACCCAAGTTGCTCGGGCCTCTTGTTCTTCTATTTCCGAATCTGTAAATACTATATAAGAACCTTTTTCTCTTAATAATAAAGCTATTTCTTCTGCTAAATTATTTCTAAAAGATTCGGATGCCATATTTGGTTGTCTATCTCGCCATCTGGCTAGTGCAACCTTAATTGTATCTTCCATATTATTTTCTCCATTTACTATAATTAGTATAAAAAGAGGCGATATTAAAATCTAATTCAATACCGCCTCGTGGGAGTGAGAGATTATTTATTTACTTAATTTATAGTCCTGATATTCACTAATCATAGATTTTACTCTCTCGTACATCTTATCAGGTTTTTTTCCTTCTTTCAAGGATTTTACTAACGATTCAAGGTAAACCCCCAAGATGAGTTCATTCAACTTGGGTTTTTTCTTCTTTACCTTGGTAACTTTTTTCTTAATAGTCATTAAGAATTTGCTCCTTCTATTTCTTCTTCATTGAAAAGGTTTTCTTCAGAACCATCAGAAACATACTTCTGAACTAGCTGTTTTATGAAAGTTCTCTCTGATTCTACACCACCATCTTCCGTGTACTGGGGATAAATCGTAACTTCTGATGCTTCATCTAAACCGAAACCATCAAACAACAATCCTGCCAATTCAACAGAAGTTCTGGTAGAAACTCCATTAGAAAACCTACCGTTTTCAGACTTTGCTTCTACTCTCGTAGAGTGTGCTATTGAAGCTACTGATTTAAGTAACTCATTATCAACATGCGGGAACATATAGGATAGTAATCCAAATTCCTCATCTTCATTCAGAACATCCATTTCCACAACCATAAATCTGTCCATCAGTGCTTTATCCATAACTCTTGTAGAAGTATACTCATTACCAATGTTAGCCGTTGCTACGAAAGTAACACCTTCTGCCACATTGATAGTTTTTTGACCATCTTCTTCATCCAACCGAAGATATCTTTGTCCAGCGTCTAAAACTGTCATTAAGATATTCCATGCGTCAGGGTGAGCCCTTGATAACTCGTCCATCAGAATCACAGCGTTAGGTGTTTGAATAGCCTTAACGAAAAGTGATTCAGAAAAGTAAGTTCCTTTTTTCTTATCAAAGTGAACATTACCAATCAGAGTGGCACGAGGATCCTGGGTTGAACCCATATTAAAATAGAAGTCAGGTCTATCAAGTGAGTTAACCAACGACTTAGCAGCCATTGTTTTACCACACCCAGCAGGTCCTGTCATTAAAATATTCTTTCCACGAACAGCGGAACGAATCAGATACTTCCATTTAAGTTCCTTCATAACCAAACCTTTAGGTTTTAAATTATAAGAACTGTGAATAAAATTCAACATATCAGCATGATCTTCTGGAACATCAACAGATGAAACATCAAATACAGGAGCACCTGTACTCTCAAAAACACCCATTGGAACTTTCCACCAATAGGTTCTCCCACCCTTACCAGTTCGGCGTTCCAAAGCCATACCTTTTTCATAAGCACTCTTTCGAGTACTTGTGCCTATTTCTGATGTGTATTTATTACCATCAATATCATAGGCATTATATCGGTTTCCCGACATTTCCATTTTTACAACAATATTGTTATTTGTCATTTTTTCTCCATTTGTTAATTAAGTCTCTCATTTCTTACTTGATCTTACAACAAAAGATCGATACAAGTCAAGCTTTATTTTCATTATTTTCAATTTTTTTTCATCCAATGTAATTTTCCATCACCATTATCAAATGCTTCCCAACCACAGTTTTTCCATATACATATCCATTGATATCTATCTGTCCAACTTTCAAATGGTTTCATCCTATATCCACAAAAACATTCAGGATTATTCTTATACAACTTATTTACAACCCACTTTATCACTTTTTAAGGAACGTCTTATTCATTGTTTTAGAAACAGACATAACAGAAGTTACATCAATAAATTGTGCATCACTACCATACATACGATTAAAAGCTGAAGTACTATCTTGTCTTTCATATGAAGACCCAATGAAATAACTTAAAACTTTAATTCCACGATTACGAATTTCTTTAACCATTTTCTTAGTATGATTGATTGCCGTATCGTGATGATAATCAATATCTTTATTTCCAAACATCGGCATCCCATCTGAAAAGTTTAGGAAATAAGAATCTTTATCTCTACCAGAAGGTATCATATCATTCATAATAGCTTCATAACATAACCCTTCAGGAGTAGTACCACTAGCTCCCAGATATTTAAATAAAGTTTTTACTTTAGTAAAAGAATCTTTTCTTGAATCATAAGCAATCAAAATAATAGGATGATTATCAGATGATGATCTTCTATAACCACCATTATCTTGTGTAGACCTAAATGAGATTACCAAATCAACATTAGAAATCATATCAATTGCTTTAGCCATAGCCACAACTGAAGTCATTGTTTTAGTCCACTTATCACCACTCATAGAACCACTAGCGTCAACAGAAATATGTAAGTGAGCATCTGGATAACTATCAACAAAAGTTTGACTAAAAACATTCTGATTATCAAAACCCAATTCAGCAATTAATCTCTTATCAATTCTACCATTAAGTTTTCTGGTATATTTAGTATCACGAGATTCACCACGAACCTGAAGTTTTCTACCTAAGATAGTTCCCAATCTAACACCATCTTCTATATAAGTGTCTCTATATCCATCTGTACCATAATTATCACCCTGCCATTTTGAAATCATACCAACAGTATCACTATCAACTAAACCTTTATTGAAATTTTTAACAACAATAACTTTAGTAGGTGTATTTTTTCCTGTATAATAATTAGTTAAGTTCTTACCAACTTCTCTGTATTCCATCCCAGCCGATTCAACTGCATCTAATGATGCTTTATCTTTTTTAGAAACTTTCTTTTTAGTGATATCACCATCCATAAATTTCTTCTGCTTTTCAAAAGCCTTTACTAATTGTCTTTTCTGTGCATCAGTTAATTCTATTTTCTTTTCAGCAATATCAATTTGAGTACCTTCGACATTTTCATTAGAAGAAGATTTACCAGGTAAATCTATACTTGCCCCACCACTACCACTTTCAGATGATTCACCTTCTTTAATACTATCAAGTAAAGAATCAAATTCATCATCATTCAATCCTTTATATTTATCATCACTTTCACCACCTGAAGATTCATTACCTTCATCAGAAGAATCACTACCATCTGCTTTCTCATAAGAGATTTCACCAGTTTCACTATTTACATTTTCAATACCATCTGGAATATTATTAAGGATTGCATCATAAACTTTGAGAGCAACTTTGAAAGCATCATCAGTAGATTTTATATTTTTTACACCACCATTATCTTTAAAAATTGAAGTATAAATTTTACGAAGACCGTCAAGAGCGTTTAGATTAGTATTCTTATTAGTGAGATTTATAACTCTAAACATATATGAATCCCAGTTATTATCAGTATATTCATCAGTACCTAAAGCCTTATCAATAATTTTAGAATGAAAATACTTCTTATACATTGAATGATAATAACCTTTGTATCCAGGAGAATTAGAAAAAACATAGTTGTCAATTCGTCTATCTTCAACATAGTTTAGTAAATTTTTAATATGTGAAAGAATTTCCATTTTAGAAAATCCTTTAACTTCTGCTCTATTGAAATATTCTTTTGGGATATTTACTTCAAGATTCCTAACCATATCAAAATCTGAAAGTAAGATATGTGAACCTTCATGCAAAGCCAAACCAACAGAACTATCAAAAAGTTTATCATCTAACTTAGCTGAAATAGTAACTTTCTTACCATCGGTGACGGAAGCACCAGCGGTAACAAATGTAACAGGAATATCTTTCTTTGTTAAGATATTAACAAAGTTAGCAATTGCCCTTCTATAAGAAGACAATGCAATTAAATCAACTTTTGGTTTTACATCTTCATCATCAAATATAGAACCAGTATTATCCCAATCATTATCCAACCAAAAAGAAGAGTAGTTATTTTTCTTATTTAAAGACCCAACAGAATACTTCTCCCGAAGAGCCATTGGGTTAAATTGTTTCAAATTTTTCATCTCTTTTCTCTCTCTCATACCTGATCTTACAACAAAAGATCGATACAAGTCAAGCTTTTTTTTGCTTTTTTTTAACTTTTTTTTCTCACTAAAATCACTCATTACTGGATCTTAACGCTAAAAACCAATACAAGTCAATGACTTTTTTAAAAAAAAGTAGGTTACTATATACGCGTGAGTTGTGTTCTAAATGATACCTTACTAATTATAAACAACTGGTGTATCAAATCCTTCTTGTAATTGATAGGTCAGAATCCACTTCATATCATCATCTTCATCCCATTCCTCATAATCCACTAAGATAACATTAGCATCCCTCTTCATAAATCTCTCATTGATCTGATCTAGCTGCTCTTCTGAATGACATATTATGACTATCTTATCGCCCTGAGACTTAACCATAACCACGTTGTCCGCATGATTATACACAATATTGTCCTTCATTTTTTTCTGATTCTCGATAATTATACCTGATAGTGGGAGAGGTCAAACATATATACGACCTACCCAACAATCCTTTCTACTTCATTCAATCCATAAATCCTATGTGTAGACTTGATATGCTGATTGTATGGTGCATCCATTAATATAAATGTCTCTTCATTTTTTCTACCATTTTTCCAATGATGCCAATTTTGTGGTGAATCATCTACTAACCAATCTATTTCTACTTTCCACTTATCTCTACCTTTAACAAATACAACTCTATCAAAATTTAATCCTTGATGACCTAACCAAGATAATGTATGGTGTCTGCAATTTTCTTTTTGTGAAGTAATACACCAAAACTCATGACCAAATTCTTTCCCCCACTCCGTCAAACTCTGCATTGAAAATATAGCATTGTAATATGTTGCTCCCAGATGTGAATGGAATATTGGATCAGCTTCTTCCATTACTTCCTTAGATCTATCTTGCCAGTATATTTGTTGCAAATCTTTTTTAGAACAATTAAAATTTTTCTCTAACTGCCAATCTGTAATTTCTGTAACACCTTCTTTAAGATATTCTGGATAATACATTGTAATAACGGACATTAATGAATCACAAAAATTCCTAAGAACTCCGTCTACATCTATTCCTATTATTTTATTTCCTTCAGATAACATCAAATACATTTATTTTATAATATTAGTAACCTGTATTAAAACAATGCACATAGCTAACATTAAACATATAATAGTTTTTAATGTAGGAGCTTCGTGCAATATTCCCCAAGTCATTAGACCAAATATAATAGTTCCAAATCCAAATCCTATTAATCTAACATTCCAAAATTGACCAAAGTACTCATAACTAAATTGTGTAGATTTCCAAAATATCCATCCTAATGGTGCACCAAGAATAAATGGAAACCAAGGATTTTTCATCCAATCAAACTTATCTAAATATTGACCTTGATGTTGAAACCATGCACCTATATTAGCAATCCCTACTGTTATTAAACATAATAATAATTTATTCACTAAATGATTTCTTCTCCGTATAAGCTATATTGCTTTGGTGGTTCAGGGGGGAGTTCTGGATCGGGTAAGACATAATATATCTCACCGTCAAATGAACTTAAATGAAATTCTTTTATTCTACCTTTAGACTTTTGGAATGCATATTCCAATCCTTCAGTTAATGAGTCGAATGTATTCGATTTATCTACAGCGTCTTCCCACCTATCTCCAGGTGGAACTCTTTTTAATATTAATTCCTTCATAACATTTCCTTTTTAACATTGTTAGAACGGGAGCAATTCAATTGTTTTTGAACTAGATACTACTACAATAAGTATTAATAAATCCCTATTCTGTAATTATGCCCTATAGTCCCTTCAATGTAAAACACTAAACATTCCATATATCTAATACCTTTCCTAACTGTATTTCGAATTTATCTGTCATTGTCATACCCCTATATTCTACTAGCATCATAGGAGAATCTTTTCTATATCCATTCCTAAAATAAATATAATCATAAATTTTATTATGTAATCTTGAAGTCCAATAAGGTGTTATATCTCTATACTCTATAATCTTATTTCCATCTGCTATATCATCAAAATATTTTCTATATAAATTTAAATGTAATATTCTTTTCTTTTTTATTAACTTGGGATACTTTAACTGAGACATTACTTCCAAGCTTTTTCACTAATTGTAGTTATATATTCTATTAGTCTACCACATTTCTTACAATAAATAGGTTCAATAGTTTCAGCATTTGAATAATGTGTTAGGTGGTCCTCACAATGTTGTTCTACCAAAGCCCAATCAGCTTTATTCTTCTTATTTAAAATGTGTCTATCCTTTTCTTGACCACAACATATAGTATATCTACCCTTCGGTTTTTTACCAGTTTTCTTTTCTTTAAAATATTCTCTATCCAATTTCATTTTCTTTTTCATATTCATATAAATCTGGAATTAACATATCTAAAAGTTCAAGAACTAAATCAGAATATTCAGGATGGTTAGATAATGTTTCTACTAGATTAGCCATATATTCTGCAGGCATATAATCTAAATCATATTTATCAACTATTAATGCTTGTTCTATAAATGTTTCTATTACAACTTTAACATCATCGGGAATATCTTCCCTAATCCTGAACTTCAATTTTTATCTTCGTTTTCTTATCACTCCCAGACTCTCTTCTATAAACCGTTTTACCACCATCTGGACTTTCGTAAATATATCCAGCATCTTTATCATCTACTATTTCTTCTGATAGTTTATTTCTTTCAAAGTCCTCGACTGATTTATCAATTAGAGTATCAGTTTTTTTAACTTCCTCTTTATAACCTACAGCTTCTTCCCACTCTTTTACTTCATCATCAAAATACATTCCATCTATTTCTTCTGCTTGTGCAATAAAAACTTTATCTTCGTGTTTCTTTTGAGACCAATTCTTTTCTCGTCTATCCTCAGTTACTCTTTTATCATCTTTCATTTCCAACTCAAGTTCACATCCTAAATGATTATATTCTGAACCAATGTTATCATAATCTACATCAAAAGTATTTTTACCACAAATAGAACATACCCACTTTTCTTTTTCAATTTGTTCATCTGATTTTTCGTAAACTGGCATATCTAATTTAGGTTTACCATTATAAGTACTGAGGTCTAAAACCCATCCCTTTCTACCATTATTAGTTTTTATAGCAGCCATAATAGTATTAGCTATTGTTAAACGTGCAGCCTCTGATGCAAGATTAATTTGTCCTTCTGACATATCTTCCAATACATCCATTATTAATTGTTTCATATTAAGCTTCCCCACTTTGTTTTATTTTATTAACAAGTTTATCCATACCTTGTAACTTGGGTGTTAATCCATAAACAACACCATAACAATCTAAACATAATTGTCCAGCACCTTCTACATATCCGAGCCTAAAATCTATATGAGTTTCTTTACTATATAAGGTTTCCCTTTTACAATTTACACATTTATCTTTCATCACTTTCCTTATCTATATTTGCTAAGTAAAAAGAACCTACTGCAAAAAATGACAGTATTATAATCATAACTATTAATGATATTGTTTCTATCATATTAATAAGTATAATTTAAATATACTATCTACCAATAATTTTTAAAAGGGGCTCGGTTGATTTTTTAAGTTTATTTCTATTGGAAACTAAAAATTCGGTTGAGCCCCTTTTATTTATTTAGATGACTGAGGCTATGGTGTTGGAAAAATGGTTTTCTTATACTTGCTAAATGCAGTATCACCCATCTTCTGGTTACACTCATTGTGTAATACCCGAAGATTCTTTTTGGTTGATACACCACCTTTTTTAATACCATGCGAATGTGGAATATCGTGCCCCTTTACCGCATCTGCATACGATAAAGATTCTTCACAAAGTTCACATACTTCGCCAACTTTTCTCCAACGTTCATAAAGGTCTTCATCAGATACTACTCTTTTTGGATCCTTTATAACAACACCTGCTACATCAGGGTCATCTACTAGAGGTTTGAGAAAATAGTCAGTCCTCAATTTAAGATGTTCTTCTGTTTTACCTAATCTGGTTAAATTAGAATATGGTGTTTCGCCCATACCCAACTGTTTCATCCAATTAGGTAAAGTCTTTTCTTTGATATGAATATCCATAAAATACTTTATGAATTTATCATAATCTTTGATCTGAACACTAGCCCTACGAAGTTCTGTAACAACCATATACAAATTATAGAGAACATTTCTTACCATATATTTACGGTAATTTCCAGTTTTCAATAACTTAAATATAGTATCCAAGTTAGTCTTAACTATTTTACCAAGAGGTTTAGTGTCTGCTATGCTCGTAGGATTTTTCAATCCTTCTACCATAGTATCAGCTATTCCATATGCGTGTTTGAAAACACTTTCATAATAGAGTTTATCTAATACACCTCTTGCTATTCCATTGGATATATCTTCTTCGTAAATGAGCAGTTGTGTTAACAACTCATCATACGATTGTCTAGCTGGTGTAAAGTTAACATAAACTCCTTTGTTGTTATTAACTTCCAACAATGGGTGTATACTACCATTATAATTGAATCCCCTACTGGTAATACCTCTTGATGTTGATCTAACCCAAGCGGCTAAATCAGAACGCGTACAGTTCCGTATCTCTTGGGCTTTCATATCATTTAGATTATTCAATTTGAAAAATAAGTCAGCCATTTCCCAATCAGTTCCTTCAACTTCAACCATTGCTAAAGTATGATTTGAAAATATATCTGATAACCAATCGTATTCTTTTGCACGCAACTCATCATAGCGTATATTGCCAAAAGTACGATTGCCATATTGATCACTAATCTCAAAAGAAGGCGACTTGAATTTACCATCAATAAAGTCAATTAGAGTGCGCAACCTTTGTTGCCCATCTACTACTTCGTAGATAACATTTCCTTTGCTGTCTATGTTTTTTCTGAGATATATTAGGGGTAAGATACCACCACTAAGGATGGTGCGAATTAGATCCTGTTGCCAACGTTTGTTTGTATTAGCAACATAATCTCTTTGATATTCGGCGTCGAACATTAAAGCCTTTCGGATTGTATAAATATAATCAATCGTATAAGGTCTTTGATCTTCGGTTTCACCGACGATTAGTTTAGAGTTCATTACGAATCTCCTTTTTTTACTATGTTTTAATTTAACTAATTAAAAGGATAAATCCAATTCAGTTAAATCATTAACTATCGCTTTCTTTTTTTCTGAAGGAAGAAAGCCAATACTTGCAAAGAATCCTTCATATCTAATTTAATAGTTCGGTTATATATATAATCGAATTTCGTGAAAACGCAACTTATTTTTTAGAAGTGGATTTGTGGTTGTATTATATAATAAGTATATAACACTCCTAACACAATCCATAAAGCTATTTTTAATTTTTCTTTTGTTATATCCCATTGGATATATTTTGTTCTGGTATGTCTATCTACCTTAATAATTTTTTTATTACCAAATACATTCCGTGACATTATTTAGAGTTTGTCCTTTATATCCAAAGTCCTATTTTGTGCAAAACTATCAATAACATCTTTAGCTTCTCTCAATGTAACTTGTTCTCCCATATGTGTAGACATTATCTCTCTATAATACTTAATAGCATTTATCTTCTGACCTTTATCTATATACTCTTCAAGTTGTTCTTGTATTTCTAACAATTCTAAATTATCCCATTTGCCACTTAGTATCATATTTCTAATTTTCCAAAACCTATTAGAGTCTTTCATAATCCTAATTATATCTTCCCGTTGACTATTTGGATCTGGAACGTTTATACCATTAAGTGTACTTATCAAATATCTTATATTTTCTTGGTTCTGAATTATATGATGGCTAAACAAAGCTTTATCACTTGGTATATCAGGTTCTGTTCTATCAATTAAATCAGTTAGCAACTCTAATCTTTCTATTACTTTAGCTTTATCCATTATGTTTTTCTTTTATATAAAGTTGTCCATGTTTATCACAAACCTTATTCACCATAGTTAATGTCTCTCCACCAAGACAATCTGGACACCAACATTGGTCAGTACCATATTCAGGGTGATTAAGCTTAAATCTTTCCATACACTCACTATGAGTTTCTTCTCTTAGCATTCCCTTTTTTTCTAAGGACATACCATGAATCCAATTCTCAGGTTGAATAATTCTCTGTCGTCTGATAGGCATCATATGTACATCTTCTAAATGGTCATAGAATCCGTGTCCAGTTTCTACTACTGCTGTACATAATAGACATTTAGTTTTCATTTTATGCAGTATGTAATGTTTCTGCAAAGTTAGAATCTGGAACAGATTCTTCAATAGGTGGTAAATACCAAGTAGAATCTTGTTCTGTTGGTGGTAAATAAAATGGTGGGGTCTCTGTATCAGTAGTATCTGGTTCTGTATACAACCCAATCTTTTGTTCAAACGAATTCAACGAGTCTTCTAAAGTCCCGTTGTAATCTTTATATAGTATAACTGTTGTTAGTACTATATGAAAATAAAACCATGTTAAGTTCATTTAATAAATTCCTTTCGTAATTTCTTTGCAAATAATTTTACTTCAGTATACTTATTCATTTCATTATATCTTTTTTACAAACTTTCCAATACTCCACAGCTACTCCCTCAGCCTCTGCTTCATATGGGTGGTCAAAATATTTTTGGTTTGGTTTTCTATTCCAATGTCTCGAATACCAAATCGGTGAT
>PVBE010063012.1_pt1 | contig 14879 bp, 9 predicted proteins | sample 1631181 | NCBI WGS metagenome assembly PVBE01 (sample SAMN08397723, study PRJNA350692) | Marine metagenome, whole genome shotgun sequencing project. | isolation source: water | place: Pacific Ocean | collected 2012-04 | reverse complement strand
CCCAGTGACGCCGGTGCATGTCTGACGCTATTCCGGCGGGAGCCGAGATCAGCCCGTCCGCGGTACGCTCGGTGGCGGCGATGGCGCCAACCCCGATCTCGGTCAGGTTGAATGCGTCTTTGATCTCGGGCAGGAGGACGATCAGGCTCTGATGGAAGGTGTGGAATAGCCCGTGGCTGACCGAGAGGCCCGAGAGAATAAATCTACCGCTTCTTCGGATGTCGTCGGGCCGGTCCTCGGCCTGGGCCTGTCCCAAGGTCACCTCTCGTTTGTTCCGGCTGGCTCCTACATGGCGCCCCATCGTCGATGTCGGCGCCGTATTCTAACATAGCCTGTTCGCTCTCCGTACGGCAATCTCCTCAGCGGTGTATTCGGTCTCAATTCAAGTTCTCTAGACCGTCGGCCGGGACCCGTTGGAAACGGTGGCCCCACGATAGGCCGTAGGTAGGGCTTGCAGGAAGAAAAAGCGAGTGGTTGGTTACTAACACCCCAGCCACAAAGTTGAGGAGTCGCGGGGAGCCAGTTGTTCAACGTGTTCTGGCACCCGCGATAGCCCTAGCAAGAGGACGTTATGCGTGCAGAAGAGCCAGAGTCCGCAGCTTATACGGATCCGTATAATTATTGTTAGACATCCCTGATGGCAACAACTGACAAGACACGTAAGATTCTGTGGGGACGGTCTGGCAACCGATGCGCGATGTGCCGGCACGAGCTCGTCGTCGACGCGACACCCGCAGATAATGAGTCGGTAGTGGGCGACGAGTGCCACATCATTTCCGGTAAAGGCCAGGGTCCGCGATACGACCCAACGTTCCCGCCTGATCGCCTCGATGAACCCGACAATCTCATCCTACTCTGCCGTGTGCACCATAAGATGGTCGACGATCAGCACGCGGCCTACACGGGCGAGGTATTGCATACCGTGAAGGTGAACCACGAAAAGTGGGTCTCGTCGACGCTGACGGAACAGAGCCCCGTACCACCCGTTGGCGTCAGACGGATCAAGGAGAACATACCAAGACACCTTGTGCGCCTCACAACTGGCCGCGATGTCTTAGCAATCGTCGACCGCGCGTCTGCCTTCGCATTTGACCACGATGAGTTGAAGTCGCAAGCAGAGGTAAATCTAGTCAGCGAATTTCTTCAAGAGGCCCAAGACTACGGGGACTTGTCGGACGATCTCGAGGCAGGTGACCGCGTCAAAGCCTCCTTCGAAATGAGTGAACGACTCGAGGAGCTGCATCATGCTGGCTTCTGGGTCTTCGGAGGGAGTGAGATCCGTCGGCTGGAAGGCGGTACTGGGTCACCCTTCCCATTCCCCGTGGCTATCCTGCAGGTACTGAGGGCGGACAGCCCTGAGATCGTCAAAGTGGATCGCGCACGGGTGGCGGAGCAAGGCACAGAACGACCGCTAGAGGCTCCGGCTGCCGCGAGCGACGCGAGCGATGTCTAACGTCGGCGTTAGCCAGATGGAGAAACAACTGTGAGCTTCCTCCGGAGCTTGTTCGGCGAAAGGCCGGATCCGCTGCACGAGCGAGCAGGGACTTTGGTACAGGCCGCCCATATCAATGCGGTAGGGATGTTCACGCCACTGCTTGACCGGTTTCCGAGCTTGCAGTGAGTGAATACTGAGCGATGGGATTTTGCACTCACCGTGGCTGGCGTGTTTATGGCCGCCTCTCGCCTGAACAACCTCCGGTTGGAAGACACCCGCGACGAGAGATTGATGGAGATTGTTGCCGACCGTCTGAATCAATGGGAGCCAGATGGCCTTCGTGGCTTCGAGGACTGCAAAGGGTTGTTCGAGCAGGAATTTGATCGCCTAACCGTAGCGGGACACGAACCACGATTCGTGGCCCCGGACGCCGTGGGCATTTGGATTGTGTGGAACGCCTTCGGGCACTCTCCACAGACCGACGAAGAGTGCCAGTTGGTTCGGGCAACGGGGACACTGGTCACGCACGCCTTCTTCGACTGGTGGGACGCGTGAAATGAACGACGCAGAATACACCGCACTTGTCCAATCGGCGCATGAGGGTCGCGTCCTGATCGGTGTCGACCGAATCTTCGCACGAAGACTCTACACCGACATTGCGACATCAGCGATCGACACAGCAACTGGCGAAACGCCATACTCCGAGAAGTTCGTTATCTGGTTCGCATTTGTTGCCTCCCCGATTGCAATGTGCGTCGGCGTTGTCGCTGCAGTTTTCGGCTTTCGTTGGTGGGCGCTTCTTGTTGTGCCGGCGGCGCTTCTTTGGTGGATGCTCAACCGATCAATGTCCGTTCGAGCCGGGTCCTCGATGTGGTTCCCAAGCCTCATCCTGATCGCAGCAGTAAGTCTTCACGTCATGAAATTCCTGAGCAACCCCTGGATGTCTGGTTTCATTGTGATATTCGCATTCGCGTTGTGATGCGACCGGCTTCTTTACTGCGCATCAACCTTTTTTCTCCGATCTTTCGTACTGCGGAATCCACGAGCACTTGAGGCTTTTGGTGAAGGCATCGCTATTCGAGAAGCAGGCGGGGCTGGCTAACAACCGGTTCAGGGGACGATTGCTCCTTCACCTAGGTCAGCCGCGCCCCAGCTACCGTTGGTAGTCCCCCCCTCGCACCAGGGAGCGAACCTTCCTGGGGATAGATAACCTCCTCCAAGCTCTGCCGGTGCCTGAGACCCTTTTCCCTGGAGTTGGGCGGCACTCCCGCCAGGCTCAGTTCTAGCATCTTCATCTCCCACGAGGCGAATGGATGCCACGCTGAGGGGAGTTGGCCGATAAAAGGCTGGGGGGAGAGCGTCGCCGTCTTCGGCCCGGGTCCCGTGGGCCTGATGGTGGCTTATAGCTGTGTGATCAGAGGCGCGGCAGAGATCTACGCGGTGGCCCACGTCACGGAGCGTCTGGACAAGGCCACCGAGATTGGCGCCATACCAATAAACCACGATGAGGGCGACCGCGTGGTCATGCCGTTCAACGTGGCCTGCGGCTTCTGCAAGAACTGCCAGCGGGGGTTCACCGGGTTCTGCACCACGGTAAATCCGGGCTTCGCGGGAGGCGCTTACGGTTATGTGGCCATGGGGCCCTGGGTTGGAGGACAGGCAGAGTATCTCCAGGTGCCCTTCGCCGATTTCAACTGCCTGCCCCTGCCACCGGGCAAGCAGAACGAGGCGGACTATGCGCTGCTGGCCGACATCTTCCCCACCGGCTATCACGGGGCCGAGCTGGCCGGCGTCAAGCCGGGCGAGAGCGTCGCCGTTTTCGGCGCGGGCCAGGTGGGCCTGATGTCCGCCTATAGCTGCGTGATCAGAGGCGCAGCGGAAGTCTACACGGTGGACCATGTCAAGGAGCGCCTGGACAAGGCCGCCGAGATAGGCGCCATACCAATAAACTACGATGAGGGCGACCCGGTCCAGCAGATAAAAGACCGGCGCAGCGGCGACGGCGTGGACGAGGGCATTGATGCCGTCGGGTACCAGGCCACCGCCGCGGGTTCCTCGGCCGTGGGCGGGGAGCAAGACGAGGTGCCCAACATCGTGCTGAACCAGCTGATCGAAACGGTCAACCCCACCGGCGCCCTGGGAATACCCGGTCTGTATGTGCCGTCCGATCCGGGCGGGGTGAGCGAGACCGCCAAACGGGGCGCACTGTCGTTAAATTTCGGCAAGCTCTTCGAGAAGGGGTTGAGATTGGGGACGGGCCAGTGCAACGTCAAACTGTACAATGCCTATCTCAGGGACCTGATCACGGCCGGCAAGGCCAAATCCAGCTTCGTGGTATCACACGAGGTGCCGCTGGACGATGCGCCGGCGGCCTACACCAAGTTCGACCGGCGTGAGGAGGGTTACACCAAGGTTATCCTGAACCCGTAACACTACCCTGGTGCGGGCGAGGGCTCCAGACGGTATCACTTGCCGGACTTGGCGTTCGGTTTCTCGGTCACGATCACGCCTGACTCGTATAGGGCGTCGATTCGTTCGGTCGAGTAGCCGAGTTCCCGGAGGACCTCTCTACTATGCTCGCCCAAAAGCGGCGTCGGTCTGTGGACCGGGTAGTCGGTGTTTGGGAAGCGTACGAGGTTTCGGGAGATCTGCATCTCTCCCAGTGACGGGTGCTCAAGCTGCACAACCATGTCGTTGGCCAGGGCCTGCGGGTCGGTGAAGAACATCGTGTCATAGTCGTAGCGAACCGGTGCGCACGGGACCCCTGATTTTTTCAGCCTGGTGAGCCACTCGTCCGTTGTGTGTTCCGAGAAAGCCTTCTCCAATCTGCGGGAAGTGACTTTTCCGGCGCCGTCCGCATCAATTAGCTTCAGGAGGGCCGCCCACTGGTCGCGGCCGTCCGCCGCCAGGTAGAGCCATCCGTCGCTGGTCTGGTACAGCCGGTGGGCTGTTCCCGGTCCGTACTGTCCTTTACCGGTCGGACGCCGGGGCGGCTTGCCAGGGTACCTGGTGAAGTGCTCTGAGACCAGCATCACGGCGGCCGCCAGGAGGCTGGTCTCCACCTCCTGGCCGACACCGTTGCGCTCTCGGGCGAACAGGGCCAGCAAGGTCCCAAGGGCCCCCAGCATGCTAGCTGTGTAGTCCACGGGCGCAAGCACATCCATCTGTACCGGAGTCTTCCCATCTCCTTGCGTCCACGCCACTCCTACCAGAGCCTGCGCGACGGGATCGAGACCGGGCCGGTGGGCGTAGGGACCGTTGGAGCCATAGGCGGTGAGGTGAGTAAACACCAGACCGGGGCTCTGCCGCTTGAGGTCATCGTAGTCCAAACCGATGCGGTTAGCGGCTCCGGGGCGCATGTTCTCAAGGATCACATCGGCCTGGAGGCCCAGCCGACGGGCGATCTGCATGCCCTCCTCCGTCCGAGCGTTCAGCGATAGGGACCGTTTGCCCAGGTTGTAGCAGAAAAAAACCCTGCGGCCGGTGGGCCGCGAGATGTCGCCCTGGGGCGGCTCGAGCTTGATGACCTCGGCGCCCAGGTCCACCAGGTACCGGCAGGCCATAGGGCCGGCGATCACGTTGGCTATCTCCAGAACCCTGACTCCTGTCAGCGGCGGATTGGTCGGGGCGACGGCAGTTTCTCTCGGTGAGGGGTCCACGTAATCCTCGCCGGCGACCTCCGAGAGGACTTGAGCGGTATGCTGTCCTGCAATGGGAGTGGGGCCCCGCACCTCCCCCGGGGTGCCCAGGAGCCTGGTGAGGAGCCCCATCTGGGTGATCGTGCCGATCTCGGGGTCGTCTATGTCGATGACCAGTTTGTTGAACCGCACCTGGGGGTCCCGCATCCCCCGGGCCACGTTGTTGACCCTGCCGTAGGGCACATCGCCCTTCTCGAACAGGTCGGCCCACTGTTTGTAGGTCCTGGCGGCGAAGGCATCGGCCAGGATACCGAATAGCTCGTCGGCGGCCTCCTGGGTGGGCACCAGACGCCAGTCGCCGAAGCGTGGGTGGGTGATACGCTCGCGGACTTGAAGTATGTCCGCAGCGTTTTCGGCAAAGCGGCGGTGGATACAGGACATCTGGATAAAGACACCGTCCGCGCACCGGTAGGAACTGTAGAAGGGGTTGGTGCCGGTTGGCCGTCGAGGTCGAAGGTTGGCGGGAAAGGCGTAGTTGGAGGCCTTGGGCGACATGGCCAGCGCCCCGGCCATCAGCGATGTCTCGACCCGCCTGCCCGCCCCGGACCGCTCTCGGTCGAACAGGGCGGCGACTATCCCCTGGGCCGCCAGGAGCCCCGCCCCGATGCTGGGCACGGGAATCGCCAGGTGGGGTGGGCCGGGACGAAAGGAGGGGATGAGAGACTGCGTGCCAATACGCGCCATGACAAGGTCGTCGATGGGTGGCTCGTCTTTGAGAGGCCCCGTGGGCCCGTAGGCGGTTATTGAGCAGTGGACCAGGCGTGGATTGAGCGGGGCCAACCGGGTGTAGCCAACGGTGTTCTGACTCGGAGAAGAAGGAGCCAGAGTGTCCACTACAACATCGGCCCGAGCGACCAGCTTGTACAGTGCCCTGAGGCCGTCGGGCGAGTCCAGGTCCAGGTGAATGCTCTCCTTGCCGCGGTTCCAGATGCGGTATCCCGGTCCAGCTGAATCTGGGTCTGCATCGGGGGTGCCGATACGAATCACCCTGGCCCCGTTGTCGCAGAGGAACATGGTGGCCATGGCGCCACCCTTTCCTCGCGTCAGGTCCAGTACGGTTATGCCGTCAAGGGCGCCGCTCAAATTCTTCTTCCTCTATTACACAGACGGAACATCGGTCATGGGTGTCGTGAGATTAAGTAGGTGGTCACACTGATTGGGTACTTAGCTCTTACCCTGGTTTCTGTCCGTTCCGTGAGGGTAGCGCGACGACCGCCGAGCCCAGGGTGGTTTTCACACCTTCCTCGTTTTCCATCCAGACGTCGCACTCGACTATGTTCTCACCGCTCTCGGAATATTTACGGGTCACAACCCCTTTGCAGTAGACCGGACGGCCGGGGACGTCCATGCCCCGGTACTGGACATTTAGCTTCTTCAGCGTCCCGCGTTCTCCCATCCAGCCGGTGACAAGATGTCCCAGGAATGCGTGCTTTAACGAGCCCTGGATTATGACATCGGGGAGTCCGGCGGCTCGGGCGTGGCGTTGATCGTAGTGTATTTCCGGGTATTCTATGGACGCGGCGGCGTATTTGACCAACTGCCGCGTGGTCGGGTTTTTCTCCAAGGTCGGTAGGGCCAACCCTTCGCCGACATCCTCGAAATATACCTGTTCAGGGAGAGTTCCGACCGGTCTCTCCCTGCGGTCCCCCGCCCCAAGATACCGGTCGGGGCCGGGCAGCGCTTCAGGAGGCTGGTAGTGGATGCCGGTGTTGCGTTCGAGGGCTACCAGGTCACCATGCTGGTTAACGTACCTGAGTTCCCTGGTCACGAACAACATATCCCCAAGCCTGCCCTTACGCTCCTGGAGGGCGGATATACGCTGGGTCACGGCGATGGTATCGCCGGCGCGGACCGGCTCAAAGTACTCCCACTCGCTGCCGCCGTCCACGCTGGTCTGGTAGGGGATTTTGACCAGGACCCTGGGCTTGCCAGGATAGCAGGAACGAAGGAAGGTGGGGGGCGCGACTATGCCTCCGTAGCGCGACGAACGGGCGGCCCGCTCATCGTTGAATATGGGGCTGGGGTCTTCTATGGACTCGGCGAATTTGGCGATGGCGTCCTCGGTCACGACGAAGGTGTTCGTCTCGGACTCGACGCCTACGGCGTCCCTCATCTCCTGGGAAATCGCGGACTCTTCGGTCATAGCCTCTGCCTCCCGGGCACTCTCTGTCAGAGCCATAATTACCCGGCATGGGACTTCCTGTCTTGGGCGCAAATGACTCTGTCTACATCATTAACATTGACACATTCTTGCCCACCCACCCGTCCTCTGGTGGGGGTGAACCCCCTCTGGGCACCTCAATTACCGAGAAAATCTACGGAGCTAGTTAAAATCGAAATAAGCGAAAGGTTACTGGCTTCTCGGGGGCGCGTCAACACCATAGCAAGAGGGACTGGGAGCATGGGCCCAGTGGGGCACCTGGCTACTCTGGGAGAGAGTTTCTAGTATCTGCTGTCTTAAGTCAGCTCCTTCGACACTGCTCAGGAATGGGTAACAATTTTCCGCTCGTGGTGAGCCTAGTTTACCCTGAGCGGAGCCGAAGGGAACCATACGAGCGGAGGAGGAAGTCCCACTCATGTCCCCTTCGACTTCGCTCAGGACATGCTTCGACAGTGCTCTCCGAGGGGTCGGTCCGCGGGGGCGGAGTCCGAGCCAGCACAGATTAAAGGTATCGGAGAGTCCGACAAGTTCATTGTAGTATGTCGGACAGGAAGAGCGGGACTTAACGCGTGACATGTTTACGCGGATTTCCGACAGGGAGCTACAACTAGTGAATGGCAGCCGCGGGGGCGGCGGCCCTCTCGTTCACCAGGCGGCCCTCCCGGAATCTGGAGAGAGCGAAGGGCTTGATGAGGTCCGGGGTCTTACCCGTGGCGATGAGTTCCGCCATGCACTTTCCGCCCACGGGACCAGCCTTGAACCCCCAGGTCCCCCAGCCGCAGGTCAGGAGGAAGCCGTCCAATCCCTCCACCTCACCCATGATCGGGGCGTAGTCTGGGCTCATGTCACACAGACCGGTCCACTGGCGCATGACTTTGGCGTTTCTGAGGCATGGGAACAGCTCCACCGAGTGGAGTGCCAGCTCCTCCAGGGTCCGAAGAGTGGAGCGCTGGCTGTAGGTCTGGTAGGGGTCCACGCCCCCGCCGATGACCACCTCACCCCGGTCGCTCTGGTAAACGTACACGTGCAGGTTGGCCGACGAGACGGACCTGGGCAGGAACGGCTTCAGAGGCTCGGTGACGAGGGCCTGGAGCGGGAACGTAACTATGGGCAGTTCCAGGTCCACCATTCGGGCGATTATAGAACTCCACCCGGCCGTCGCGCTGACGACGGTGTCGGCCCTGACGGTCCCATTATCTGTCTCCACGCCGGTTACCCGGCCGTTCTCCCTGGTTATCCCCTTCACCTCGGTGAACGGATGCAGATCGACCCCCATCCTGTCGGCGCCCCGGGCGTAGCCCCAGACGACCGCGTCGTGACGTATGACGCCGCCCGGCGGGTGGTGCATCGCGCCGATTATCGGCAGGGTCTTCCCCTCTCTGAGGTCGATGGGCGGGACGAGTTCTTTTATCTCCCTGGGGCCAATCATGCGGCTATCGACTCCCAGCAATTGATTGACCTCGGTGCGGAGCCTGAGGCCGAAGAGGGCCGAGTCGGTATGGCCCAGGTCCAGCCTTCCCGTCTGATTGAAGAGGAGATTGAAGTTCAGCTCCCGTGCGAGGCCCTCGTAGAGCTTGACGCTGTCGCGGAAGAATGGGATGCCCTGGGGCGTCAGGTAGTTGGATCGGATAATGGCGGTCGCCCGCCCGGTGGCTCCACCTCCCAGGTATCCCCGGTCCAGGACGGCCACGTTCGTAACGCCCAGCTTCCCCAGATAGTAGGCTGTGGCCAGGCCGTGTACGCCGCCGCCGATGATGACCACGTCGTACCGGTCCTTGAGGGGACGTTTCTCCCACATCCGGATTTTTCTAAAGAGGCTGAGCATCGGTTAGTGTCCCTATACCCCCTGTTTCACCCTCTTCCTTGCCAACGGAGAGGGGTAAGGAATTAAATCTGGGGGATACCCCCAGGCCTCCACCAGAGGGGCGTATCCCCTCTGGATTCCCCTTTCGGACTTGTATCGTCAGAGGCTGATATTATGCCTTACGCAGACGCGCCATAGAGTCGGTGCCGAAGGGAACGGCCTCAAACTCCTCGCCCGCCTCGGTCAAGGCGTCCCATACGTACTCTGCGAACTCTCTGCCAAAGTAGACCTCGTAGTACGGCAGGTCTCCAATGTCCAGTCGTAGAAGGGTACCGTGGACCTCGGCGAACCCGGCCTGGGCGCATCTCATGTCGGGGAAGACTTGTGGGGAGACATCCAGGTCCGTGACCGCCTCCAGCAATAACCGGGCCGATGGTCCAGCGATGGCCACTCCGGCCAAAGCGGAGGAGATGTCCACGATGTGAGCGCAGGTTTTTCCAGGGACTCCCAATGTGTCGTAAATCGAAGGAGCCCGGTTCGGTTCGGCGACGATCAAAAACTCGTCGGTTGTCAGTCGCGCAACGGCAGCTGATCGATGTTTACCTACCGCGCCGATATCCAGGCGCCCGAGGTCTGGGAACGCCCGAGCCAGCCAGCTTTCGACTTCGGCACCCTGGAGCCGCAGCTTCACCGACGGGCTGACGTCGCAGAATCCCACGGTCCTGCCCAACCGCTCGACCTCCTCCTCGACGGAGGAGTACCGGGCGGGCAGATGCCAGCCGTCGGTCTCCACCATCCTGGCGCTCAACTCGAGGTGCTGCCGATGCATGGGACTGAGTTTCATCGGGGCCCGAGTCGCCATCCCGCGCTCCTTTTTTATGTTTCCGGTACCGGTAATGTCCGTCCGGCCTAAAAGACCGTTTTACAAGGGACGGCGCTGTGTTCCCACCCGTCCACTCTTAAAAGTGTTTTCCTTGGGGGTACATCCCCCAATCCCCCGCCAGAGAGGGATGACCCCCTCTGGACTCCCCCACGCACCGAGTTTTGTTAGAGGGTCTATGTCCCAAACGCTACTCTCTCAGTCGTGCGCCTACAGCGTCGTACACAGGTTTCAGGGTGACAACGGCCGCAAGGTCCTTTCCATCCACTCGGATGTGTATCTCGGTTCCCTCGTTCGCCAACCCCACCGGGACCCAGACAAGGCCGAAACCCTTGCCCAACGTGGGGCTGAACCGGGCGCTGGTCACCCGGCCGATGGGCTCCCTCCCCTTCACCACGGGGTCGCCATCGTCGGGGACCTTGCCGTCACTCATTACGAATCCGACCAGCCTGTTTTTCAGGCCGCGACCACGAGCGTCCAACAGGCTGGCCCTGCCGATGAAGTCGTCCTTTTCGAAGCGGACGACCCATTCCATGCCGGCGTCCATCGGATTGGTAACGGCGTCGGTATCCTGGCCGACGATGACGTGACCCTTCTCCAGGCGGAGGATGCGCTGGGCCTCCAGGCCGAAGGGGGTGATGCCGAACTCCGTCCCGGCCTCGGTCACAGCGTCCCATACGTGTTCCCCGTACTCGGCGGGAAAGTGGATCTCCCATCCGGTCTCGCCGACAAACCCGATTCGCAGGAGGATCGCCGGTACGCCGGCGACGCGGCCCTGGGCAGACCTCATGTAGCGGAAGGCCGACGACGAGAGATCAACATCGGTGAGCTTGCTCAGGGTGTCCCTGGCCCTGGGCCCTGCCACGTTGATGGCCGCCAGGGCCGATGTCATGTTGGTCACGTGGGCGCACATGTCGGTCCCGGCCATCCACCACTTGAACCATTCCTCTATCGCCTCGACGTTTCCCGTGGTCGTGGTGATGAAGAAGCGTTCGTCGTCCAGCCGGGTCACGGTTCCGTCGTCCATGACGGTGCCGTTGTCGGCGCACATCATGCCATAGCGTATCCGCCCGGACTTGAGACCGGAGAAGTCGTGGGTATAGACTTTGTCCAGTAAGGCCGGGGCGTCCCGGCCCCGGACATCCAGCTTGCCCAGGGTGCTGACGTCGATTATCCCTACCCTCTGACGGACTGCGAGGCACTCGTCCTGTGGCGAGGTGTAGCTGAAGGGCCGTCGCCAGGGGCCCAAGTCCACGATTCGGGCGCCCAGCCCCCGGTGTATCCGGTCCATGGGGGTGCGCTTGATCGGCATGTGAGCGGGCCCCGCCAGGGTTCCCAACAAGACCGGCTGCAGCGGGGGCCTGTGGGTGGTGACGCCCATTTCGTCCGGTGTCTTTCCGGCAAGTTGAGCGGAGATACCGACGAAGGACTTGAGGCACATCTTACCCTGGCACGGCCCCATGGTGGCGGTGCTGTAGCGCTTCAGCGTTTGGATGTCGTCGAACCCTTCATCGACGGCGACCGCGATGTCGGACGCGGTCAGGTCCTCGCAGAGGCAGACGAAGCGTCGCTTGCTCTGGCCGGCGGCAACCGGAGGCGGTGCGGGTCGCAAGCTGCCGCGATAATTTTCTTCCAATGTGACGAGATTGCGACGGAGTTTTTCCAGTGCTGTCCCGGTCTTAGATTTTTCACCAATGTCCAGGCTCGTCGCCGCCTCTTTCCCGGCCAGTTCTCCCTGGAGTATGGAAGCTCTCAGGTCGTGAATCCCGGTGACTTCTCCGACCGCGTACACCGAATCCGGCAGCTCACGAGGGACGGTCTCGCCCAGGGACTGGTCGTAGTTGAACCGGCAGCCGGCCTGGTAGAGGAGGGCATCGGCAGGCTGAAAGCCTCCGGACATGCACAGGAGGTCGCTGTCGATCCGCCTCTCCTCGCCCGCATGGGCTCCGTTGTCCAGTCGGGTAGCCACGACAGCGTCCACCCGCGACCTTCCCTCGGCCCGGACGACCGCGTACGAGGTAAGTATCAGGATGCCTCTGGACCTCAGAGTTTCGGCCGACTGGACGTCGTGGGGGAACTCCGGCCTGGAGTCCACGACTCCGGCGACTCGAACGCCGGCCTCGAGCAGGTCCAGCGCCACGGAGTAGCCCCGGTCTGTGGCTGTGGCGACCACCGCGTTCCGTCCGGGCATCACGCCGTACAGGCGCATCAGCCGTTGCGCCGTCGATGCCAGCATGACTCCCGGCAGGTCGTTTTTTTCGAAGACCAGAGGCTCCTCGTAGGAGCCGGTGGCGACGATGACCCGGTCGGCCCTGAGCTTGATCAGATGGTCACTTGAGGTGATCCCCAGCTCGTTGCCGCCGTACAGACCGAAAACGGCAGCATCGGACAGCACATCGACGCCGTCAGATGACCGCACCGATTCGGCCAGGCTGGCGGCGATCTCATGGCCCGACGCCTCGTCGTACCCGTCGATGTCCCGGTGGGTCGCCGTGTCGAAACGCAGGTGTCCTCCCAGGGACGGCTGTTCGTCGATGAGCATGACCCGAGCCCCGGCGCCGGCGGCCGCGAGCGCGGCCGAGAGGCCTGCCGGTCCACCTCCGACAATCGCCACCTGTGTGTGGAGGTTCTTGTGGCGGGAGTGGGTGCGCTCGCCGGGGTCCATGTCTAGGACACCGAGTCCGCCAATGCGCCGGATGATAGGCTGTACCAGCTTCCACAGGAACTTGGGCCGGTGGAAGACCTTGTAGTAGAAGCCGACGGGCATGAACCGCCCCAGGTTGTCCAGGAGGGAGAGGAAGTCGAGGTCCAGCGACGGCCATGCGTTCTGGTGGCGTACCCGCATGCCGGACCGCACCTTCTCGGTGCAGGAGCGTACGTTGGGGACACCGTCAACGGTCATCAGGCAGTTGGGGCACCGGCCTGCGCCGCATAGCAGTCCCCGGGGCCTGTGGTACTTGAAGGAGCGACCGAATGTCCTGGTGCCGGCGGCATACAGGGCGGAGGCTACTGTGTCACCCTCATAGGCCTGGACCTGTTTGCCCTCGTAATCGAAGACCACCGCCCGTGAACGGTCGATGATCTGCGCGGGATGGGGGTCCAGTCTTGGGTTCTGTTGGGAGTCGGGCATCTACCGTTGGCCTTGTTCCGGCCAGGAGGTCTGTCGGACCCGGTTTGACACGGTGTCGCGGTCGGCAACGAGCCACTTGCGGCAACCGTGTCTGTGATACCACCATTCACGCTGGACTCCCGCCACATTGGCATGGTTGTAGAGGTAATCGGTCCAGCGGTCCTTAGGCGCATCGGGGGCGGGTCGCGTCGTGATCTCGCCGCCGAAGCGGAACTCGTGGACGCCGCGCTCGCCGCAGTTGGGGCATGTCAGGAGGAAGGCCATTGTTCATGTATTCGAGCCTGAAGCCAACGTCTAAAAAACTTCAAAGTTGCCAGCTATCCCTTGGTGAAGGCAGTCTTGGAATCGGACACTCAGCATCTAGAGGATGAGTGATTTTCGTTGGAATGCATCGAGTTGATCCTAGATCCGTGGATTTCAATAGTCGCTCTCGATAATGAGTTTTTCGTCTCTTTTTACAGTCGGGTGGCTGCATGAGTCAAATAATCTAGATCGAGTTCGTAGCCAACACTGTTTCGACCGCAACGGGCTGAGGCAAGACTTGTCGTTCCTGTGCCTAGAAAAGGATCAAGCACGGTATCTCCGACAAAGCTGAACATTCGTACCAGTCTTTCGGCCAGCTCAAGCGGGTAAGGTGCAGGGTGAACGTGTGAATGTGCTCCTGGGATTGTCCAAATTTGCCGAAACCATTCGCGGTGATCTTTTTCAGAAATCACGCTGAGGACTCTCATTGCAGGGGTTGGACTTCGGTATCCACCAGGCTTACGCTGCATCAGGATGTACTCAATGTCGTTTTTGATTACTGCGTTGGGTTCGTAGGGCTTCCCTAGAAAGCTGGAACCATTCTCGACTTCGAGTGACGCATTGGCTATCTTATACCATACGATTGGCGCTAAATTGTCAAAACCGATTTTCCGGCGTCTCTCTTGAATCGCAGCATGTAGCGGAACCACCGAGTGTTTGCCATGCTTTCGTCGGGAGAGACATACATCTCCGACTACAATTACGACTCGCGCCCCAGGTACAAGCACCCGGTAGCACTCACGCCAAATCTCATCCAACTCGTCCAAGAAGTCATCGAAGTCTTCGATGTTGCCCAATTGGCCATCCGACTCGTTGTATTGTTTTAGTGTCCAATACGGGGGAGATGTCACGACAAGGTGGACGCTACAATCAGATACTTCATCGAGAGATCGCGCGTCTCGTCCAAACAGCTTGTGATGCAAGGGGATTTCAGCCACACTGTTATGGAGAATTGCCAGGCGTTCAGAGTCTTTTGCAAGGGCGGGGAGCTCCTTTTTCAGACTCGAATTGTCTAGTGTTATTTCGGGGAGAGTGTCTCTCACCAATTCTTCAAGTTTATCTAACATGCTAATGGCGTACACCAATTGTTCTCACAGCCTAGATTGACGGGTTCCGGCGTTTTGTCTCTTCGGTAACGCGGTCGAACATTTCATGGACCTGGCTTTCAGCGGTAAGCAGCACGGGGCCTTTCGAGAAGTCGACCTCGAGTATAACAAAGGACTCAATCATACCTACGCTCCAGGATGGAGCACGGCGAGTGGATAGTTGAGTCAGGCGGCTGCGAAACAAGTCACACCAAGTTCCACCACGGCTTTCACTATAGCTATCTTCAGACACGTCAAAGACCATCATGTATGCGATTACGATCTCAGGTGAATACATCTGTAGATTTACAACTTCACCCATGAGATAGTCTGTTCGATTGGGGACTGTTCCGGCTAAATTTCGAAGAATTGACTTGAGTGAT
>PVBE011614036.1_pt1 | contig 14881 bp, 8 predicted proteins | sample 1631181 | NCBI WGS metagenome assembly PVBE01 (sample SAMN08397723, study PRJNA350692) | Marine metagenome, whole genome shotgun sequencing project. | isolation source: water | place: Pacific Ocean | collected 2012-04 | reverse complement strand
TTCATTGATGGCACGCATCAAGATCATCTCTAAACTGGATATCGCCGAACGCAGGCTGCCGCAGGATGGTGCCTGTAAGCTTAAGATGAAAGGCAGACTGATAGAGCTTAGGGTGGCAACCGTACCGACCGTTTTCGGCGAGAGCGCCGTATTGAGAATTCTCGGGTCCGGCGAGGCGCTTCCGCTGGAGAATCTGAATCTCAGCAAACCGATCTATGACGGTGTGGTGAAGATCACCGCACACCACCATGGGCTGTTTCTGGTGACAGGACCGACCGGATCCGGTAAGACCACGTCCCTGCATGCTGTGCTGAGACACATGAATCGTCCGGATCGCAAGATCTGCACGGCCGAAGATCCAGTTGAGATCACGCAACCGGGCCTGCAGCAACTGCAGGTGAAGCCGAAGATCGGTTTGACATTTGCGTCGGCGTTGCGCGCCTTCTTACGCGCCGATCCGGATGTCATTCTCATCGGTGAGATGAGGGACACGGAAACGGCAAACGTAGCTATCGAGGCCTCCTTAACAGGTCACATGGTGTTATCGACCCTGCACACGAATTCAGCTCCTGAAACCATAGCCCGCCTGTTGGATCTGGGTCTGGATCCGGTCAATTTCTCCGATTGCCTGCTCGGCATCCTGGCGCAACGATTGATGCGAACGCTGTGTGTGAATTGTTGTGAGTCCTACCAGCCGGATGACAGAGAGTTAACGCATCTGGTAGAGACCTATGGTAAAGATCAGTTCACGGAGTTGAGCAAAGAACTGATGAACGCAAAGCTCAATAGGGCAGTGGGGTGCGAAGAATGCAGTGGTACAGGATACAGGGGGCGAGTCGGTGTTCACGAGTTGCTGGTGTGCACGCCACACATACAAAGTCTGATCTATGAGAGGGCCAGTCTTGAGGAGATCAAAGCTCAGGCAATGCGGGATGGGATGCGCAGTCTGAAACAGGATGCCATCGGCAAGATATTCATGGGGTTAAGCGATTACCAGCAGATGTTGGATGTGGTCGTCGAATGAGATTGATTTCTCTTTCCGTGCATCCACGATTAATGTACGGGTTCAAGGAGCAGGACCTGGCTTCGGCAACGATCTTGGGATAGGCCCAAGAAAGGGAGGCGGTGAAGTGAGTGAAGACAAAAGAACGGGCGACAGGCGAAGGACAGATCGTCGCAAGGCTGAGCGTCCCCCGAGTGGTAACTTTGTCGAGCGACGGGTGTCGAGCCGAAGATCGATGGAACGTCGGCAAACTCCCAAGACGTGAATTGAATCACCGGGATCGCTGCTCGAAAACAGGCTACTCATTGACGATAGACGATCTGGAAGGGCGTGGATGAAGGACGATGACTAGGACAATTCTGTTTCTTGCGGGTCTCTTGTGCGTTGCTCAAGTGCTATCAGCAGAGGGCGGCGTTGACACCGGCGCCTTGGAGCAAGTCAAGCGCGAACTAACTGCCAGAGCTGATCAGGACAGGCAGGACCTCTCCTCAAGAGACGACCAAAACAAGGCGTATCTGGAGTCACTGACTAAGGCTGTGGAAGACAATCTCAACCGCAAACTTGATCAGTTGCAGAAAGCAACCACTCAGAGATTTGACGAGACTGACGGTGCGGCAGAGAGAGCCAGCACTTTCTACATAGTAGGATTCTTCATAATGGCGTCTGTTCTGATTCTGTTGGCGCTCATTGGCTATGCTAGATTTAGAAGCATAGCCGCGACGGTCATTGCTGATCAGGTTGTCCGAAATCTGGCGAAAGGAGGCTTTGAGGACGAAATACAAGCATACGCATCGCTGGAGATTGAGCGATTGGTGGCGGAAGCAGAGAACGAAGTAAAGGAGAAACTGCAAGCGACCAGCAAGCTGGCGATCGACTATGAAACACAATTACGTGAGGTGCAGGAAGACCAACGTCTGTTATCAGAGATGATCGTTGAATCCGTCGAGGCTGAAGACCTGAGGATGAAACTGGCAAGATTTGAAGAGACCCTCACTGAATTCAAAACTGAACCGGAATTCACAGAGGCCGATTGGTTTCTTAGAGGGACGAAGCAGAATTCCGATAGTGATTATGAGGAAGCTATCGAGAGTCTCAGTAAGGCCATCGAATTGGATTCTGACTATACCAATGCGTACAACAATCGAGGCATCAGCTACGCAGAATTGGGGCACCCTCAAAAGGCCATCAATGACTACAACAACGCCATCGAATTAGATCCTGACTATGCCATGGCCTACAACAATCGAGGCAACAGCTACGCTGACCTGGGAGAGGACCTGCGGGCCATTGATGACTACAGCAACGCCATCGAATTGGGTCCTGACTATGCCATCGCCTACAGTAATCGAGGCGTGATGTACGCCGCATTGGGAGAGGATCAAAGGGCCATTGATGACTACAATAGAGCCATCCAATTGGATCCTGAATATACCGATGCCTATAGCAATCGAGGCAACAGGTATGCTGCCTTAGGTGAGGATCAAAGGGCCATTGATGACTACAACAGAGCCATCGAAACAGATCCTGACTATACAGATGCCTACCACAATCGAGGCGTCAGGTCCGCCGCGATCGGAGAGGATCAAAAGGCCATCAATGACTACGACATAGCCATCGAATTAGATCCTGAGGATACCGATGCTTACAGTAATCGAGGCAACCGGTACGCCGCAATGGGAGAGGATCAGAAGGCCCTCGATGACTACAACAAGGCCATCGAGTTAGATCCTGATTGTGCTGATGCCTATGGCAATCGAGGCGTCAGGTACGCCGCATTGGGAGAGGATCAAAAGGCCATCGATGACTACAATAGGGCCATCGAATTGGATCCCGAATATACCGATGCCTATAACAATCGAGGCAACAGGTACGCGGCATTGGGAGAGGATCAGAAGGCCATCGATGACTACAATAGAGCCATCGAATTAGATCCTGAGTACAGCGGCGCTTTTCTCAATCTAACTGAACTCTATATCATCACAGGTGACTTTGATCGCGGGATTCAGGTTCTGCAGAACATGCCGACGTCAGGAACCGATAGTTCCACCCAAACGATCTACTGCCATCTCCAATTCGTGCTGCATGAATTGCGAGATCAGGACGCTTCTCGATTTGAGCTCCGACTCACGGATGCACTCGCAAAGCAACCAAAACTCACTTGGTCGTTCGACACTTTTGAGAATTGGCTGAATACTGCTGCAATTTCAGAAGAGAAGAAGCAATCCCTACATGCAAAGACGCAGCTAATGAAGAAGTGTAACTAGGGTTCGACTTCCGATAGATCACCATGCAGTTCATCTTTTCAGTGTGCACATATCCCATGACTGAATTCATGGTAGTGCGGATGATCGGAAACACACGGTCCGAATAGGCTGCCACTTTTCATCGTGGCGGATCTGGGCTCTGAAATGTGGATTCCGGAATCGAGAGTCCGTTGTCCGGCTTTGGCACAAAGGTGTGGGCAGATCAAGATGCTAAATAAAGTCTCTGCTTCTGTACTGAAGGACAACAGTCAAGACGATCAATACCAGGATCAGGACAATCTCAGCAAGTAAGAGCCCAGATGATCCGCGATTTCACTAACACCCATGACGATAGGAATGGCCTGAGTTGCGGCACTTGCGTGCTGCTCGGTTCAGCCGGTCTGCAGTTCGACAAAGCGTCGATAGGCTCCGTCCTGCCTCGCCATCAGCTCAATGTGAGTTCCTTCTTCCACTACAGTGCCCGCGTCCATAAAGACGATGCGATCGGCTGCGCGAATCGTCGACAGGCGGTGAGCGATCACGATGACCAGCCGGTTACGTCTTGCCTGCTGCAGGGCGTTCAGCAGATCGGCTTCAGCTTCTACGTCGAGGGAGGAGGTGGGTTCATCGAGAATCAGAACAGGGCTGTTGCGGGCAAGACCGCGGGCAATGCAGAGACGCTGTTTCTGGCCGACAGAGAGGGTATTGCCGCCACGCCCCAAGCGGGTCGAATAACCTTGCGGCAGCTGGTCGATAAATTGGCTGGCACCGGCAGTCGCGGCAAAGCGCTCGACCTCTGCTGCAGTTGCCTCGGGAATACCGAAGCGTATGTTATCTGTGATCGTCTCTGAAAAGAGCTGATGCTCTTGAAACACATAGGTTACCTGACGACGCAGAGAGTCCGCAGCCATGTCTGCGATGTCCTTGCCGTCGATCGATACGCGACCCCGGGTTGGCCTGTAGTAACCGGGAATAAGGTAAGCGAGTGTAGTCTTGCCGGCACCGGTGGGTCCAACGATGGCGATGAGTTCGCCCACATTGGCTGCAAAGTTGACAGCGCTGAGTGCCTTGCGCCCGTCCGGGAAGGTAAAGTCTGCCTCCTCAATGCGAACACCTTCGCTGATGGGTGAGAGCTGCAATGGCGCTTGGCCATCTTCCGATGGTAGATCCATGAACAGAAAGACGCGTCGGGCTGCCGCAGCATTGTTCTGGAAGTCTATCCACAGTTGCCCAAGTTGGCCTGCGGTCACCGCCACGGTGAAATAGAGGGACATCAGCACGGAGAAGTCACCGGGGGATAGCTGATCGGCGATTATCATGGAGGAGACGAGGAAGAAGACGTAGATCAGCATGCTGGCGCCGACCAGCCCCACGAAGAAACTCACCGAAACGTTGATCAGCTTGACCCGCCGAAACTGCCGGAATGATTCCTGGCTGGCGGCCTCGAAGCGTCTATGTTCCTGGACCATATTACCGAGACTCTGGACTGCCGAGATATTGCTCATGCTCTCCTCGACAGTATCCGTGGTGGCCGCACCGGATGCACGCGACGCTTGACTGGCATGCCTGGCCGGCGCTGCCAGCGGCATGGTGATGATGAGTACCGCCGGCAATGACAACAACCCTACCCAGATCAATTGAGGGGCAAGGTCCCCATAGCTGTATTGCATCACGTATAGCGATGCCAATGCGGTCAGGATGGCAATCGATGGCGTAAGCGTGATGTCGAAACAGAGGTCCTGAAATGTCGGCGTGTCATACATAACCCGGTACACTGAATCACCGATGCGATTGTCGTCGAGGGTCTGCATCGGCAGTCTCATCAACCGCTCAAATAGCTGGTACCTGACCAGGTGGGTGACCCCCTGCACCAGGCGAATATTCCAGAGCAGATCCAGCAGTCCCCAAATACCGCCCGCCTGACTCCATCCTGCGCTGATCATGTTCTCGGTCTGGGTGGCGGTGTCCTCGCCTTGGGCGAAAAACGCGATGGCTCCCTGGCGGCCTTCATCCCCGGCACCAAAGGCGAATACCAGTCCAGCCATCAGCGCGACGGTGGCAGCCATGATCTCCATCGGGCTGAATCCCACCAGCAGATCGACAAACGGTTGTATAAAGGGGGGAAAGGGTACGATGGCATCGTCGATGGGTCGCCCCCATATGACGTGATCGATAATGATCTTGAAGGGCCACGGGGCCACCAGAATTGGGATAACGCTGCCGCACATGAGAAAGAACTTGATGATGAAGAGTCGTCGTACCGGCCAGATAAACGCCAATGTTCTACGCAGGATGGCAAGTACCTGAATGTTGGTAAGTTCGGTATTGAGGTCGATTCTGTCGTCAAAGCGCGGTTCGCTCATGCATCTTCCCCAGGCGCCTTGAGCCCCTCTTCGGCCAGGACAAACGCCCGGTAACGCCCGCCCTCCACCTGCATGAGTTGATCGTGACTGCCCTGTTCAGCTATGCGCCCCTGGTCCATATGGACTATTCTGTCAGCCTTGCGAATGGTCGAGAGACGATGGGTAATCAGGAAGACCACCCGATGCCGGCCCCACTCTGACAGATTCTGCAGTACCCGGTGTTCGGTCACCGCATCCAGAGAAGCAGTGGGCTCGTCGAGGATGAGTACGGAGGGATCCTTGAGTACTGCGCGCGCGATAGAGAGGCGCTGGCGCTGGCCAGTGGAGAGCTTGCCAGCACGTTCTCCCAATTCTGTCTCATAGCCTGCATCGAACGCCTCGATATACTCGTCGGCACAGGCGATTCGTGCGGCGGCACGCACTTGCTCATCACTGGCCTGAGGCACTGCGTAACGAATATTCTCACGGATGGTTGTAGCGAACAGCACATTCTCCTGCATGGCGATCGTGATGTTGGCGCGCAGATCATCGATGCGGATGTGACGCATGTCCACGGAGTCGATGGTGATCTTGCCGCTGTCCGGATCGAATAACCTCAGCAGCAGAGACATCAGTGTCGATTTCCCGGTGCCGGTCGAACCAACGATCGCCGTGATGGTGCCGGGGCTCGCAGCCAGATCGATTCCCCGCAGCACCGGCTGGTCCTCTTTATATGCGAAATGAACATCCTCAAAACGGACCTCCTCACTGACGCCTTGCATCGGGCGTGCCCCTTCAACGTCCTGTATTTCCGGTTTGACATCCAGAAGGTGAAAGGAGCGAGACAGTCCCATGGCCATATCTTGAGCCAATCCCCACACGTAGATCAGCCCATAGGCATTGCTGGTCATGGTAGTCAGTCGATTTCTGGCTGCCTGAAACGCACCGAGATTCCAGATGGTAAATCCCACCAACACAGCCGAGACTTCGAAGCCGCTCTCTTCGCTCAAGACCGCCATCATTTTATCTAGGCCGGGTAGCCTGAAATCTGCCCCGAATGTTTCTTGCCTGAGCTGAGCCCAATGCGCCATCAGGTATTCCGCGCCCAACACACACATGGCCATAATGAATATAGCGAACACTGTCATCAAAGCGAGAGACAAGCGCAGCCGGTAGGCAGCAACCAGCGCGGTGGTGGAGTCCCCAACGAATCGACTCAGCATGCGTTCTTCTTGTGCGTATGCCTTGATCGTCTTGATGCCGCCGAATATCTCCTGAATGCTCGAGGTCAGAGTGCTGTTAGCCGTGCGCGCAGCCAGGCTCTGGACCCGAAGACGGGGAGTGAACCAGCCAACAAGATAGAGCAGGGGTATGGTAGCGGCAGCGCACAGAACACCCAGATAGGGGTTGAACAGGGAGATGATACTGACAGTGAACAGCAGCGTGAATACGTGCACGGAAGGTTGAATCAGAACATTCTGGATTATGGCCGTGACCATGGCACTATCCTGAAAGACTCGATATATGGCATCACCCACCTCGGAACTTAGGTGAAATCTCAAGGACAAGTGTTCTGCGTTGGCGATCATGGCGCTGCGCAGCATTTGGTTGACTCGTTGCAGAATCCAGGTGAGGTAGTACGGATTGATTGCGCCGAGGAGTATTCCTGTGAAGAACACGCCGCCGCCGATCCAGGCCAACTGGGTGCGGATTATCAAACGGGCCTCGGTGGAGAGTTCCTCTGTATCTACGAACTGACTGGGATCAAGCCCCATAAGAAACGCCTGCAGAGAGGAGAGCGGTTCCCCAAGAAAAACTTTGTTCATCAGCAGATCGAAAAACAGGAAGAAGCCGCCCAGTTGTACCAATCCGAGAAAACTCACCAGCAGGTAATAGAGGATAAAGTGGCGCAGCTGAGGTCTGAGATAGGGGAGTGTTCGCCAGAACACAGCAGCGATGGCGCGAAGATCCAGCGACTGTGTCTTTACATCAACATCCTCATTGAGGGGTGGAGGAGAGTAGTCCGGTGCAGAGATACTGCTCAATGATCTCTTCCTCTCTGAAAGGCTGGTGTGGGGGTGAAGCGTGCATTTTACACACTTCATAGAGCGTAGGTAATTGCATCCTGTGAATCTACCTTTGGTCGTCATGGATCCTAGATGGGTATATTCAAGGCTGATTCGCAGAAGGGGCGGGGGTGTCCTTTTCTTCGCGGCGCGCGGCTCTCCCAGCTGCCCTCACTTGGTCAGGAGCCCCTTTGGGTCTCCTTCCCGGCCCTCGGCGCTGCGCCTTATTGCTACGAAAAGGACACCCCCGCCCCTTCTGCTGAGTTCCCAAAGATATGACCCTTGAACGAATCAGAACTTTCAAGTGGGTGCCATTGGCTCCCACCCCTTTAACTCTTTAGATGCCAGTATAGAATGATAGATATCTGAGCGAGGGAGGTTAGCGATGAAGTCAGCACGATTCTATGGTCAGAAAGATATACGGGTTGAAGAACTCCCTGATCCAACTCCCGAGCAGGGAGAGGTGGTCGTACGGGTAAAGGCGACTGGGATTTGTGGGAGTGACTTGCACGGATATCGTGCCAAGGTAAAACGCGAGCATCCACCTATTACCGGCGGCCATGAGATGGCTGGGGAGGTGACCGCCATCGGCACGGAAGTAACGGCTTACCGGGTGGGGGATCGGGTTGCCATCGAGCCCCTGATGCCGTGCCGGAAGTGTGCCCATTGTCTGCAAGGGCAGTACCAGCGCTGCCGTCAGTTGAAACATATCGGTGGGCCTGATCGGGCTGGCGGATTCGCCGAGCTGATCAATGTACCGGAGCACAATATCCATCTGCTGCCGGACTGTGTGTCCTATGAATGCGGTGCCATGGCGGAGGTGTACGCCGTCGCAGTGCATGCCCTTAACCGGCTGCCGTTGTAGGCCGGCGAGAACGTCTGCGTGATTGGCAGCGGACCCATCGGTCTCGCTATTACCGAGATGGCGTCCATCTCCGCCGCAGGCTCTGTGCTGGTGTTGGGGAGGCCGGCTGCGGCGCTGCAGGCAGTCGAGCGACTGGGGAATGTAGAGACCGTGAACGTTGCCGAGGACGATGTGGCTGAACGGGTGAGGACCTGGTCGGCTGGGCAAGGTGCAGATCTGGTCTTCGAAGCTGTTGGCGGGGGTGCAACCATCGGTCAGGCCCTCAAAATAGTGCGACCGGGAGGACGGGTGGGGCTGGTAGGTGCGCAGTCGATCGCCGATCAGCTTGCTGTGGGCATCGTGCAACACAACGAGATATCCCTGGTGGGTTGCTTCTGTTATGGGCGTAGCGCGATGCACAGCGAATTTCGAATAGCACTCGGCCTGCTGGCTTCGGGCCAGTTGGATGCGACTCCGTTCATTACCCATCGATTTCGCCTGGATGATATTGCTGAAGCCTTCGCCGTGGCCAATGGACGTGATCAGTACGGCTCTATCAAAGTGTTAGTCGAACCTTGAGTCGGGTGGAATATCGTGTTGGTTGTTGTAAGTCGCTGAAATTAAAGTGATAATATACCCTGTATACAGTAGGGATATCGCTCTCGATGCGAATTAGCAGATGGCTCGTCTATTGATCCGACCGACTAGGAGTGAGCCATGGCTGGAAGTGAAACCTATACCAAACCGCAAGATGTGAATCAGCAAGACGCTCAGAGTTACCTAGTCTGAGGACGCAACACCTGTGGTGCGTTCCGATGAATTTGCGTGGCGTTGATGCAGGCCAATCACAAAGGTCAGTAGTATGCCGACCAGCAACAGGTCACCGTTGCTGATGGGTATATCGACGACGGCAAGCCCCGGTAATGCAACGCACAAACCGGCCATTCCCAAAAGGAGCCTAGCGACCAGTCCCCCCTTCATGGGGCCGGCCAGCCATCCGCGGCCATAGGGAATGTAGTTTTGCACAGCAGCTGCGATCAAGATGGTCCCTGCCATAACCTCAGCGACTGCCTGCAGGATGGCCGGCCAGCCGGCCTTGAGCAGCAGGGCAGGTTCGAGGACGAAAAAGAAGGGGATAAAGTAGGTGACCGTTGCCAGGCGCATGGCGGTCAAGCCGGTTGCCATCGGATTCGATTCTGCGATGGACGCAGCGGCGAATGCACCCAGTGCAACCGGGGGGGTGATGAACGACAACATACCCCAGTACAGAATGAAAAGATGCACGCCCATCGGGTCGAGATCTGCCTGAATCAATGCCGGTGCGAGGATGATGGCAAGGAAGATGTAGGCAGCGGTCACCGTCATGCCGATACCCAGAATGATGCTCGTGGCAGCACCCATCAGGAGGAGTATGCCGACGGAGCCGCCCGCCAGGAACAGCAGTTCATTGACCAGTGTACCGGAAAGCCCCGTCACCGAGAGTGCTCCCACAATCAAGCCGACGCCGCTGAGAATGGTCAGTAACTCCACCAGCAGGCTACCGGTTGACTTTAGAAAGTTACGGGTCTCTACCCAGTGCCAGCGATGCTGTTTGGAAAACTGGTTCAATACAAGCAGGCACAGGGTTGCCAACCAGGGTGCCAGGGCTTCCCGCAGCAGGACCAGAAGCAGTATTACCAGTACGGCAAAGGCGCCCAGGTAAAACCAGCCCTGTTTCAGCGTATCTGCAGTCGATGGGATGTCACCCTCTACCAAACCCGTTAGATTGTTCTTGGCGGCATAAAAGTCGAGTTGTATAAAGAGTGCCGCAAAATAAAGAAGAGCCGGAATCAAAGCAGCCAAGGCCACCTGGTAATAGGGCAGCTCCAGAAAATTCGCCATGACGAATGCGGTCGACCCCATAATGGGCGGCAGCAGTACGCCCCCGGTTGAAGCGCATGCTTCCACGGCTGCCGCTGTTTGACGGTGGATTCCGCTCTGTTGCATGGCAGGAATGGTGAGTTGGCCCGTGGTGAGTACATTGGTGATTACGCTGCCGCTCATGGAGCCCATCAGGCCACTGGAAAAGATCGCCACCTTGGCGGGGCCACCGCGGGTTCTACCCAACAGGGAGAAAGCAAGATCGATAAAGAACCGGCCGCCACCCGTGTGCTGAAGGGCGACGCCGAATACAAGGAAACCGATCACCAGATTGGCAAAGGCGCGAAACGGCAGACCCAGCAGACTCTCGCTGCTCATCACGTGGTAGGCGGCAGTATCATCAAGGCTCGATGACATGCCGGAGATCGCGTCCGGCATCTTGTCGGCAATCAGGGGATAGAGGGAGAAAAGCAATGCCAGCGTGAAAAGGGGAATGCCTGCTACGCGTCGTAGCGCTTCCAGCACCAGCAACCACAACAGCATACTGATCCAGACGGCTTCCTTGGGGGCGCCAAATTCCCAGCCTCCGTCGAGCATCGGTTCTGCATTGATGAACAGCCATGCGCAGCACATCAGAGTGAGCAATGCCAGAACGACATCCATATAGATCAGATCGACCCTCCGGTTAGCTCGGTAGATGAGAAATGAGAAGGGCAATAACAGTCCGATCAGGGCGTAGAAATAGTGAGTCTCGATCAGGATAACGGCTGCAAGCAGGGGATCTCCAAAAACGCGCAGGCTGTCCAGCGCCAGGATGGCGACCAGTATGGGCACTATCGCTAAAGGGGCAGCAGCGACGCCGCCAAGTTCGCGCAGATTATTCATCGCCAGATGGGATCGAAGCCCGCTGATTCCAGTCGGCGCCGGCGCAGCTGCATCCACAGAGAGTGGAATTCCTCGTGATCTGAAATGCCGAGGGAAATCATCTCCTGCCAAGCGTTTTGCAATAAAGCCTGACGCTGGATAAGCCTTTCATTATGCGCCGCATGTGCATCGGTCCAGACGCCGATGGATGCGAAGTAGTCTGTCGCGCCTTTGTGAAATGGCACGACCCATTCAAACAATTGATACTGCATGGCCCAACCGATGGCACCTGGGTCGGCATCTTTGAACTGGTCATAGCCTTCATCGATAACCTGAGCGAGATCAGCCACGATCTCATTGGATTGCGTGTCAAGAGTCGTCAGTAGAGGATAGGGATAGTTGCCTCCCTCATGTGGTTCGGTCGCTGAAATCGTTGCACCTCGAGTTGCGATGTGTTTTGTAAAGTGAGGACCGACCTCTTTCAGTCGCTGCCAGCACGCCATGTCAGCGTGGGGTACCGGTAGCCAGTACAATCCCTGGGGAGATGCTTCAAGCTTGCGTGCCGGCCCGGACACGGTCGCACCGAACGCCGTATCGACTTGCCCGTTGACAATGCCGTTCCACATGGCGTTGTAGCCAGGGTAGTCGACCCGCATGACGTCGTCCCAGGTGAGGCCACCACAGGCCAGCATGGCCTCGGTGTTGACGTTGAGTGCAGGTGCGCCGCGAACCCAGGCTACTCGTTTTCCCTTTAGCTGGCTGAGTGTCTTGATGCCGGAATCCGCGGTCACGGCTAGTGCCTGATTATTGAGGCCATTGGACATCATTACCAGACGCAGCGGCAAAGGTCCCCAGTCGGCAGCGGCGAACTGAAACATCCCTTCGGATGCAAAAAAAGTAGCCGCGCCGTTCGCGCTAAACTGTACCCGGCCTTTCATCAAAGGCAGCAGTCGGGAGATGTCGTTCTTGCCCGGTATCACCCGCAAGGTCACGCCGTGGTTGTCCTTGAGAACTTTACCGATGGCGACCGCCTGATTATAGCCGGTGGTCCCAAGATTGTAGGCTGTCCACGCCATGGTGCGTGGCAGATTGACCTCGGCATGGGCGAGGCTGGATATCAAAGCCAGTAGGCAAAGGGCCGGAACTCGATGACGCATGGACTTCTCGCTGGTAGTTTCTGCCGGAACGATCAGATGTTATCACAGGGAGCAACGTGAATTACCACCAGGTGGCAATCACCCTATCTGCGCACAAGGTGCTTGCTTTATCGACCTGGACTGAGCGCCTGCTGCTGATTCGCAGTGGGAAGTAGACTAAAATGTGCACGGCCGCAGGGCACAATCTTAAGGAGAGCCGATGACACGCCAGAACCAGATCGAGTTTAGACCCATGACCAAAGAGGAGCAGCCCGCCTATAAGCGGCTGGTGGATTATGCTTTTGCTGCTGAGAATCCGGCCATCGAGAAGGAACAGGAGGAGTTTCCGGATCCGTTGCAGCCCGAGTGGAGCCTGTGTGCCTTTGACGGCAATCAGTTGGTTGCCAGTTCGGGAGCATTTCCTTTCAAGATCAGGTTTAACGGAGCAACCATGGCGGCCGCCGGGGTTACGGCGGTGGCCACCAATCCCGGTTATCGGCGTCAGGGATTAGTGCGCGAGCTTATGACCCGCCTGCTGCATCAGGAGCATGACAAGGGTGTACCGGCCGCTATTCTGTGGGCATCCATGGGTGCTATCTACCAACGATTTGGCTATGGTCTAGCGAGTACTCATGTAACCTACGATATCGATATGCGTCATACCCAGTTTCAGCATGGCGATAGCCCGGTTGGTTATACGCGCCTTCTGGAAAAAGAGGAGGCCATGCCGATAATCAACCTGCTGTACCGGCAGTATAGTGGCAAACGCAACCTGTTGATCCATCGGGCACCGGTCATGTGGGACGGCATGATACCTGCAAAAGGAAGATATAAGCCCTTCATCGCTGTATTTTATGACGGGCAGGATCAACCAACCGCGTATTGTATCTATCGCAGCAAAGAGATCGAGAACAATGAGTCGCCGGGGCCTTGGCAACAGTTGGAGATGTCCGACTTGTGCTGGCTCGATTTGAACGGTTACCGGGGTATCTGGGAGTACCTCTGCAGCCATGATCTGGTAGCGAAATTGATTTGGCGCGGGGTTCCGGAAGATGATCCCGCACCGGGACTACTGCTTGAACCGCGCATGTTGCAGCGCCGGACCGGCGACGGCATCTGGATGCGTGTGATCGATGTGGAATCCGTGCTGGTGCATCGCCCCTATGCGCACCCGGGTGAAGCCGTTATCCGCGTTGTGGACGACGATCTTTGTCCCTGGAACAATGGCTGCTACCGGCTTGCCAGCAGTGGTGAGCAGGTCGAGGTCGAACGACTTGAGGAGGGTGCAGATGCAGATATTGAGATCAGTATCCACGCGCTGGCTTCGTTGGCCTCCGGACACAGCAGTGCTTCGTGGTTGGGCCGAATCGGGCGTAGCGAGATTCTGCGTCCGGAGAGAATGGCCATGATCGATGCCCTGTTTACGACAACATTCCGACCCACCTGCCCCAACGACTTCTAGAGACCTTTATCTGGACACGCTAGCTGCTGCCCATGCGGAAGCGCGATTCTGTAGCAGCGCAGACCATGGCCATAGACCTGTCAGGCAGTAGTGTGTCCCGCTCTCACACGGATCGTTTGGCATTCACTGATGTACTCGCTCCATCCGGAATGGGAAGTGGCCAGCAGTAACAGAGAAAGGAAGACCCTGGACTTCACGTCGATTACCTCGCCCTGGAATTATCACCTGCTACATCGCCTTGTACAATAGACGACGCGATGGATACCCGTTCGATTCAGGCTATAATGAAAACACAAGAAAACGGATGATTGGTAGACCCATGAAAGACAAGAATCTGTTTGAAACACTGGGGGAACTGCTGGATCAGAACATCGATCCCAATGCCCGCTCAGATGAGATTTGGAAGCGCTATGGACAGCACCGGGCAGTCATGATGCTCGATTCATCCGGTTTTTCCAGAGTATCGGAACAGCTTGGGATCATCCACTTTCTCACTCGACTGGTGTTGATGCGAAATATGGTACAGCCGGTGCTCGAGGAGAACGGCTGTCTCGACTTTCACTTCGAGGCGGATAACATCTTCGCCACCTTTGCATGCTCGGATGACGCGATACGTGCCGCCGAAGCTGCCCACGATACGGTATACAGCAACAACTTAATGTTGACGGACAAGGAGCCGTTCAGAATCTGTGTCGGTATCGGTTATGGCAGACTGCTCTATTCGGAGACTCTGGAAGGCTTGTTCGGTGACGAGATGAATCTTGCTTCCAAGCTGGGTGAAGATACCGCCGAGGGTGGTGAGACGCTGTTGACGACCAATGCTTACAGGTCAGCTTCGTCTGAACTGGTGGGTGGCTATGAGGAGCGGCAGGTGATCGCCTCCGGAATGCAGATCAATTATTACCATACGGTCCACCCGGACGTGTGACGGGTTAGATCGGCCGCTGCATAGGCGCGGATTAACTCTCAGTGGTGTCGCGACTAACTCTCAGCGGTGCCGCGACTAACTCTCAGCGGTGCCGCGACTAACTCTCAGCGGTGCCGCGACTAACTCTCAGCGG
>PVBE012532182.1_pt1 | contig 14883 bp, 17 predicted proteins | sample 1631181 | NCBI WGS metagenome assembly PVBE01 (sample SAMN08397723, study PRJNA350692) | Marine metagenome, whole genome shotgun sequencing project. | isolation source: water | place: Pacific Ocean | collected 2012-04 | reverse complement strand
GAGATCTTCGTCGTCGCCGTCACAGGCCTCCCCTTTGCCCTCGAAGTCCTCGTCGGTGACCCCGTCGCAGTCGTCGTCTGCGCCGTTGCAGACCTCGTCGGCGTCTGGATTGACCTCGGCGTCGCCGTCGTCGCAGTCCGTGGCGTCGTCTGTGTACCCGGACGGAGCCTCGCAGGCCTCGGTGGTGGTGGCGGTGTCGCCGTAGCCGTCGCCATCGCTGTCCGCGTACCAGGTTCCCAGCACGCCTTCGTCCACCGTGCCGTCACAGTCGTCGTCCACCCCGTTGCAGCTCTCGGCTGCCGCCGGGTGGACGGTGGCGTCGTCGTCATCGCAGTCGGTGTCCACGTCCGTGTACCCACTGGGGGCGGCGCAGGCCTCGGCGCTGTCGCCCGCATCCCCGTAGCCGTCACCATCGGTGTCGGCGTACCAGGTGGCGACGTCGGTGGCGTCGTCCTCGTCCACGTCTCCGTCGCAGTCGTCGTCCACGCCGTTGCACAGCTCTTCGCCGTCGGGGTTGACGGAGGCGTCGCCGTCGTCGCAGTCCTCGCAGGCCGCCCAACCGTCGCCGTCGTCGTCCGCCCAGCCGACCGAGCCGTCGCAGTTGTAGTCGGTGGGATCGGTGCAGTCGTCTTCGGTGGCGCCGGGGTTGTAGGCCGTGTCCTCGTCGTCACAGTCGCCTCCCAGGCTGGAGGTCCCCGAGGGCTGGGTGCAGGCCTGCAGCGTGCTGCCGTCGTCGCCGTAGCCGTCGCCATCGGCGTCCGCGTACCAGGTGGAGCTATCGACCACGTCGGGGTCGTCATCGTCGACCAGGCCGTCGCAGTCGTCGTCGTAGCCGTTGCAGGCCTCGGTGGCCGCGGGGTTGATGGAGGAGTTGGCGTCGTCGCAGTCCTCGCCGGCCGAAGGATCCACCCAGCCCGCGCCGGGGTCGCAGTCGTCCAGTGTCGTGTCGGGGTCTCCGAAGCCATCGCTGTCCGCGTCCGCGTACCAGGTGGACTCGAGGCCTTCGTCGGTCTCGCCGTCGCAGTCGTCGTCCAGGTCGTTGCAGACCTCCTCTGCGTCTGGGTGGACTGTGTCGTCGCCGTCGTCGCAGTCGCTGGCGTCGTCCACCCAGCCCTCGCCGGGGTCGCAGGATTCGATGGCGGTGTCCGTCGCACCGAAGCCGTCCCCATCGGCATCGAGGTACCACGTGGACTGTAGGTCCTCGTCGACCTCGCCGTCGCAGTCGTTGTCGACTCCGTCGCAGCGCTCGGGAGCGTCGGGATGGATCTCGGGATCGCTGTCGTCACAGTCGCCGCCGCTGTCTACGTGGTCGTCCGGAGGCTCGCAGTCCTCCACGGCGGAGTCGGGATCGCCGTGGCCGTCACCATCCGCGTCCACGTACCAGGTCGTGGCCAGCCCTTCGTCCACCTCGCCGTCGCAGTCGTCGTCGAGCCCGTTGCAGCTGTCGTCCGCCGCGGGGTTGATGCCGGCGTCGTCATCGTCGCAGTCGTCAGCGTTGGCGGCGTAGCCTTCGACCGTTCCCTCGCAGGGCCCACTGGCCGGCGCGTCGGGATCGCCGTAGCCGTCGCCGTCGTTGTCGGCGTACCAGTCGCAGTCGTTCGACAGCTCGCCCGTATCCGGCTTGTCCGGGTTGTTGCGGCAGGCGACGGCGAGCAGCAGCAGGACGGGGAGCATGGAGCGCATGGAGGCCTCGGACGACGTGGGCATCGACATCTTAGCAGGAGATCAGCTGCCCTGGACGCGAACCGCGACCTCGGCGAAGCTCGTCACGTCTACCCCCCAGTGCCACGCCCGGCAGCCGGCGGCCCTCGCCCCGCGCACGTCGTAGCGCAGGCTGTCACCGACGTGGACCGCTCGGCCCGGGGCGGTGCCCAGCAGGGCGCAGGCGTGGTGGAAGATGCGAGGATCGGGCTTGTCCCAGGGAAGCTCGCTGCTCAGCAGGGTGAGGTCCACCACCTGGGCCAGCCCCAGGCCCTCGGTCACCCGATGGGTCCGGGTGTCGGCATTGGAGACGATGGCGACCTTGACGCCCGCGGCTCGGAGGGTGTGGCAACAGTCCAGCAGGGCCGGTGCCAGGCGGTAGGCTTCCGGACTACCGAAGTAGCGGAACAGGCCCTCGAAGTAGGCGGGATCATCGCAGCCGGTGGCGCGGGCGACCACCGTCTCCCAGAAGACACGCCCGTCGCCCAGCATCCGCTGCTCGGTCTGGGTGTGCTCGAGGGCCACGTGGAACCGCGCCATCAGGTTGGTCGGGTCCTGCTCCACGCCCAGGGCACGGCCTCGCTCGGCGTAGGTGACGGCGACCGTCTGGACCGGGTGGAGGGCGGTGGCGTAGAGGTCGATGAGCAGGGCGCGGATCATGGAGCTTCCGCTGGCACCAGCTGCTGCACCAGCTTCAGGAAGTCGCGGTAGGTGTCCACTCCCTCGTCGCCGTACTTCCAGTGCTCGGGGCGGCCGCGCATCTGGCGCACGGCCACGATGTGTTGGTCCGGGATGACCACCAAGACCTGACCCAGCCAACCGTCGGCGCGGTAGCCTACGATCGCCTCGGTCTCGGGCTCCCGCAGCATCCACCAGAGCCGGCCGCAGCCGGGGAGGAGGGGGCTGGGTTGGGTGGAGTCGTGGACCCATTCCGAGCTGACGAGTTGCTGGCCATCCCACATGCCGTCCTGGAGCATCAGCGTGCCGAAGCGGGCCAGGTCGTCGGCCCTCAAGGCCAAGCCGGCGCCACCCTGGACGTTGTCCTTGGGGTCGTGGGCCCAGTGCTACTCCGTGATGCCCATGGGCTGCATGAAGTGCCGGTCCGCGTAGGCGTCCAGGGGCTCGCCGGCTGCGGCGCTGGCGATGCCGGCCAGCAGGTTGGCGGCGTTGTTGTTGTACTGGAACGTGGTTCCGGGCTCGCTGACCAGGTCGGACTCGAGTGCGAAGCCCAGCAGGTCGCCGGAGGCGTAGATGTCCTTGGATTGCGGTGCGGCCAAGCCAGAACTGTGCTCCAGCAGGTGGCGGACCGTGACCTTGGCCTTGCCCCCTTGGGCCCACGATGGGAACCAGGTGGAGACGGGGGCATCCACCGAGGGAATGTGTCCCTCGTCCACCAACTGGCCCACCACCAGGTTCAGGATGGACTTGGTGGCCGACATGGTCTCGATGGGGAGCTGGTCGTCGGGCCAGGAGACGAGGGTCGTGCCTTCCACGATGACCACCAGGCCGCCGCTCCGGGAATCTACCGCGCGGTCGATGACCTGTTGGACGGCCGACGGGTCGACGCCGATGCTGGCGGGGTCCACCAGGGGCTCGATGGTGGGTTCGGGGGGCTGGTGCCACGCCATCGGGCGGGTGTTGCCCTGCAGCGTGCCCATGAGCCCGTCGAGCACCATGGCGCAGCCCTCGTCGGCCAGGCAGGCGGCCACGGCCGTGGCTGCGGCCAGAGGATCGGTGTCGTGGATCCACAGGTCGGGCAGGTGGCCCACGCCTTCGTCGGCAGCCAACCTGGGGTCGATGTGGCGAAACTGTTTGGAGCCCATGGCGAAGCCCAGCCCGGTCCGCGGCAGGCGGAAGCTCTTGGCCTCGCCGTATTCTCCCACCCCGCCGCTGTTTTCGCCCACGACCAGCGTGCCCGGGAGCTGCCGCGCGAACATGGGCACGGCCTCGCAGGCGGATGCGCAGCCGCCGTCCTGGAGGACGACCATGCGGCCCCACCAGGGATCCCTGATCCCGCCCTCGGTCTTGGGGGTGTAGATGTCGTGGGTCCGCCAGGCTGGGGTGCCCTTGTCACGCCAGTGCTTCAGGCGTTCCTCGAGGCTGACCAGTTCGACCTCCCAACGGGTGCGCAGGCCCGGGTCCAGTTCCTCCGAGCGGAGCCGGCAGGTCAGGCCGTTGATGTCGGCCAGCAGCGCGACGGTGGAGTCGATGCGATCGACGTCGTCGTAGCGGAGGTACATGTCGGTGAGCTGGGAGAAGAGCCCCATGATCGGGTTGTCCGAGCCACCACCGTTACCCCGGACGTCGATCAGTACGGCAGGGGCATCCCGCATGGCGGGGGCCTGCTCGATGAGCCCGCGCATGGCGGGCTGGTGCTTCGCGGACAGGTCTGCGATCCGGTAGGAGAGCACCGGCTCGTCTGCCGTGAGCACCCACGCCGGCTCCTTGGGCAGATCCCCTGCGAAGCCCCTCAGGCGGACCATGGGTAGACGGCGGGGCTCGGCCTCTCCCTCGAAGCTGCAGCGCAGGGGAGGGGGCTTGGCCACCGAGAGCACGAGCGGGCGGTGGCCCAGATCGAGGGGCTCGTCGCTGTCGAGCACGGGCTGCAGCAGCGCGGCGAGGTTGTGGTTCTCGCAGGAAAGCAGGGCTGCGCCGTCTCCATCGCGCCATGCGCCGTTCGCGTCGAGGACCAGGCGGGGTTCGGCCACCCATGCGTCGAAGTGGCGGCCGGCAGACCGCCAGACTCACCAGCCCTTTTCGGTGATGCGCCACAGGGCCAGGTGGTTGTCGTGGGTGACCTCGAGGTAGCGGAGCGCCCAGTCCTGCACGCGGGGCACGGGTACGGGTTCCGGCAGATCCTCGACCCCGGCGCGCATGGCCGCGAACAAGGCATCCCAGTGCAGACCCGCGCCGATCAAGGGCTCGTAGCCGGCGTAGCCCTGCTCCATCAGCAACTGCAGCAAGGACAGGTCGTACAGCAGATCGTCGTGGCTGACCTCGGCCGAGGACGGGGCGCCGCAGGTCTCGGCGTCGATCAGCAGGTCGTCCACCGGGATGGGGGCCAAGGCTGGCTGTGCTACTGGCAGGGCAGGGGAGGCCGCTTGGTCGGGTGGCAGGTGGCTCGTGCAGGCAGCCAGGACGAGCAGGACAAGTGCGGTCATCGAGCAGGTTCCGTGCGGGGGGACCTGGAGGTTCTAGCAACCGCTAGGCTCTCGATCCACGCCGGATTGTTCGGCGAGGAGGGAGCGTGGCGACGTGGCCCATCATCGGTCCTCGCAGTCCCCCTGGATGACGTACTCGATTCGGGCGCGAGTCGGATCTCGAAGGGTGGCCACCAGCGTGGGGCGAGTCGTCGGCCTCTTCCCGCGCGTCGAAGCCCTGCGGCCCGCCTCCGGGGTGAGGGCTCATCCTCGCCGTTTGACGCGGCTAGCGCCTCGAAGCCCTGCGGCCCGCCTCCGGGGTGAGGGTTCATCCTCGCTGTTCTATGCGTCCCTCGCGGGCAAGAGCGCGCAGGGAGCGCCCGAGCATGACGGGATACGTGATTCCCAGGAGGTGATCCGTGCAACTCACGAAGCTCTCGTTCGTCCTGCTCGCCCTGCTCGGGGTTCTGATCGTCGGCTGTCGGGCCAAGCAGGGCTACGCGCCTCCCGCCGAGGCGTACTACGACTACGAGATGGACGACTAAGGTGGCTCGTACGGTGCCGAGTTGGCCCTCGCCGAAGAAGCTCCCGCGCGAATGATGCGCAAGGAGTCCTCGCGGTCTTCCTCCCGCTCCCGAGACGGAGCGGCGCCTCCTCCGCCGGCTCCCCAGTCTGCCCCCGTCAGCAGCACGGCCCCCACCCCCGAGCCGGAGCCCGGGCCCGAGCAAGCCACGGAGCAGCCCGCGGCCGAGCGCATGGTGCACTACGACGGTTGGGCCCGGCTGCGGGTCACCCGCGTCCAGGAGCTGCTCGACCAGGTCGCGGCAATGGCGGAAGAGCTGGGTGGCAAGGTGGAGCGCATGTACAGCGGCACCATCACCGTGGCGGTGCCGGTGGCCGGCTTCGAGGCAGCCTTCGCCCAGATCCTGAGCCTGGGCGACGTGATGGACAAGTCCATCACCGCCACCGATGTCACGGAAGCCTTTACGTCCATGGAGCTGCGGCTGCGCACGGCCGAGACCACCCGTACCCGGCTGCAGGCCCTGCTGGCCCGTGCCGAGGAAGAAGCCGAGAAGCTACAGCTTTTGCGGGAGATCGCCAGGTTGACCGAAGAGATCGACCTGATGAAGAGCCAGGTCGAGCTGCTGTCCACACTGGCCAGCTTCTCCCGAATCACCATCGAAGCCGTGCCTCGCCAGGCCGTGGGCCAGCGCTCTGCGCAGGAAGAAGCCTGGGGCATGGGCTGGATCCTGCAGCTCTCTCCCTTCCGCCAAGACGTGGTGGCGTATGCCAAGCACCTCCCCCTCGAGGTGCCCGAGGGCTTCGTGGCCCTGGACATCAAGAAACGTTTCGTGGCCGAGAGCGCCGACGGCGCCATCATCCGCAGCGGAAAGCTGGACAACGAGCCCCACGGCGACACCGACTTCTGGATGGCGGCCCTGCAGCAGCGCCTCGAGTCGGAGTTCGCCAGCACCACGGTCGAGACCTGGGGCAGCTACCGGGTGCTCGAATTGGTGGACGGCTCCGACGAGCCCTATGTCTACTTGCTGGCCGCCAGCGCCCAGGGCAAGTGGCTGCAGCTGGTCGAGGTCTACTACCCGGGCAAGGCCGAGCAAGAGCGCCACGGTGCCGCGGTGCGCGACGTCATCGAGGGTGCGGCCGATGTCAGTGCAGCTCCAGTCGGCCGTGAAGGGAGGGTGCTCTGATGTCCCGCTTCCTCACCCTCGCCGTCGCCTCGCTGCTCCTCTCTGCCCCCTCCCTGGCCTCCGAAGAGGTGGTCTCCGGCAGCATCACCGTCAAGGTCGCCCAGCGCGACGAAGCCAGCGACGCCGTCATCGCCCAGGCACGCGAAGCCGGGGGCTGGTTCAGCCAGCTGGCCGGTGACCACGTCACCCTTCGCGTACCCGCCGCACAGGTCGAGCCCATGATGGACTTCGCCAGCGGCCTGGGTGTCCTCGCCGATCGGCAGATCTCCCGCAGCGACTACAGCATGGAGCTGTCCCAGGCCCGCGCCAGGCTGGCCACCCGCGAAGAGATGCTCGAGCAGTACATGGAGGTGCTCGAGACCGCCAGCTCCAAGGCGGTGGTCACGGTCGAGCGCGAGGTCACGCGGCTCGTGCACGAGATCGAGGAGCTGAAGGGACGCATCCGCTACCTCGAGGACCAGGTTGGCTACGGAACGGTGCACGTCTGGTTCGAGTTTAGGGATCGCAGCGCACCCGTGCGCGACGGGTCCAGCTCCTTCGCCTGGCTCAACAGCCTGAACCTGGTGGACTTGGTGGCCGACTTCCGCTGGCTCGACGGCAGGGGCAACACCTCCACCTTCCTGGCCGAGCCGCCCGAAGGCTTCGCTCCCTACGAGAGCAAGAAGCTCTACCGGGCCGTCAGTCCCGAGGGCGTGGTGTTCCGCGTGCGCGCCGCCGAGCACGAGCCCGAAGCCGACCTGCCCTTCTGGAAGGAAGCCATGCACAAGCGCATGGAAGAGGCCGGCTACCACTTCCTCTCCGAGGCGGAGGTCGAAGCCGGCGGCACCAGCGGCACCTTGCTCGAGCTCACCGCCCCCTACGGCAACGACGACTACAGCTACCTGCTGGCGGTGTTCCCGGCGGGCAAGGACCTGGTGGTGGTCGAGGCCGCGGGCGAGGTCAGCCGCTTCGCCGAGCGCAGGGACGCCATCCTGGCGGCGATTGGGAGCGTGCGACCCTGACCGTCACTACCGCGGTTCCACCTCGATCCGCCGGTAGCGCATGACGTCGTGGACGTAGGTCAGGTGGATGGCGCCCTCCTCATCCGTGACCATGCTGCAGGTGGTGCCGGAGTCGTCGTCCACGCTATGGGGTCGTGTAGACCTCGTGCCACCAGACGGGGAGGTGGGCCGAGCCGTTGGAGGTCGCGATGGCGCTCTCGAAGGCGCCCGCTCCGTAGGTCACGCCTTGGCCCGAAGTGGAACTCTGACTGCCGGTATAGCCGCCCTCGAAGGTCTGGTTCCAGCGCCCGGCCGGGTCGTTGACGGTGTAGCTGGAGCCGTCGTAGCCGGTGGCCAAGACGACGTGCCCCGCGGTGAAGTAGCCGTGCACGATGGTGGGGGTCCCCGACTGCAGCTGCTGGTTGACGTCGGACATGGTCCCGTCCCTGTGGGACTGCAGGCGCTGGGCAATGCCGGCTTCCGAGGCGTAGGTGTTGAAGACCTGGGCCAGCCCCTCGGGGGACTGGCCTTGTCCTTGCCGAACCTGCTGGTGATCTGGTCGGGGGTGACCTCGAGTCCGTAGTAGTTCAGCAGCATGGCGATGGAGGTGTTCTGACAGCTCGCACCGGGGTTCAGCCTGTTGGCGTATTGGTAGAAGTAGGGCACTTCTTTGGAGGGGGGCGGCTGGGTGGTCTCGGGGGCCGCCGCGGCCCCGCCGCCGACGCCGAGATCTCCTGCCAGCGTTGCCTCGAGGTCCGGTCAACCCACGGGTCTGCGAAACCTCCTCGCGGCAGCGGCGATCCTGCTGTTGCTGGCACCCCTGGCGATGGTGGGTGCGGTAGCCACCTGGGTGAAGCTTCGGACGCCGGAGGTGAGTGTTTCCTCCGCGGTGGGCGCGCAGGATGGAGCGGGCGTGGCCCCGGGCGCCAGCCTGGGGAGGGATGAAGAGGAAGCCCCCACCAGCCTCGCTTCTCTGGTTCTGCAGCAGCGGGAAGCCGTCCCGTACCAGCCCGCGACCGGGGAACTGGCGGTCGTGCCCGTACCAACGGCGACCCCTCGGAAAGAGCGAGAGGTGACGTCACGAAGCGGCCCGGGGCCAACCAAGCCGGCTGCGTCCTCCGCGCCAACGCCCCAACAGTCAACACCCGCGCAAGCATCGCCCACGGTAGGCCGCGCACCTGCGCCAGCAGCTCACTCAGTCCCCACCGGTCGCGTCCTCGTGCAGGGCGTCACCCAGAAGGTCTGCCTGCTGTCCCACGCCGACGGCGAGGAGCACTGCGCCGCCGAGGTTCCCGCTGGGGCCTACGACATCCTTCTCTATACGGACGCGGGAGGGGCGGTGACCGCCGGGGTGGTCGAAATTCGGGAAGGCAAGACCCGCGCCCTGCAGTGCGATCCGTCGTTCCTGACTTGCTACTGACCGATCAGTAGCAGCCCCCACCGTCGCAAGTGAAGCTCTCGTCGTCGCCGTAGCTCGAGTAGGCGGTGCTGGTGTTGTTGACGTAGACGTCGTCCGGGCTGTTGTCGAGCGTGCCGTCCCAGTCGCAGGTGTTGGACGACAGCTCGCAGGTGGTTTCGTACAGGAAGACGCCGGCTCCCGCGAAGGCACTGTTGCCCCAGAAGCCCGCGCTGTTCTTGGTGGAGCCCGTGCAGCTGACCGTGGCGACGCCCCAGCACGCCAGGCCCCCCCCGGCCGAGGAACCCGTCCCCGAGGCGACGTTGCCGGTGACCACGGTGTCCACCAGGTCCAGGCTGGCGAAGTCCACCCACAGCCCACCCGCATAGGTGCCCGCGTTGTTGTCGCTGACCTCGCTGTCGGTCAACAGGGCCGTGGTGTCCGCCAGGTACAGCCCACCCACCCAGTCGGCGGTGTTGTCGGTGATGGTCACCGAGTCCACGATCGCGTCACTGTAGGTGACATGCAGTCCACCACCGCTTCCCGAGGCGGTGTTCCCCTGGATCGTGGTGTCCACCCACGTGGAGCTCGTGTCGTGGACAAAGCCTGCTCCACCGTGCTCTTCGCAGCTGTTGTCCTCGAGCGTGACGCCGTCCACCGCGAGGTCGATGCCGTCCATGAACAACGCTCCACCCTGGCTGCTGGCGTGGTTGCCCTCGAAGACGGTGTCGGTGAGGGTGACGTCCGCCCCCAGGGCGTACAGCCCGCCCCCGTAGGTGGCGTCGTTGTCGGAGACGTCGCAGTCCTGAACGCTCAAGCTCATGCCGGGAATGGCGGCCTGGATGCCGCCGCCGCTTTCGGACGACCCGCCGGAGATGGTCAAGCCCTCGAGGTGCAGCGTGGACAGGCCGTAGTCCCCGCTGACCACCACGTCGCTGCCGTCTCCCAAGAGGGACACCGCCTTGGCGCCTCCGATTCCTACGACCTCGACATCCGAGGCTGATGCCACGATGTGGGCGTACCAGGTGCCGGGACAGAGGTAGAGGGTGCCGCTCGCGGACAGCTCCACCTCGACGGCGCAGCTCGAGTCGCCGGCGCCGGCGATGGAGGTGTAGTCGCTGGGGGTGCCGGTGCTGTCGTAGAAGGTGGCGAGGTTCATCACCTCGATGATGCCATCGCAGTTCTGGTCGGTGTCGTCGCAGAACTCCTCTGCTCCTGGGTAGACGCTGGCGTCCTCGTCGTCGCAGTCTTCGCCCCAGGTGGTGGGGATGTAGCCATCCACCTTTCCGCAGGCCTTGATGCTCTCAGCCGGATCCCCGAAGCCGTCGCCATCGGCGTCACGGTACATGACGGTTCTGTCGAAGCCCTCGTCCATTTCACCGTCGCAGTTGTCGTCCGCCCCGTTGCACTCCTCGTGCGCGCCCGGGTACACGTCGGGATCGTCGTCGTCGCAGTCCTCGCCTTCGGGGTAGCCATCGCCGTCGTGGTCGGCTGGTGGTCCGGTGTCGGTGTCGGTGTCGGTGTCGGTGTCGGTGTCGGTGTCGGTGTCGCCGTCCGCATCGGTGTCGGTGTCGCCCTCGGGCTCGCTGTCCGGGAGCCGGCTGTCGTCCTTGGCTAGGCGTGCGTTGTGCTCGTCCAGGGAGATGAAGGCGCAGCTCGCCAGCAATGTGGCGAGGAGGACGGGGGAGGGGAGGTTCAGGAGCATCGAGCTGGTCGCATTGTATACGTCCGGCAGGACCTACTCCTCGACCACCGCCTCGAACATCTCCGCGATCTTGGCGTGCCCCGTCGCGTTGGGGTGGATGCAGGTCAGGTCGAACCACAGCTCGGCCTCGTCTCCCCGGTAGCAGCGCCCGCTGGCGTCATCGTAGTTGAAGCCGTGGCCGCAGAAGGTCTCGAGCAGGAAGAGCATGTCGGTCTCGGTGTCCACCGCGATGCTCATGAACTCTTCCATGGACCAGACCACCATCCACGCCAGGTCGGGATCGGTGACGGCCGCGCCGTAGCCGGCGAGCTTGGCCAGGGGGCAGGCGGTGACGTCGCCGGTGGCGTCGGTGAACTCGTAGAGGTTGGTGAAGATCACGTACACGCCATTGGGGAAACGCCCGGGCTCCTTGATCCACTCCATCGTGTCGCGCACCAACGCCATGAACTCCTCGGTCTCGGTCCAGAGATCCTCCACCGGTTCCTTCGCCATGAAGCCCTCGGTCAGCGCGTTCAGATCGTTGCCGCCGATGGTCATGACCACCAGGGTGGTCTTGTCGCGCTCGTCTTCGGGCAGGCAGCGCTCCACCTGGTCGTCGTCCCGCATCAGGTCGTCGGTGCGGGCACCCCACTCGGCGCAAGAGGCGAAGTCGCCGGAGTCCTGGTACCAGGTGGTGCCGTTGAAGGGGTCGTAGCCTTGCCAGATCCAGTCGGGCTCCTCGAGGCCGAAGCGGTCCGCCAGGGCCAGCGCCAGCTGGTTTCGGTAGAAGTCGTCTTGGCCGGTTGGGGGCGTACCCACGGTCACCGAGTCACCCAAAAAGACCACCCGCTCCACGCCCTTGATGTCCTGGTGGTTGGTGCCATGGCAGTGCTCGGCGACGACGGCCCCGAACTGCTCGTAGTCGGGAGCGGGGTCCTTCGGGTCGGCCTCGATGGTGGCGAAGCAGCGATCGTAGTCGCTGACATCGGTGTCCGCGTCGCTGTCTGCGTCCGAGTCCGCGTCGCTGTCCGCGTCGGTGTCGGCGTCGGTATCGGCGTCGGAGTCGGTATCGCTGTCCGCGTCGGTGTCGGTGTCGGTGTCGCCGGACGGAGGCTCGCTGTCCTGGTCGATGGGTTCCGTGCACGGCTGGCATGCGGCGAGCAGAGCGAGCAGGAGCGCGGTGGGAACACGTGGCATGGACACCTCCGGGAGCAGGATAGCGCAGAACCTGGAGAATCCTCCCATGGCCAGCCTTTCGAGAGACCGGTGGCGAGCTGTGGCGCTCGTCATCCGGTATCGCAGAGCCGGTGTTACTTCAGCTGAGTTGGAGGTCGGCATGAACGGGCGAAGAGCGATCCTGCTCCTGGTGGCGCTGGCCGCCATCTTGGCTGCCTGGATGGTGATCGCCATGCGAGGCGTGCCCAGGGTGGTGCAGCCCCAAGATGCCGCCGTCGTCCCGCGGCCAGAGGGCGCCGAGTCGGTGACCACGCACATCGCGTCTCCAGCGGTGGATGTCGCCCACGAGTCGTCCGGCGAGGGGACCGGGCCGGTCGAGAACCAGCCGCTTCGTCCGGAAGAGGAGCTCGTGGAGCACGAGCCCGATCCGGTGCTCTTGGCCCGCTACGACGACCTGCTCGACCTGGTTCCGGAGGAGCACTTGCCCACCGACGTCACCTGGTCGTGTACGCGGGGGCCGGGTTCGTGCGAGGTGACCGCGATCCTCGACGACCTGGCGTGGCTCCCGTCTCACCAGGATGCCCTGAAGCAGGCCGCGGCCTCGACGGGAGTGGACTCCCCCAACGCCTACATGCTCAAGGCCATCCAGGTGCCCGAGCTGGGCGTGGAGCTCACGGTGCGGTTGGACCTGCCCTGATCAGTCGAGCTGGCTCGCCAGGTACAGCAGCTCGATGCGGAAGCCGCTCGCCGTGACGTAGCCGCCCTCGCCATCTTCCATGCGGGTGCCTTGCTGGACCGATGCAGGCTCGTTGGGCACGCCCACCATGCGGGGCCTCGAGATCACCTCGGCCAGCCCTCTCCCGTTGCGCAGGGTCTCGATCTCGAAGAGCTGGACGTCGTAGCGGACCTGGACGCTCCGCTCCGGGTCGTCGGGAACGAGCAGGGTGACGTCCAGGTCGACCCGGTACCGCTCGCCGTCGGGCGTCGTCACCGTGAGCCCGGGCTGGGGACCGTCTTCGATGTCGTGGTAGGTGATGGCGCGGCTGTACTCGCGGTCGGGCGAGAACAGGGTCAGCTCGAGCTGCAGATCGTCGGCCACGGCGCTCGAGGGGGCGAGGAGGAGGGCTGCGAGGAGGGGGAGGGGCATGTTGGGCTCCAGATACTGCCTCACAATACACCGACCACGAGCAGCTCCGTCCCCGTCCTGCCAAATCACACCGGGTGGTTCCCCCTGCCACGGAAGGCGTCCGTGGTGGACGGGATGACGAGTGAGGGGGTAGGTGCTGCGTCCATGTTTCCAGTCCTTCTAGCGTTGCTCCTCTCCCCCGTGGTCCCGGCCGCCGATCTTGCACTCGATGCGCTCGCTACAGACGCGGCGCGCCTCGCGCGCATCGAGGCGCGGGTGGAGCAATACCGCCAGGGCCTGGTGAATCCGCCGGTCCCGCCCGAGCTGCTGGGAATGGTCGAGATGGCTTCGGGGCTGGGTGGCCATGTCTACCGCTTGGACGCCGCGGCCTTGAAGGCCTCGGCTGCGCTGGCCCGCATGGGCGCCGCTGATGACTCGCGCTTGCAGGGTTGGCTGTGTGTTGACGCGGGCCAGGACGTCCACGTCATCTTCGTGGGCGTCACCGCCGAGCCGCCCCACAGCCTGGGGGGGCTGTACCACGCCGTGGTTTCCCTCGACAGCGGCACGGTGCGATGGGGGGACTTCGCTGCACCGTCGGATCAACGCCCCTTGAGGGCCGACGCGGGCCCCGCTCCTGTCGAGCTTCATCCCCTCGGCGACGATCTGTTGCGCGAGTGGCAAGCTCGGGAAGCCGTCCTGCAAGCACACCCCTCGGCCGAGGGTGCGGTGGTGGACCCGGTGGTGGTCCAAGTCGAGGACAGCAGCCTCGTCTTTCTTCTGGCCCGCAGCGCCGATCCGGCCGTGATCCAGCTCGGCGGTCACGCCGCCTACATGGCCCGCTTCACGGGGACCCAGGTGGGCCTCAAGCCTTTCGCCGTTTCCCGCGAGATCGTCACCATCCCCCGTGTGGCGCTCGAGCCGGATGCGGGCAGCGAGCAGGCCTTCCACGGCCTGTTCCGCAGCACCGACGAGGTGCCCGTGCCCCGAGAGCTGCACGTCTACGAGAGCCTGGTCTACGAGCTGCCCTTCTTCCTGACGGCCCAGGACCATCTCTGGCACGTGCAGGGCGTGACGGTGCGGTACCTGGGGAAGGTGGAGTAAACGCGGCCACCGAGCCGAATCGCAGCGCCGGCCCCCGAAAAGGCGGTTCCCATCGCTGGGCGCGAGTTGAGCCCTCACCCGTGGCGTTCCACGCGCCCCGCGCGTCGGATTCCCGGGGTGAGGGCTCACCCTCTGCGTTCTACGCGCCCTGCGCGTCGGATTCCCGGGATGAGGGCTCACCCTCTGCGTTCTACGCGCCCTGCGCGTCGGATTCCCGGGATGATGCCTCACCCTTGGCGTTCTACGCGCCATCCGCGGTCTCTGGGATCCTCGCGAACCGGCGGCTGCGACAGTGGAGCCTGCTGCGCCTATACGCATCCTGGGGGTTTTCGGAGTCCCGCCATCAGGGCGGCCAGCTTGCCGGGGCTCTTTGGGAAGAGCTGGTACATGCCGCGCAATGTGACGTCGACGTGGCGGGTGATGCGGCGTACGCCGGGGGGCTCGCCTTGCTTCGTGGCGTCACTGCGGCAGAAGCGGATGACCTGCCAGTGCCGCTCCGTGAGCTCGTCGATGCCGTTGCGGGTGGCCAGGGCCTCGGCGATGTCTTCGTTCCACGAGTCGGGATCGACGAGGTAGCCGTCTTCGTCCAGTTCGACGGTGTGTCCGGCGATGGTGTCGGTGCACATGGTTTCCTCGGCAGGCTGCGCCGTGCGCCGTGTAACCTGCCGAGGTCTTGTCACCATTGAGCCGGTCGGTCGGCCGTGGATCCCAGCGGACTCTAGATGAACACCACCTGCGCACCCTCGGCCTTCTCCCAGAAGTCCATGGCGGTGAGCACGCCCTTGATCTCTGGGACCAGGTCGTCTTCGGTCAGCTGGAACATGTCCAGGGCGTCCAACGGCTCACATTCGCTTGCCTGCCATGCTCATTCGG
>PVBE012252655.1_pt1 | contig 14886 bp, 15 predicted proteins | sample 1631181 | NCBI WGS metagenome assembly PVBE01 (sample SAMN08397723, study PRJNA350692) | Marine metagenome, whole genome shotgun sequencing project. | isolation source: water | place: Pacific Ocean | collected 2012-04 | reverse complement strand
TTGGACTTGTAGAGGTTCAGATCTTTTTCAACTCTGGCTTTGGAGAATCCAACTGATTCACTTAGTTCATGGGCGATTTGGCTCAGTCTTTCGGGATCAGAGGATTCCTCACCTTGGGCAGACGCGAGCAGGCTGAGCAACCCCACGGCCATTAGACGTGAGTAATGAAAGGTGGAGTTGCCAGTATTACGCAATCCCTGCGCCAGAGCTTCTGGAGCCCCTTTGCCTTGTTGTTGGATCCAGCCTTGGACCTCCTCAAGATTGTGACCACGGACGGACTCAAGGGTTTTTTGGGCCTGCTTGCGCAAAGCATTAGGGTCAAAGCCGGAGCTTCGACATAGTGCATCGAACAAGGTCTTGACGTGAGCTTCTGGTCGGTAACCACGGGTGAAGACATCAAAAACTTGGCCAAGGCCAATAGCAAAGAGTCCGTCAGGCTGGAAATGCTTCTGGTGGCTCAGGAGATGAAGCTCGACAAGAAGTTCATCGGTTGTACGTCTGTAGAGCGAGGGGATGACATGAGGGAAGTCATGATTAAACGCACGTTTGCTGTCAGCAATGGTCTTTCTGTCACTCAAGTGCTTGGCCCGACCTTTTTCGCATCTGACCATAGCGCTGCTGATGGCGCCGTTAAGATCGTGAAAACCGAGCAGAGCAGCATGATCCCGATTGTGATTGAAGAGTCGGGCCGTGGGGAAAGGGCCTTCGATATTTATTCGCGCCTCTTGCGTGAAAGGATCATCTTTCTTGGCGAGCCTGTGACAAGCGATTCGGCAAATCGAATTGTCGCTCAAATGTTATTCTTAGAGGCGGAAGATCCTGAAAAAGATATCTATTTGTATATCAATTCACCAGGAGGTTCAGTATATGATGGCCTCGGTATTTATGACACGATGCAGCATGTCAAGCCAGATGTTCAAACTGTATGTGTAGGGCTTGCAGCAAGTATGGGTGCGTTCCTGCTCTGCGCAGGAGCAATGGGTAAACGCAGTAGTTTGCAACATTCTAGAATTATGATCCATCAGCCGCTTGGTGGTGCCAGAGGGCAAGCTAGTGATATTCGTATTCAGGCAGATGAGATTCTGTTCCTTAAGGATCGATTGAACCGAGTATTAGCAGATCGTACAGGTCAACCTCTAGAGAGAATTCAAGAGGATACCGATCGAGACTTTTTCATGTCTCCCAAAGAGGCTGTTGGTTATGGCGTTGTCGATACTGTGATCGATAAGCGTCCTGTTCATTCAGTCAAATGACAAGGGTGCCTTGTGATATATATGTATTGCAAGGCAAAATGAGTTTTTAATGGATATTTATCAATGCATTCAGCCTGAAGGAATCGATTGACTTGTTATAATTATGAGAACATATTTCCGAGCCTAATCTCGATATAAAAATCTTTCTTATTCTAAAAATAATAAATCCTATTACAATCAGGAGCAATCCATTGTCAAGAGCTATTCACTGAGATTTGTCATTCTTGAATGATTATTATTTAGGTGCTAGTTCTATTAGTTCTGAAGGATAGGTATGTTTCTTTCCTTTTCTGGAACAGATGTAAACTCTGCTACTACTGAAAGGAATTCTTCTCCGTCTATGGTTTCCTTTTCGATGAGGATTTCAACCAGTCTATCCATAGCTTCCCGATGTTGCTTGACGATTTTTACAGTTTCGCTATAGCAATGCTTAACCATTTCTCGAACGGCCTCGTCTATTTGGCGGGATATTGCATCTGAGATCTCGCTTCGAGTCATCAGGTCACGTCCAATGAATACTTCTTGATTTCCGCTCTCCAGAGAGACTGGGCCTAAATCGCTCATGCCAAAACGTGTCACCATTTGGCGTGCCATGGATGCAACCTGCTGGATGTCACCACCTGCACCTGTTGTGATCTCTGCATCGCCAAAAACAACATCTTCTGCTGCCCTGCCTCCTAGTGCTCCCATGATTCGAGCTTTGAGTTGGGAACGAGTCACCAGCATTTGCTCTTCATCCGGAGAAAACCATGTAAGCCCCTGAGCCTGACCTCGTGGTATCAGAGTCACTTTTTGAACAGGATCATGATCTTTAACTAATGTTCCTATTAGGGCATGACCAACTTCGTGGTAAGCGATCAATCTCTTGCTACGTCCATCAGTGAGTGGGCGGCCTTCCATGCCCGCGATGATTCTGTCAACGGCATCGTCAATTTCATCAAGGCTGATAGCCTTTTTACGACGTCGAGCTGTGAGGATTGCCGCCTCATTAAGTAGGTTGGCAAGGTCTGCCCCGGTGAATCCAGGTGTTCGTCTGGCTACATTCTTTAAGGAAAGATCTTCTTCAAGTTTCTTGTCACGTGCATGCACTTCAAGAATCGCAAGTCTTCCTTTGATGTCTGGTGCATCCACACTGACTTGCCTGTCAAAACGCCCTGGTCGCATCAGCGCAGAATCAAGTACATCAGGACGGTTTGTTGCTGCAATAATGATGATTCCGCTATTACCTTCAAATCCGTCCATTTCTGTTAAAAGTTGGTTAAGAGTTTGTTCTCGCTCATCATTCCCACCCCCTATTCCGGCACCACGTTGTCGGCCTACGGCATCAATTTCATCAATAAAGATTAGGCAGGGTGTGTTCTCTTTTGCCCGCTTGAATAAGTCTCGGACTCGACTCGCACCGACACCAACGAACATTTCTACAAATTCCGAACCAGAGAGTGAGAAGAAGGGAACACCTGCTTCTCCTGCAATTGCTTTGGCAAGCAGTGTTTTGCCAGTACCTGGAGCCCCTACCAACAGAACACCTCTTGGAATTTGAGCGCCTACCGAGGTGAAGCGTTCGGGTTGCTTCAGGAACGTCACCACTTCCTCAAGATCCTGTTTTGCTTCAGTTACACCTGCAACATCATCAAACTTGACTCCAGTTTCAGCTTCCATTGCGAAGCGGGCTTTTGTCTTGCCGAACTGCATTGCCTGTCCGGGGCCGCCAGGCATTGAGCTGGAGCGACGGGCCAGCAGAATTAGGCCGCCAATGAGGAGTAGCGGGAAGAGAAGATTGCCTAATAATCCAAGCGCCGGCGGAGTGGTACGAGCAGGATGAATATCGAAACTGATCCCCTCGGTCTTGAGTGTGTTGATTAACTCTGGGGCAAGACCGGGGAGATCAACTCGTAGTCGCTGTACGCGATTGTCGAGTTCTGGATCGACGGCTTCCACTACTGCATTTCGTCCACCGTCGTAAATATCCACGGCGGTGACCCTTCCTGATTCCACATAGTCGAGGAAGCGGCCATAGCTCATCCGCGTAACCGCAGCATTGCGCGGAGCCAGAGTTGTGTTATTGGTCTGCTCTCCTGTGAGCTTGCCATTTCCTAAAATTTGCCAGGCGAGCAGCAAGGCAACACCGATTGGCAGCAGCCAGAGAGCAATGAGACGCCAGCGTTGATTCATCTGCTAGAGGATGGTTCACTGACTGTAACGGTGTTGATGGTTAGGTCGTTGGCCGCTAGATCGTCTTCTGGCTCCATTTTTCTCAACTTTTGAGCTCAGATTCCCACTTCAGCTTTAGATGCTGCTTTGATCAAGCAGCATCTTTGAGCTAAAAACCGTTTTTTACAGTAAGAACCAGTTGGCTGATTCAGTCATTTATCCCCATCAACCTGATTTGCTTGCGTTGGGCGCATGACTTGATGGTTTTCTCAAGTGGGAGTTGTCATTGCTAGCAACTTTTTGCTTTGCCTATTCTCTGAAAATCGAAAAGAATTTACAGGCGTCGGAGGGCAACGATTGGATCAAGCCTTGCTGCACGCCTTGCCGGTAAAACACCGAAGATCAAACCAATTGATCCAGAGAGACTGACGGTGACTAGAACGACGCTTATCCCGATTGCAGCCGGGAGAGGGGTTAAAACACCGATTGTTGTGACGGCGCCAATACCGACGGCTGTGCCGATTACGCCACCAAAGCTTGCAAGAACGAGTGATTCGATCAGGAATTGGCTCAATACATCGCTATTGCGAGCTCCAAGGGCCTTCCTTAGTCCGATTTCCTCAGTGCGTTCACTGACCGCAACCAGCATGATATTCATGATTCCGATGCCTCCTACCAGTAGCGATATCCCTCCGATTGCTGCCAACATGAGGGTTAGTCCTCCGCTGATTGTGTTGACGATGCTGAGGGCATCTTTCTGTGATCGAACTGCAAAGTCGTCCTCTCGCAGGATTCGATGTCGCTGACGGAGCAGATTAGTGATCTGGAATTTTGCAGCCCCCGTACTTTCTTCATTCTTGGCTTCCACACTGATAAAACTAAGGCTGACGCCATAGGTTGGATCTCTGCCTGTGAGCCGGCTCACCATCGTTGTGAGAGGAATGTAAGCGTTTTCATCTTGATTGTTTCCAAACACCGCTCCTTTCGGAGCCATTACACCGATCACTTCAAAAGATTGATCCTTAATTCGTAGGCTCTTACCGACTGCCGCACTCGTTGGGAAGAGTTTGTTGACAAGGTCGGGACCAATCACAACAACATTGCGTGCACCACGAAGATCAAGATCACTAATAAATCTTCCACGGGCCACTTCGAAGTTGCGCACTGGTAGAAACGCTGGAGTGACCCCGGAGATTGAACTGGTCGCACTTCGGGCACCCGCTTGAATCACTTCGCTTGAGCTGATCTGTGGTGCGACTTCTTTCACGCTGGGAACTTGCTCAGCGATTGCATCTGAATCTTCGATAACGAGATTTCGCGGGAAAGCCACACCGCGTCGACGTGTGTCGTTGTTGCCAGGCACCACAAACAACACATTGGCGCCCAGGTTGCTTAGTTGAGCCTCTGCCAGATTCTGAGCCCCCCTGCCAACCCCAACCAGAGTGATGACGGAAGCATTGCCGATCACAATGCCGAGCATTGTCAGGAGACTTCGTAGGCGATTGGCTTTGAGGGTTGAGAACGCCATGCTCACCGTTTCGATGAGCGGAAGTGTGCTGGCCATGAGCCCTCAGAGCATTGTGTCGAGCTTCATTGGCAGCTTGCCGCCTGTGCCGCGATGGACTGTGCCATTACTTAGCTGCATTGTCACCATCTCTCCCTCAAGGAGGTTTCTAGTGGCATGTTCTATCCCAATGATGAACGGAACCCCTAGGCGTTTTGAAATCACTGCTGCGTGGCATTCCTCACCTTCCTGTTCTGTAATCACTCCTGCAGACTTTTTGATTGCATCCAGACATTCATCGCTTGTTTCACGAATGACCAGAATCTCCCCTGGTTCAATCCTGGCTGAGTCGCTTGGGGAGAAGGCAAGTCTGACCTTGCCGCTAATGGTTCCATTGCCAATACCGATCCCTTGGCCAATCACTGCACTGACAATTCCTACTTTGACCAGATCTGTGGACCCGCTAACGCCTGCAAGAGTTCCTGCAGTTTGTATTGTTAGATCTCCTTCTTTGAGAAGACCCATCTCCTGGGCAACAGCAATTGCAGCACTGAAGGTTGCTGTAGTGCTTTTCTGGGTTGGGATAAGAAGTGGCGTAACACCCCAAACCAATTGAAGTTTTCTGGCTACAGCCAATTCATTGGTCACGGCCAGAATTGGTGCTGCAGGGCGGAATTTGCTGACGTTGTGTGCGGTCGCACCACTTTTGGTCAGTGGCACGATCGCTGCCGCGTTGAGATGACTGGCGATGCTACTTACGGCTGAACTAATAGCGTTGGAAATGGTGCTGGCCAGATAAGTTTCAATTGGACGCTTTGGATAGTCCCGTTCAATCCGTCTGGCGATGGTGGCCATCGTTTGAACCGCCTCCACTGGATAGTCCCCTACAGCGGTTTCGTTCGAGAGCATCACTGCATCAGTACCGTCAAGGATCGCATTTGCTACATCACTGACTTCTGCTCTGGTGGGCCTCGGGCTTGAGGCCATCGAGTCGAGCATCTGGGTGGCTGTGATGATTGGAATCCCAAGGCTGTTGGCCTTGCGAATCAAATCCTTTTGCAGTAGAGGCACCTCTTCGGCTGGCATCTCCACGCCTAGGTCACCCCTAGCAACCATGACTCCATCGCAGAGAGGAAGGATTGAATCGATTTGATCAATCGCCTCAAATTTCTCGATCTTCGCGATGACTGGGGTGCTGTGCCCGTGTTCCCCGATGAGTTTGCGGATCTCTTTCATGTCTGAAGGGTTTCGCACAAAGCTCAGTGCGACCCAGTCCACACCTTGCTGGAGGCCAAAGGCGAGATCTTGGCGATCTTTCTCTGTGAGGGCGCGAACCGATAGTTGTACATCAGGGAAATTCACTCCCTTGTTATTTGAGAGCACCCCTCCCACTGTGACGATGCAGTGCAAGGTTTGTTCGCTTTGATCGATTTTTACTACTTTCATCTCCACTCGACCGTCATCAAGCAGGATGCGACTGCCGGTAGTGACTTCGTCAGCAAGCTTTTCGTAAGTGACCGTTGCCACTGACTGATTGCATTGAACTTGTTTGGAGGTCAGTGCAAAGGGATCACCATTGGCCAAAGTGATAGGCCCCTTATCAAAACGACCCAGGCGAATCTTGGGGCCTTGCAAGTCTTGAAGAATGCCGATGTGCATCCCCAATTCATCAGATACCTGACGGATGGTGGAGATGCGCTTGGCGTGCTCGTCATGGTCGCCATGTGAGAAATTCAGCCGGAAGGTGGTAGCACCTACCTGAACGAGTTCTCGGATTCGTTCGGTGGTCTCGGTTGCCGGACCTATTGTGGCAACGATTTTGGTCCGTCGTGTCAGATCGATCTGGGCCATCAACGGGACCTGAAACCTCGCGGAAACTACCATCCAGGCATCAACACGTAGTTGATGACAGCGTTGCCAATGATTTTCTATGGACATTAATCATTACCAGCATGGAGCTCGAGCTACGGCGAGCTATCCGGATGTGGGTCAGAATCCGATTTATCCAACCCTTGGGCTTGCAGGGGAGGCTGGTGAAGTCGCTGACAAGGTGAAGAAGGTTCTTCGCGATCAACAAGGTGTTTTTGACCTGGATACGCGCCAAGCGATCAAGCTTGAGTTGGGAGATGTGCTTTGGTATGTATCCCAGCTGGCTAGTGAGCTGGGATTTGACTTAGAAGATGTGGCACAAGCCAATCTCGATAAGCTTGCTAGCAGGGCATCACGGGGCCAGATCGCAGGGAGTGGTGATCAACGATGAAGATGATTTTTTTGCAAAGCTCCATCTGGAAGGCAGTGCTCACTGCAGTTTTTCTGGTTTTGAATCTGGTTTTCAGTGATCAAGCCTTAGCGGCAACCCTCAGCTTGGATCAGTTGAGTATCGATGCTTGTGAGCAGACAGATCCAGGTGCGCAGCCCAGCCTGACTAGGCCTATCGGCGCAAGTTGCTATGTGCTTTCAGGTGAGGTGACCAATCCAGGCAACTTTGCCGTGATTGATAGTGATGTCTTTGCTCAGATCTTGGATCCAAGTGGTGAACCTGTTTTGCCAAACCGTGCTCGCGTTGGTTCTATTGGCGACGTGCAACCCGGCGTAAGTACTTTTGCAGTGCGGTTGGCGATTCCGGCAGGAACGCCAGGGCCTTTACAAGTGAAGGGGGCAAAGGCAAAGGGATTCAAGGCTCCTGTTCGTACTCGTGCTGGAGACGATGATGAGCTGCTACCGCTTGAACAGGCTGTAGACCCTGGTCTTTTATGGGGAACCAAGGCAGTGATCCCTTTGGAACAACCACTAGATCAGCTGTAATAGCTCATTCCACTATTCAAGATCGCCACACTTGCGCTATTAAGCATTTGTTGCAGAAGACTCAGGGCTACTAACGCCAGGATCGCTGAGAGATCTAAGCCTCCAAGGGGAGGAATCAAACCACGAAAAGCATTGAGGTAGGGGTCTGTGATTGAGCTAACGGTGCTCAGCACTGGATTCGCCCAGTCCAGATTAGGGAACCAGCTCAGCAACACGCGCACGATAAGCACTAGTGAGTAGATCTCAAGTGTCTGGGCTAGTACCTGTAGCAAAGTGGCCAGGATTTGCATGGGTGAAGAGAACTATTCTGAGAACTCTATGCAACCTGAGAAGGTTCGGCTGAACCTAAATCAGGAAGTACTGAGAAGGTTCGATGGAACTTTTCAGAGAGCGTGAGCCAATAAGACCTGCCCTCGCTCTGTCGTTTGCGTTCGATGAAATTCTGAGCAACGAGTTCTTTGATGTGGTCGTAGGCGCCTGATCCCCGTAAATCGACCAGCTCCGATTGAAGAATTCTTTTTTTCAGGGCAATGGTTGCAAGGGTTCTGAGTGTTGCTATGGAAAGATCAACGGGTAAAAGGTGGTGGACCAGCTCGCCAAGGCCTGGACACAATTGAAGGCTATATCGACCATTGTTTTCTTGGATCTCTAAGGCTGTATCTCTCTGTGCATAGCCTGCCATCAGCGCAAGTAGAGCTTGCTCAATCAGATCCTCAGTCTCATTGGCTAGCTCTGCCATCTCTTTGAGCGTTAGAGGGCGACCCTTCAAATAAAGAATGGCCTCTAAACGTGCTGGTAAGGAGAAGCTTGAGACCTCATCCCTCTCTTGAGCTGGGGAATCGGTGGCCATGGCAGGCCCTGCTATGGAATATGCCAAGTTACCGCGATCAAACGGTCTGTGCACCCAGAAATAAGCAGTAGGCGGGGTTGTTGGTTTCTTCCCAGTTTGGGTAGCCCAGATCATCAAGAAAGCGCTGCCAATTTTCCATTTCGTTGTCCTGAACTAACACACCTACAACGATCCTGCCGACATCTGCTCCGTGATTGCGGTAGTGGAAGATGCTGATACTCCATTCGGGGTGAAGGGTACTGACAAAGGTCATAAGAGCTCCTGGGCGCTCAGGGAACTCAAAGCGATAGAGCAGTTCGCGACATCCATCTCGGCAAAGGGTTTTTGCTGAGGCAGGAAGCCGACCACCCACCATGTGACGAAGGTGCCCTTTGGTCAGCTCGTCGTTGCTGAGATCAAGGCATGGGAATCCTGACGACTGCAGTCGCGTTAAAAGTTTGGTTCGATCATTGAGGTCTAAAACCTGTACCCCGATGAAAATTTGGGCTCTATCCCCTTCTGCCATTCGGTAACTGAATTCGGTGAGGTTTTTCCCTGCTAGGACGTTGCAGAGCTTTCGCAGGCTGCCTGCCTGCTCTGGGATCTCCACCGCGAGTATTGCTTCCCTTTCTTCCCCTAGCTCTGCTCTTTCGGCGACAAAACGGAGCCGTTCAAAGTTCATGTTTGCGCCACAGGCCACGGCCACAAGACTGCGGTCTTGAAGATCACGTTTGGCTATATCTGCCTTCATGCCAGCAATTGCTAGTGCGCCAGCTGGTTCAAGAATTGAGCGGGTATCTTCAAAAACATCTTTGATCGCTGCACAGATTTCATCAGTGCTTACCGTCACCATCGCGTCTACGTGCATCTGAGCTAATGAGAAGGTGTGTTTTCCTACCTGACGTACAGCGACTCCGTCTGCAAATAGGCCAACTTTTGGCAGCTCAATACGTTCACCAGCTTCAAGGGAGAGCGTCATTGCTGCAGCGTCGTGGGGCTCGACACCGATAATTTCGACTTGTGGCCACAAGCTTTTGACATAGGTAGCAATCCCGCCGATCAGTCCGCCACCGCCAACTGCGACGTAGATTGCATCTGGTGGATCTTGGATCTGGCGCAGGATTTCTAGAGCAATCGTTCCTTGCCCAGCAATCACCTCTGGATCATCAAAAGGGTGGATAAACGTGAGTCCATCTTTTTTACTTCGACGCATGGCCTCTTGATAGGCCTCGTCGTAGGTCTCTCCATGAAGTGCGACTTCAGCGCCAAGAGCACGGACTGCCCGAACCTTCATTTCGGGTGTGGTAATCGGCATCACAATCACAGCTCTGCAATTGAGATAAGAGGCGCTCAGTGCCACTCCCTGAGCGTGGTTTCCAGCACTTGAAGCAATCACGCCACGCTGCAACTCCTCTTTGCTGAGAAGGGACATGCGGTTATACGCACCACGAAGCTTGAATGAGAAGACTGGCTGTAGGTCCTCACGTTTCAACCAGATCTTGTTCTGAAGACGCCGACTGAGGTTTTTGGCCAGTTCCAGGGGGGTTTCATGAGCTACGTCATAGACACGTGCCCTCAGAATCCTCTGTAGATAATCGTCCATCACGCCAGTCTTGCAATATTCAGATCCGGCAACTGTTTGCACTTGCCAGGGTTGCTTACGCCGTTCTATAGCTGAGAAGACCTAGATTGAATGGGTTGGAGTGGGACAGGAACGCGAATGCGTCTGAGCGAGTTAACCCATCCGAATCAGCTTCATGGCTTGAGCATTGCTGAGCTTGAGGATGTAGCACGTCAGATACGGGAACGCCATCTTGAGGTGGTGTCCACCAGTGGAGGTCATTTGGGACCTGGGCTAGGTGTTGTTGAACTCACCCTTGCTCTTTATCAAACTCTTGATCTAGATCATGATCGAGTTGTATGGGACGTTGGCCATCAGGCTTATCCCCACAAGCTGATTACTGGTCGATATGGCGACTTCAATACCTTGCGTCAGCAAGGTGGTGTTGCTGGCTATCTGAAGCGTTGTGAAAGTTCTTTCGATCATTTTGGTGCTGGCCATGCCAGTACTTCGATATCAGCGGCACTCGGCATGGCCGTTGCTCGTGAGCGTCGTGGTGAATCGTTCAAATGCGTAGCTGTAATAGGTGATGGGGCTCTTACTGGCGGCATAGCACTAGAAGCGATTAATCATGCCGGCCATATGCCCAATACACCTTTTTTGGTTGTTCTCAACGACAACGACATGTCGATTTCTCCGCCAGTAGGAGCGTTGTCGACCCATCTAAATCGCATGCGTCACAGTGCGCCTGTGCAGTTCATCTCGGACAGCGTCGAGGAGAGGGTTAAGAGTCTGCCTTTCATGGGAGGGGAACTGCCTGCTGAACTCGATCTACTCAAGGGCAGTATGCGCCGATTGTCCGTGCCGAAGGTAGGGGCTGTTTTTGAGGAGCTTGGCTTCACCTACATGGGCCCTATTGATGGCCATGACATTGAACGGATGGTTCGAACCTTTGAGACGGCTCACAAGGTTGGTGGCCCTGTACTCGTTCATGTTGTTACGACCAAAGGCAAGGGCTATCCCTATGCCGAAGCAGATCAAGTTGGCTATCACGCCCAATCAGCGTTTGATCTAATGACTGGTAAGGCTCTTCCCTCAAAAGGAAGGAAACCGCCGAGTTACAGCAAGGTGTTTGGCGAGACGCTCATCAAGCTTTGTCAGCAGGACAGCACTGTCGTTGGGATCACAGCTGCGATGGCCACAGGTACCGGTCTTGACCTACTACAAAAGGCTGTTCCTGAGCAATACATCGATGTAGGTATCGCTGAACAGCATGCTGTAACTCTTGCTGCTGGGATGGCTTGCGAGGGTCTCAAGCCTGTGCTGGCGATTTACAGCACATTCCTGCAGCGAGCCTTCGATCAATTGATCCACGACGTGGGTATTCAGAACCTTCCAGTCACCTTTGTGATGGATCGCGCAGGCATTGTTGGCGCTGATGGACCGACCCATCAGGGTCAGTACGACATCAGTTATTTCCGCGCTATTCCCAATTTCACCGTGATGGCGCCCAAGGATGAGGCTGAACTTCAACGCATGTTGGTGACATGTCTTCAGCATCCAGGCCCTACAGCTCTGCGTATTCCAAGGGGATCAGGCGAGGGTGTACCTCTGCTTGATGAAGGCTGGGAGCCTTTGACAATTGGCCGAGGAGAAGTGCTTTGTGAAGGTGATGATCTTTTGATCGTTGCTTATGGAGTGATGGTGCCTGCTGCCATGATCACAGCTCAGTTGTTGCAGGAAGCAGGCGTAAAGGCCACCGTAATTAATGCTCGGTTCCTAAGACCACTTGACCAAGCCTTGATTCATCCGTTAGCCCGTCGTATCGGTCGTGTTGTCACGATGGAGGAGGGTGCTCTTGCGGGTGGTTTTGGTGCCGCTGTTGTTGAGTCCCTTAGTGATCAAGATGTTTTGGTCCCAACGTTCAGAATTGGAATCCCTGATCAATTGGTTGACCATGCCAGTCCCCAACAGAGCCGGGAAGCGCTGGGGCTCACACCAACACAGATGTCTGAACGGATTCAAGAACACTTTTGCTTGAATTCGAAGCCTTCTCTTGTTGGGCAGGAAGCACCGCAGGCCCTGTCAACCTGATCAATTGACTGTTTTGGTGGCAGGTGCAGGGCCAGCAGGAGCTCGGCTTGCACAACGACTCGCTAGCCAGGGGATTGCGGTAACTCTTGTTGAACGCTTAAGAGAAGCCAATCAGAATGCTTTTTCTAGTGCTGCCATCCCTATCCAGGCGGTCTCTGATCTCTGCATTCCTACTGAAGCTATTGCCAGCCATTGGCATGGTTGGCAGTTGGTGGATCCAGATGGAATTCAACATCAATGGTGGTCTCAGCATGACCTTGGTGTGGTTCTCAACTTCGGCTCGCTACGTCACCAGCTCTGGCAGCAAGCTATAGAAGCAGGTGTTGAATTTTTACTGGGTTGGCGTGTTCACTCCGTTCTTACGGTCAATGACGGCGCAAACGTTGAATTGATTGGTCCAAATGGGTTGTGTCAGACAAGGAGAGTGAGCTGGGTGGTTGATGCCACAGGTCATCGCCGCCTTTTTTTGGGTTCAACTGCAGCATCCAAGCCTTCTGATAACGATGGCATGCTTGAAGGTGCTGGCGTTGAGTGGATCCTGCAGGGTGATCAAAAAACAACAGCTCTCTGGCGTGACCGGGTTTGTTTTTTTTTGGGATGCCAGTGGATTCAACATGGTTATGGCTGGATTTTTCCCATGGCCGGTAATCAGTTGAAGGTAGGAGTTTGCCGTCTGCCTCCACCACTGAAGGAGTGCCTCGAACCGATGAGCAGCATCTTGAACCGCCTGCTTATCAAGACCCAGCTTGATGAGCTACCAGTTGTCGATAGACATGGCGGAATCTTGCGCAGCAGTTTAAAGCGCAGTGAAGCGCACGTTGTTGGCAGGATTGTTGGAGTTGGCGACGCTATTAGTACTGCCAATTTGCTTGGCGGAGAAGGCATCCGTCATGCTCTCGTTAGTGCAGAGGTGCTTACTCCTTTGCTTGTTGAAGCCTGCTGTCATCCATCCAGTTCAAATCAAGACAAAGACAACAAGGTCTTGATGCAATTTGAACGGCTCCTGCGTCTTCGTTTGGGTTGGCGCTGGAATATTTCAGGTCGCTTGGCAAAGCGAACATGGTGGGGTTTATGCGATCAAAAAAGCGATCGACGCTTGGCACGCTTGATTAATGGGCTGTCAATGCGAGTCAGCGCTGAAGATCTGAGCCGATTGTTGTTCGAATACCGCTTTGAGCGCTACGGACTCCGTCTTCTTCCTTATTTAATGGGCTGGCGATGAATTCGCCAGCCCTAGTGCTGTTCAGAGAACGCCGCGTGAAGCTAATCCGAGGATTGTGCCCATGCCAAGGATGTGGCCTAAGCATTGGGATCCGACAACGGAGGCGTGGCTCATCCCTCCATAGAATTTGTTATTAGGCATGTCGAACCCTTCATTTTGGTGTTCGATGTTGGCCTTAGCAATGACAAATGCGAGCACGTTGCAAGCGATCATCACCATGCCCACCGCAGGCGACCAGGTGAATGTGGAAGGAGCAGCTGCAGCCAGGAGGTGCGTGAACATTTAGACCGTGGAAGCGACGCCTTATTGTCCGACATTGATCGGAGTTCTTGGCATAGAAGCCATACCTCTTAAGAGTTTTTCACCACCTGTTGCTGGCCAGCACGGATAAATCCCAAAACCACGAGGGCATCGCTTAGCACCAGAAAGGCTTCTGCTGCCCCATGGAAAGCATCAACTTCAACCAGCTCAAGTCCATAAATTTGATCAGCCAGGATCGCAAAAATGATTGTCATAAACACAAAAAGAAGAGTGAGCCGGAATCCCCAGATGGATAGTCGTGGCAAGCTCTTGCTCTGTTGAGCCCACCACAGGAAACCGAGATAGGGAATTAAAGAAAGGCCATATAGAGGCCCTGGGTCCATATCAATGAGGGAGTTCAAAATCTCAGTAGAAGTGGCAAAAATCATGATTGCTGTCGTTCTGAACGCACCAAATTCCAGGTGGCTGCTGCCAAACAGCAGTTACCAATCAGCGTCAGCCAAGCTTGAAGCACAACGATTCCGCTAAGGGCGTTGCTGTTGTCAAAAATATGCCAGGTGATGGCTGTCATGGCACTCACCAAGTTGGGGAGCATTGCTAGAGCCAACCATGACATTGCCCTGCTTTGGTTCCTTTTCCCCCATTGCACCACCAGCACAATCGCAAGCATCCATTCGAACAAGGATGCGAGGTGGATCCACCAGGTGCCTAGAGATAGGGCGTGCACGTGATTAGCTCGATGGCAGCAGCCTAGGGAGGCTTGGTCGCCGTTAATGTTTAATGCAGCTATTGCTTGGCTATGGCAGTTCAGGCAAAGCAATGCAAGGCAGTGCTGCTATGCGGCTACTACGGCGAGCACAACCTTGGCGATGATGCTCTTTTGCAGGTTTTACTTCAGGAGCTTCCCGCACATTTGCAGCCTTGGATCACGGCAAATGATGCAAATGTCATCAAGGCTTTAGCTCCGAAGGCTCAAGTCATTAACCGACGCTCATTGCTGGAGACCATTAGGGCTCTTTTTCAAGTTCAGGGTTTGATTCTTGGTGGAGGCAGCTTGCTACAGGACAGCACGAGTTTTAAGAGCCTGATCTACTACCTGATCTTGATTGTGATAGCCCAACAACGTAGGGTTCCTGTTGTGCTTTGGGGCCAGGGCCTGGGGCCATTCCGTCATCGCTTGAGTCGATGGATGGTTAGGAGCGTTCT
>PVBE010276762.1_pt1 | contig 14888 bp, 13 predicted proteins | sample 1631181 | NCBI WGS metagenome assembly PVBE01 (sample SAMN08397723, study PRJNA350692) | Marine metagenome, whole genome shotgun sequencing project. | isolation source: water | place: Pacific Ocean | collected 2012-04 | reverse complement strand
TGCACGGAAATATCACAGCGCCAGTGGCAACCCGCAACGGTATAGGATTATCACCTTCGATGGCGCCTTCCACGGTCGCACTTTGGGAACACTCGCTGCCGGCGGTAACGAGAAGGCTCTAGAAGGGTTTGGTCCAGTAATGGATGGCTTTGACCATGTGCCGTTCGGTGATGCCAACGCAGTGCGCGCGGCCACAACGGGTGAGACCGGGGCTATTCTTGTCGAACCGATTCAAGGTGAAAGTGGTGTTAACCCTGCCGCGAACGGCTTTCTGGCGGAGTTACGGGCGATCGCCAATGAGTTTGCTATCTTGCTGCTGTTCGACGAGGTACAGACGGGTATCGGGCATACTGGTAAGCTGTTCGCATACGAGTGGTGTAGCGTAACGCCCGACGTCATGGGTCTTGCCAAAGGACTCGGTGGCGGCTTCCCTATCGGCGCCGTCGTTGCGACGGAGGCGGCTGCTATAGGCATGGTTTCCGGCACACATGGCTCAACCTTCGGCGGTAACCCACTCGCCGTGGCCGCTGGTAATGCTGTGCTGGACGAGATTTTGGCGGACGGTTTCCTAGAAAACGTGAAGGCTACAGGCAAGTATCTACACTCGCGTGTCGGCGATGTGGCGGCTCACTACCCCAATATCATCGAATCAGTACGTGGCCAGGGTCTTTTGCTCGGTATGAAATGCGCCATCACCAACATGGACTTGGTCGCCGATATGCGCGAGCGTGGCGTCCTCTTGGTCCCCGCCGGCGACAATGTTGCGCGCATGCTACCGCCTTTGATCATTAGTGAGACCGAGGTCGATGAGGCGGTCAGCGCGCTGGAGACGTCCTGCCAAGAGCTGGAAAGATGACCGCACTGCGTCACTTCCTGGATCTCGACCAGATCGATGCGTCCAGCTTGCGTGAGCTGGTCGATCAGGCGGCAATGCTGAAGGCGGGGCGCGGCGGCAACGCCGGTACTCCGCTCGCTGGGCACACATTGGCGATGCTCTTTGAAAAACCCTCGACCCGCACACGCATCTCGTTCGAGGTTGGCATGGCCGAACTCGGCGGTCGCACGGTTATACTAAACCCTGGGGAAAGCCAGATGGGCCGGGGTGAGACGGCCACCGATACCGCCCGCGTCTTGTCGCGCTATGTCGACGCGGCGATGCTGCGCGTAAAACGGCACGATACACTAATCGAGTTCGCCGATGCCGCCGCCGTACCAGTGATTAACGGTCTTTCGGACCGCAGCCACCCCTGTCAGATTCTGGCCGATATCCTGACCTTCGAGGAACACAAGGGACCGGTCGCCGGCAGAACCATCGCCTGGACAGGCGATGGCAATAATGTCGCCACGTCTTGGATACATGCGGCCGTGCGCTTTGGCTTTACGCTACGGCTTGCATGCCCCACCCTTCTTGCGCCGAATCCTAAAATTATGGATTGGGCTGCCGAGAACGCCGGCGCGGTTAGCCTGGGTGTGGACGCAGCCGAGGCAGTCACAGGTGCGGATTGTGTGGTCGCCGATACATGGGTTTCGATGGGCGACGATCCGGGAAGCCGGCATCGCCTGCTCGAGCCCTACCGGGTTGACGCCGATTTGATGTCGAAGGCGGCAGCGGATGCTATCTTCCTGCATTGTCTGCCAGCGCACCGCGGTAACGAAGTGAGCGCCGATGTTATCGACGGCTCGAGTTCGAAAGTGTGGGATGAAGCTGAGAACAGATTGCATGCCCAGAAGGCTGTTCTTCTTTGGTGTCTGAACGCGTGACGCGCCGTGACTGAAGCTGCCCTTTCTGACGATCTGATCCAACCATTTCATATCTAGGCGCTTGGCGTGTATGGGCGGCTGGTCAGGCTCGGATCCACCATCAACCAGATCTTGGGTCGTCGCGCCTACCCGTCCGCTGTTTCACCTTATGGCGTGGGTTTGTATGAGACGGAGCCGGTGCGTTCTTTCTGCCTCCGTTCGGTCAAGTGGGCTGGTACGCTAGTGCGCTCATCCCCCAGCGGCGACCACGCTGAGTTAGCCGACGACGGCATCATCTAGATCACTTGCGACTATTGCGGGGCACGCTATCTCTTCGGTCTGGACGGTGATTTCATCGATTCCGCATAAGGCTTTGTCCTGATGGTGAGCGGTCTATACTTTTCTGACATTGTATGGAGTTTTCCCAATGCGCTTTGCTATCGCCGCCACCGCCGCACTGCTGCTGGCTTGTGCACCATCGCCGCCCGAGGCGAACTTCCCAGAGATCGCCTTCCGTGATTCGCCTGCCTTCCGCCTCGATGTGGCAGTGATCGAATTGGTCGAGAGCTACCAGCCTCCACTACGCACACCACACGTGGATCACGAGTCGCCCGTGCCGCCCCTGGTCCTTTTACGCAACTGGGTGCGGGACCGGCTTGTCGCGGACGGCGCAACCGGTAGCCTCAAGGCGACTGTGGTTGATGCGCGCATCACTGAGACACTGTTATCTGTCAACGAGGATTTGGCTGCTAGCTTCACAACAGAGCAGGCCGTGCGCTTTGATGGTCGCGTCGAGATGCGCCTGGAGATCATGGATAGCGCGGCCAGCGGGCATGCGAACGTATACGGGGAAGCCACGCGCTCGCGCACAATGCCGGAAGACGCAACCCTGCGTGAACGCCAGGAAGTTCTGTTTCAGATCGCAGAGGATCTGGCCAACGACCTAAACACTGTGCTCGATGGCAACATTCGTCAGCACTTCGCCCGTTATCTGCGCTAGGACACTATTGGCCGGCGGCTTGGCGGTACATCTGCAGCATCTGAGCGCGCCCTTTAGGTGACAGATCTTGGGGTGACTGCCGAATTCCAACGCGCGCCTCCGGCCGAAGATAGTCGCCGTCGTCGAAGGTCGTACCGGTGCCGCGCAGCGCGCGCCAAGTGTTGGCGGCATTAAGGGCGCGCCTGCTAGCCTTCTGAAAGCCTACTGTGTCGGCGCGAGATCGTTCCTGAATGAACGTTCTATTAAGTTCCGATAGTGTCACCGACTACAACCTTATCGATCAAGGCAACCGTCTCGTCACGCCCGTAAAGGGCAATAAACGAGCCCATGCGCGGCCCCTGACTTTGCCCCAGCAGAATTTCGTACAGCGCCTTAAACCAATCGCGCAAATTAGCAAAATCGTGCTGGTTGCCGACCTCGTAGACCGTGTTCTGAATGTCTTCCGCAGAGGCGATGCTCGGTAAGCTCATGAGCGCAGTTGATAGATCCTTCAGCGCCTCGGTTTCGCCCTCCACCGGTGCACGATAGTGCTTTGTGGGTCTGACAAAATCCCGGTAATAGGCGATGGCGTAGCCGACCAGCTCGTCGAGCATGGGATTGGCTTCAGGCCTTGCATCCGGCGCGTAGCGGCTGATGAAGCCCCATAACACCGCCTTGTCCTCTGTGTTGCAAACGCTCGCGAGGTTCATCAGGATATTGAAGGAGAGTGGTACCTCCTGCTCCGGCGGCGCGCCATCGTGGATGTGCCAGACCGGGTTGCTCAGGCGGTCATTTTCGTCCTGGTTGGCGAACTTGGCACGATGGGTCAGGTAGTCATCGACGTGACGCGGAATGACGTCGAAATAGAGCCGCTTCGCCTTCCGTGGGCTCTGATACATGTAGAGTGACAGGCTCTCCTGTGAGCCGTAGGTCAGCCATTCCTCGATGGTCAGACCGTTGCCCTTGGATTTGGAAATCTTCTGACCAGATTCGTCGAGAAACAGCTCATAGGTAAGGTTCTCGGGCGGCGTACCGCCGAGAATGCGGCAAATTCGGCTGGAAAGCTGCAACGACGGAATGAGATCCTTGCCAGACATCTCGTAATCGACGTTCAGTGCCACCCAGCGCATAGCCCAATCCGCTTTCCATTGCAGCTTGCAGGCGCCGCCGGTGACCGTCACCTCGACGTGGCGCCCATCCTCGTCCTCGTAAACGATGGTTCCGGCGTCCACATCACGTGCTACGACGGGAACTTGCAGAACGCGGCCCGTGCGCGGGCAAAGCGGCAGGAACGGGCTGTAGGTAGCGCGGCGTTCTGGCCCGAGCGTCGGCAGTATGACCTCGGTGACCTTGTCGTAGTGGGCCAGCACAGCAAGCAGTGTGGCATCGAACTCACCGCTCCGGTAGGTCTCGGTGGCGCTCTTGAACTCGTAGTCGAAGCCAAATGTGTCGAGAAAGGCGCGCAGGCGCGCATTATTGTGTGCGCCAAAGCTCTCGTGTGTATCGAATGGATCGGGAATCGCCGTCAGCGGCTTGCTGAGATGCGCCGCAAGCATCCCCTGCTGTGGGATGTTCTCGGGAACCTTGCGGAGCCCATCCATGTCGTCGGAGAAAGCGACAAGGCGTGTCGGGATGTCGCTGAAGCACGCAAAAGCCCGACGCACCATGGTTGTGCGCGCCACCTCGCCGAAGGTGCCGATATGCGGCAGCCCAGATGGCCCGTAACCTGTCTCGAGCAATACATGCCCTTTAACTGGCGTCTTACCGTCCACTCGGTCGAGCAGCTGGCGCGCCTCCACAAAGGGCCACGCTTTGCTGTGGCGGGCAATCTCATTGATGTCGGACATAATGGTGTGTGTAGGCCGGCACTTCCGGGAACGTCAATGCAGGAAATAACTATCTGCGATGGCCTAGACCATAGCGCCGAGACACGTCTCCAGCTTGAAAATTCCTTAATATTGCCGCTGACTTAAAATTCTAAGCCACATGCGTCAGGCTAACGCAAACGCATAAACTAAAAAATCGGGCCGCGGCAGTTCGAGTGGATGAGCGCCGCGACCCGTGTATGTTGGTGTGGAAGGTCGTTGGAAAGGAACATGGGAACTATAGAAGAACTCGATAACACATCAGTAACAGCAAGCTGATGTGCTGCCCGAAGCAGTGCCCGCCAATAGCTGAAAACGACTGTAGCCCAGAATACTGTAAAAGAAATAAGGCGAGCAACTAGGGTAAAAAGTGATGACTATCACACACCGGCGTCGGAACGTGTTTTTCTCGCAGCGATAAGATACTCGACATTCCCTCGCGGCCCGGTAATCGGGCTCTCGATGATGCCCAGAACGCTCCAATCCAACAGCGAATCGAGCCAGCAGCGGATGCGCTCACAAGCTTCTTCGCGCAGTGCCGGATCTCGGATGACACCATGTTTTCCGACTTGCTCCTTCCTGACCTCGAATTGCGGCTTGATCAATGCGACCAGCAGTGCCCCCGGTGCGGCGATCTTAAGCGATGCTGGCAAGATCGTCCGAAGACCGATAAAGCTCGCATCACAAACCACCATATGGATTGCCTCTGACATTAAGTCAGCATTCAAGTGGCGTGCATTGGTTCGCTCAAGAACCACGACGCGAGGGTTGTTGCGTAAGCGCCAATCGAGCTGCCCATGCCCGACATCAATGGCATAAACGCGTGTTGCGCCCTGAGATAGAAGCACGTCCGTAAAGCCCCCTGTCGCTGCGCCGATATCGAGGGCGGCTTGTCCAGAGGGGTCTATATCGAATCTCTCCAACGCGTGGGCTAGCTTAACACCACCACGGGAGACCCAAGGATAATCGGGTCCCCGAACTTCCAGTGGCGCGTCATCAGAGATCTTTTGTCCGGATTTTTCGAGGCGCCGCTCACCAGTGTAAACCTTACCGGCAATAATCAACGCTTGTGCCCGCGTCTCGTTGTCGGCGAAGCCACGCGCGACCATCAATGCGTCGACACGAGTCTTGCTCACGATTAGTGGCTGCGCTGTACCATGAAGCGCGCAGCGGCTCGTAATCCATCGGCGCGGTCATCAAAGTCATGGAGGTGTGCAACAGCCGACTCAACCAAACCTGCCGCACGGTTTCTGGCTTCGGCAACACCCAAAAATGAGATAAATGTCGCTTTCCCCGCCGCCAGATCTTTGCCGACGCCTTTGCCGACTTCCTCGACATCGCCTTCAACATCGAGCAGGTCATCGGCGATCTGGAAAGCAAGACCAAGATCTTTTGCATAACTCGCGAGCGCGGCCATCTCGCTTGCTGATGCTCTCCCCAGTATGGCCCCAGCTTCACATGATACGGCTATCAGAGCCCCCGTTTTCATCGCCTGCAACGTGATGATCGCCTCAAGATCAAGTTTATGTTTTTCTGCCTCCAAATCAATCATTTGACCGCCAACCATGCCATGCCACCCCGCCGCACGCGCCAACGCCAGCACCAACGCCGCACGGATATTACCGTCGTCGTCTGTGTCACAATCACTCAGCACCTCGAACGCGAGGGTGAGCAACGCATCACCAGCTAGAATGGCCGTGGCCTCATCAAAAGCTATATGTACTGTCGGCTTGCCACGCCGCAGATCATCGTCATCCATCGCCGGCAAATCGTCGTGAATCAAGGAATAGCAGTGCACCATTTCAATGGCCGCCGCTGCTCGAAGGGGCCCCTTCCCCACTGCACCAAACAGTTTTGCTGATTCCAACACCAAAAACGGTCGCAGGCGCTTGCCACCGCCCAGTGCGGCATAGCGCATTGCCTCTATCAAACGGTGATGATCACCTTCAATTTCGGAAATCAGAACAGTAAGTTCCCGTTCGACCGCACCAACGGAGGCTGCCAATGCCTCAAGCAGATCGGTCAAGTGTCGGTCCCGTCGTCCTCAGATACTGAAGCACTCAAAGAGCCGTCTGGCCCCACAGCAATTCGGCTGATACGCTGCTCCGCCTGCCGCAATTTTCCCTCGCAATGCCTTTTCAGTGCAGCGCCTCGAGCGTAAGCCTCGATCGCTCCATCAAGGTCGATCTCACCCTCTTCCAGATTCCGCACAATTTCTTCCAAGGCCGTCAAGGCCTGCTCAAATGTCATCGCTTCTACATCATCGAAATGATCAGTATCAGCTTGGGATGAGACCCTTGCCATTCTTGTCCCCTTTTCGGTCCGACATCACTCGGCCATCAGTGCTCCAATATGGGCCGCAACCGACGTCGCGAGCGCCTGCGGCTCATACCCCCCTTCTAGGGTCGATACAACACGACCGCTACAGCATTGCTCGGCGGCTTTTACCACTTCCTGCGTTATCCATTTATAATCCTGCTCACTCAGCTGCAATTGGGCCAGGGGGTCGGCACGGTGCCCGTCGAACCCTGCCGACATAAGTATCAACTCGGGCTGAAATTTGACCATCAGAGGAAGAAATCTCCCCCACGCAGCGCGAAAATGAGACCCAGAGGCGCCGGGCGGCAACAGCATATTGACCAGATTTCCCACGCCAACATCCGCGACACCGCCCGTTCCGGGATAAAGCCGCATCTGGTGCGTTGAGCCAAACATCACTGCAGGCTCGTCGGCAAAGGCGGCAGCAGTTCCGTTACCATGGTGCACGTCAAAATCAACAATAGCTACCCGCTCAAGCCCATGCTCGCCAAGCGCATGTCGAGCCCCCACTGCAACATTGTTGAAAAGGCAAAACCCCATGGAGCGGGTCGGTTCCGCATGGTGTCCAGGTGGGCGAACCGCACAAAAAGCACGTTTCGCATCGCCCTCCATTACGGCATCAACCGCCGCACACACTGCCCCGGCAGCCCGCAAAGCTGCCTCTCCTGATCCCGGCGACATAACGGTGTCCGCGTCAATCACGACCCTTCCCACCGCGGGACTGGCCGCCAACAATTGATCCACATAATACTGCGGATGCACGCGACACACCTGCTTGAGTGACACTTCTGGCGCCTCACACCGCACCAGACCATCAAAATGATGGGTCTCTAGAATGTCGACTATTGCACGCAACCGATCCGCACGCTCCGGATGATTCGGTCCGGGATCGTGTTCAAGGAAAATCGGGTGATAATAAAGCTGCACGGCCATAGCTACGCTAAAGGCTAAAGTAACATTCCAACAATTCGAACACGCTCCAAAACGCAAACGTGGATGTTCAAACAGCAGGTCAGCATTGCGTGTACGCCACTTGTGTGCAAAGCCTTTTGCAGAAATATTCCGTACCAATATTGGGTGAGGGAAAAACTTTGTGCTAGGCCTCGGCAAAACCATAGGCTCTTTGTTCATCCAACTCATCGTCGTCGTCGCCCTGGGGGCCGGCGGTTGGTGGACCTATCAGAATCGGGAATCGCTTCCCTTCATTGATGGTGCCGGCGGTGAAACGGATGCAAAAAATGAGCGTCCACCGACCCCTGTGGATATTGCCGGTGCAAGGCTCGACTCCGTACTTGTCACACTTGAGGCGATTGGCACTGCTCGTGCAAACGAGTCCATTACGATGATGTCAGACGAGATGGGTTTGGTGTCAAAGATTCATTTTTCTGAGGGCGCTCAAGTAAATGAAGGAGACATTCTTGTCAGCCTTGACAGTGGTATTCAGCAGGCGGAAATTGAGATCAACCGGGCAGAAATCGCGGTCCATCAAGCTCGGTTGGAGAATGCGCGCCAACTCTACGCGCGGGCTGAGCGCCTAAGACAGAGCCAAAACGTGCCTGAAGCACGAGTGGACGAACTTGCTGCGAACCTCAAAGCGGCGGAGGCGGAGGTCAAGCGTTGGGAGGCTGCACTTACAGCCACACGGGTTCGCCTTTCAAAACGCGAAGTCCGCGCGCCGTTTTCGGGCCGCCTAGGGATGCGAAACATTTCCGTTGGTGCGCTTGTGGAACCTGGTGATCCAATCGTGACACTTGACGACATCACCACCATAAAACTCGATTTTCAGGTGCCCGAACGTAATCTGGCCCATCTTCAGCCCAGTCAGGAAGTCACAGCGGAAACTGACGCTTATCCAGGGCGTATCTTTTTCGGACGCGTAGCAGCCATTGACAGCCGGGTCGACGCTGTCACCAGAGCTGTGAGCGTACGCGCCCTCATCGACAACGCGGACGAGGCTCTCAAGCCTGGGATGTTCCTGCTTGTTGAACTGGGAGTTTCCATCCGCCATCAAGCAGTGATTATTCCCGAGGAGGCCGTCGTTGCTAATGGTACACAGCAATACGTCTTTATTGTCGATGAAGGTCAAGCTCGCCAGTCCTCGGTGGAACTCGGACAAAGAATGGTAGGAGAGGTTGAAGTGGTCAGCGGCGTGTTGGCGGGCGAAGCGATCATCGTTGGGGGCGTACAAAAAGTAAGAGACGGTGCAAGTGTGGCTCCGCGAGCTCCTGCTACAGAGGCTGTTGCGGAACAATAAGTAATGGTCCTTTCAGATACTTCCATAAAACGCCCTGTTTTCGCGTCTGTCGTAAGCCTGATTCTCATCATATTCGGCCTATTTGCCTTTGATCGCTTGGCTGTCCGTGAGTACCCGGACATCGATCCACCAACCGTATCCATCGTCACGCTCTATAAGGGTGCTTCGGCACAGATTATGGAGACACAAGTCACCCAGATCATTGAGGAAGCGATTGCCGGCATTGAAGGCATAAAGCTGATCACGTCGAAAAGTCGGGAGGAGAGAAGTCAAGTCGACATCGAGTTCGTTCTGGGACGGAACGTCGATACGGCTGCCAACGACGTTCGTGACAAAGTAGCACGCTCGATAGGTAACCTACCACTCGACGTAGAAGCCCCGATCGTCTCAAAAGTTGAGGCGGACGCGCGCCCCATGCTTTGGATCGCGCTAACAAGCGATGAGTGGGATGCCATCCAGCTAAGTGACTACGCCGACCGGCACCTTGTTGACCGTCTCTCTGTTGTGCCCGGCGTCGCTAAGGTCATGATCGGCGGCGAAAGAAAGCCAGCCATCAGAATATGGCTCGACCGCAGGGCTATGGCAGCACGCGGGCTTACGGTTCAAGACGTAGAGGCGGCGTTGCTGGCACAGAACGTGGAACTCCCTTCTGGGCGAATCGAATCCAACTTACGCGAATTTACGGTGCGCACTGAGTCAGCATTGGTCACACCGGATGAGTTTCGCGACCTCGTGCTACTGGCGAAGGATGGATACTTAGTACGGCTGCACGAGATCGCCGAAGTTGAACTTGGCACGGAAGAACTGCGGTACGAGGTGCGCGCTAACGGTGAAGCAGCAATTGGCCTTGGTGTAGTCAAACAGTCAAAAGCTAATGAGTTGGCGATCGCAGAGGGAATTCTGGAGGAGATAGAGAAAATCCGACCTAGTTTGGCGCGCCAAGTTAAGATGAAAGTCGCCTACGACAAGTCTCGTTTTGTCGATGCATCAATTGACGGGGTATTCCATGCCCTCTTCGTAGCACTCGCCCTTGTTGTTGGCGTGATATTCGTCTTTCTGCGCAGTCTCCGCGCCACAATTATACCGGCGGTAGCAATTCCTGTGTCGCTAACAGCATCTTTTATGGTCCTTGCTGCACTTGGATATTCCATCAATGTGCTTACCCTACTGGCCTACGTCCTTGCAGTTGGGCTGGTTGTCGATGATGCAATCGTTGTTCTTGAGAACATTCACCGTCGTATAGAACGAGGTGAGCCAGTCTTGCTTGCGAGTTATCGTGGCGCTCGTCAAATTAGCTTTGCTGTAATTGCCACTACGCTTGCGCTGGTCGCGGTCTTTATTCCGATATCGTTGATGACGGGAAACACCGGGCGCCTATTCAGCGAATTCGGCGTAACCGTCGCGGCCACCGTGCTGTTTTCTGGTCTTGTAGCCCTGACACTAACACCCATGATGTGTTCAAAATTGCTAGTTTCCAAAGAGCATGAAAGCTTTCTGTATAAAGCGACAGAATTTCTATTTCACCTCCTAAACAAGAGCTACGAGCTGCTCCTGCGCGGTACCCTGGCACTACCCGTGGTAATGATTTTCATCGGTCTGGTTATCTCTTTGGTCGCTAAGGGATTCTACGATCACATAAACCAGGAATTTGCCCCCACTGAAGATCGTGGCGTCTTTTTAGTCGTCTTAAATGCTCCGGAGGGCGCCACAATCAACTATACCAGGGCCTATCTGGAAGAGGCCGAACAAAAGCTGGAATCTCTCTTTGAGAACGGTGAAGCGGATACAATATTTGGAGTTGTCGCGCCTGGTCTGAGCCGCCCGAGCCCTGTTAATTTCGCGATTGCTTTCGTTGTTCTGGAGCCATGGGCGAAGCGTGAACGTAAGCAACAGGAAATCGTTGCCGAGATGTTTCCCAAACTGTTGGGCATTCCCGGTGCAATGGTATTCGCTATCAATCCCCCAAGCTTAAATCAACCTGGCCGAAAAACTCCTGTTCAATTTGTTATCGGCGGCCCGTCCTATGATATGCTGCGCGAGTGGAGCAGTGTAATTTTGGAAGGGGCCGCGGAGAACCCTAATTTATTAAGCATACAAAGTGATTTCAAAGAGACAAAACCAGAGCTTCGTGTGGATATTCACCGCGATCGGGCCGCAGATTTAGGGGTCTCAATTCAAGCGATTGGGCGAACACTTGAGACGATGCTCGGGTCACGGTTTGTCAGCACATTCAATGACAGGGGCGTTCAGTACAATGTCGTCATGCAAGCGCACGACGATGACCGTGTGACGCCAAGTGATCTAACAAACATAAGTGTAAGATCAAGCACGACGGGAAAACTGATATCGTTATCAAGCTTGGTTACCGTAAGTGAAGCAGCGGGTCCAAAAGAACTCAATCGAGTGGATCGCATGCGCGCGGTCACGATTTCTACCTCACTCGCGCCGGGCTACACTCTTGGCGAAGCCCTGAGCTATCTCGATGCCCTTGCCCGAGACCGCTTGCCGGGAGAAGCAAGAATTACCTATGGTGGGCAATCTCGTGAATTTCGTGACTCCTCCTCATCGCTTTTGCTCACATTCATTCTTGCGATCATTATTATTTATTTGGTTCTTGGAGCGCAATTCGAGAGCTTTATCCATCCATTCATCATTCTTCTATCGGTTCCGCTAGCGGTAACCGGAGCATTAGGCACATTGTTGCTCACTGGCATCACCTTGAATGTCTATTCGCAGATCGGAATGGTGATGCTAATAGGACTGGTGGCTAAGAATGCTATTCTTATTGTCGAATTTGCGAACCAATTAAGAGAACAAGGCGCTGAGGTACGTGAAGCAATAATACGCTCCTCGCTTGCTCGCTTCCGACCAATTTTGATGACTACGATCGCAACAGTTTGCGGCGCCATGCCTCTTGCATTCGCCGATGGAGCAGGTGCTGAAAGTAGATCGTCTATTGGCTGGGTTATTATTGGTGGTGTAAGTTTTTCTACTATTTTATCTTTATTTATAGTGCCCGTACTATATTCAATTCTTGCACGCTTCACGAGGCCATCTAGCCATATTGCCGACCGTTTGCGAAACCTAGAATCAGAATACGTCGATCGCGAGGCGCGTGGCGAGGAAGGTCCGATTGCGGTCAGCCCGGCACCGGTGAAGTAACGAGCCTCCTTAACGACCCGGCCTCACCTTGAGGGCTGTCACCCCCCAAACGAAATCTTCTGCACGCTTACCCAATATTTTTCCATATGAGCAAACTTATAGCAGTCTCTATTTTAACCTATTGAAATTATTGGCGCGCCCGGCAGGACTCGAACCTGCGACCTGTGGATTAGAAGTCCACCGCTCTATCCGGCTGAGCTACGGGCGCGCGAGATTATTTTGACCCTATCGTAACGGAAGTTGTCAGCGTAGGTCTCGATATTGAGCCTGTGCTCACCTGGCTCGCTGATCTCGTACGTGTGACCATTGCGCTCGCCAAAAGCGGCCCCCGCCCCACGGCTTGGAAAGCAATGCGAGCTAGCCGCCGGAATCGACTGGGTTCATCCAGCCAGCGCCACACATTGCCCAGTCCGAACTGCATCGCAGTCTTGGCCAGCCGATAGATACTTGCCGTCATATCCGCGTCCTTGTCGTGCTCCGGTTCACGGTATTCTTGGTCGGGACGGCCGGATTTGAACCGGCGGCCCCCTGCTCCCAAAGCAGGTGCGCTACCAGACTGCGCCACGTCCCGATGGTCAAGAAATGTAGGTATTTGCGCCGCCGGCAGCAACCCCACTCCTATATGATAGTCTCAGCGTCTTAAACAAGCCAGAACGGGGCAGGTCAATGAGTGTCAATATCGGGCTGCATGTGAAATCGAAGAAACACTGGGCTAACAACCAGACCCTTCCCGGCAATGCCAAGGAGGAGGCGACCTGCTATGCCAAGCGGCAATATGCTGGGACTTATAACGATAACGAGAAGATGAATCTGGCCTGTGAGAAGGCGATGTCCGAAGCCGTACCTAAGCCACGACCAGATGTGGCTCGGGCAAAGCCGAGGCAGGCGGCGAGACCAACGGCAAAGACGGTGGCAAAGCTGGCCGCGGCACCGTAATCATGCGCGGGGCTGAGACATTAGCGAGCATAGGCTGATCCCACCAACCGTCATGGCACCGGCGGTGTCGATCACGGACGCACAACTCGATTACGACGGGGTCGTGCTGTTTGACGGCCTGGCCATGACCTTGGAGGCGGGGAGACTGACAGCGCTACTCGGCCCGAGCGGCGTCGGCAAAACTAGCCTATTGCGCCTCATCGCCGGCCTGGCACAACCGGGCGAAAAAGGGCAGGTTTTCTGCAGCGACGGTGGCTCGTTGGCTGGACGGGTCGCCTATATGGCGCAGTCCGATCTCCTGCTACCTTGGCTCAGCGTGGTTGACAACGTGGCCCTTGGCGCTCGCCTGCGCGGCCAGTCCGCCAATATGACGCACGCCTGCACCCTGCTTTCAGAGCTTGGTCTTGAGGGTTACGAGGGCGCCTTGCCACAGAGCCTTTCGGGCGGAATGCGCCAGCGCGCGGCGCTTGCCCGCACCCTCATGGAGGACCGGCCTATCGTTCTCATGGACGAGCCCTTCTCCGGCCTTGACGCGATCACCCGCGCCCGCCTGCAAGAGCTCGCCGTGAGCACGCTAGCGGGGCGCACAGTTCTACTGGTTACGCACGATCCGCTGGAAGCGATTCGCATCGCCGAGCGTATCGAGGTGATGGCCGGCCGCCCGGCCAGCCTCGGCGCGCCCCTAACGCCACCAGGCGGACCGCCACGCGACAGCTCGGCGCCGGACCTAGCGGCACTCTATGGCGACCTCATGCGGCGCCTCACGGCGGCCGGATCACAATGACTATCCTGCGTCGCCTTGCCGTCGCCCTCGGGCTCCTCGCGTTGTGGCAGGCCGTGGTCTGGCTCGCTGCGACACCGCCCTACATCCTACCTGGGCCAAACCTTGCACTTTTGGCGCTTATCGAGCATCGCACCCTCATCATCGAGCATGCTGCGATCACCCTGTTGGAGATCGTACTCGGTATGATTATCGGCACTACTTCCGGCGCTGCCAGCGCGCTGACCCTCGCCCGTTTCGGCACCGCTCGTGCCTGGCTGTTGCCGGTGCTAGTGGTGAGCCAGGCGTTGCCCGTCTTCGCACTGGCACCGCTGTTGGTGTTGTGGCTCGGCTACGGCCTCGGCTCAAAGGTGGCTATGGCAGTACTGATTATCTATTTTCCAGTCACCGCCACCTTCTACGACGGTCTGAGGCGCGCTGACACCGGCTGGCTCGACCTCGCCACCACCATGGACGCCTCTCCGCTCGTCATCCTTTTCCGCATCCGCCTGCCGGCGGCGCTGCCGGCACTTGCTTCTGGTATGCGGGTTGCGGCGTCGGTGGCGCCCATCGGAGCCATCGTCGGTGAGTGGGTGGGATCGAGCGCTGGGCTCGGCTACCTGATGCTGCATGCCAATGGACGTATGCAGATTGATTTAGTTTTCGCTGCCCTATTAGTCCTGGCCGTTATTGCCGTAGCACTCTATTTCACCGTCGATCGCGGCATGCGCGCATTGATGCCCTGGCAATCCGAAACGGTCAGCTGAAAGCCTGTCTGAGGCCGGCGCAAGACGCTGCTTCCGTCGTGCTCCTGACGTAAGACTGAGAATAGGTGTTTCGAATCGGTTGTGCGGCGAAGCAGCGCCTCATACT
>PVBE010215406.1_pt1 | contig 14889 bp, 12 predicted proteins | sample 1631181 | NCBI WGS metagenome assembly PVBE01 (sample SAMN08397723, study PRJNA350692) | Marine metagenome, whole genome shotgun sequencing project. | isolation source: water | place: Pacific Ocean | collected 2012-04 | reverse complement strand
CCGGAGGACGCTGCGGCGGGGAAGTGCACAGCATGGTTCCCCGAGTGCACGTGGTCGCTGGCAATATCCAACCGCCCGCGGTCGTCCTGGCCCGTGAACTCGTGGAAGGGCGTTGTTGATAGCCAGGTATCGAAGTCGCCATTGCCCTTTTCGAAGTCGTCGCAGAGCAACCACTCGGGATGGTTGGGAAGTTGGGCTTCGCACGAGAAGTCCTGCTGGCTAGCGCCGCTGGAGCCGCTGGCGCCGCTGGAGCCGCCCGAGCCGCCTGCATTGCCGGAGCCCCCGCTGCTGGAGCCGCCGTTATTCTGAGAGCCGCCAGTGCTGGTGGAGCCGCCGCTAGCCGAGCCACCGCTGGCTGAGCTGCCGCCCGGCGAGTCCCCGCCGCGACCACTTTGAGCGCCGCCGCCGTCGTTGGTCGCCTCATTCGTGCAACCGAGCAGCAATAGACCAGCGCACAGGCAAGTGATTCCGCGCTTCATAGGGGGCGCAGTGTACCCAGGATGGGGTCGCTCGCCAACACGGTTTCTCGCCTAGCGAGTGCTGGCTTTTTCTGGGTGGGTAGTCGCGTCATCGATTTGTCGCTCGCTCGCTCGCGTCCGCCCTTTTGATGCTCGTGTTCGCCGCGATCATACTTGGAAGGTGAAAGCGGCGCGACCTCGGGGCGATCCCGCGAGTCCCTTCTTTGCGATGCTGCGAAGAGAGTTTGCCGCGCGCCCGGGGCGCTTCAAACATGCTGCCCGCACGGGGCTGGCCTGCACGCTGACGATGGTGATCTTGATCGCCCTCAGAGTCCCTTTGGCCGCGGTCGGCGGCTGGTTTTGCATGTCGCTCTTGGAGTCCAAAGCAGGCTGCACGTGGAAAAGCATGGTGATCCGGATCCTGGTCCTGGCATTCATCATGGTTATTAGCCCCCCGTTGGTCGGGTTCATGATCAACGCACCCTGGACGATGCTGCCCATCGTGTTTGCGATCGTGGTTGCGGTGAACGTCTGGGCGCCACTCGCTGAGAATCCCGTCCTGTGGGTAGGTTCGATGGTGGTGATCACTTCAGTGCTCGTCACGGGTACGGACGACTCCACCCAGATCACGGACTCGGCCGTTGGAGCCAGTGTGTCGCTGATGGTCGCGGTTGTCGTGAGTACGGTGCTTTCACGGTCGCTCTGGGTCACGGATCCTGACAAGGAATTTGCCGCGCAGCTCGCCCGGCTCTTTGCGGTGTCGCGCCATCGCTTTGCCACCGGGGTGGACCGTTACCTCGACGCGGAGGATCCAGATGCGCCGGTGCCGGAGCTGAAGTCCGCGTACGTAGCTTTAGCGCCTAACGTGCAAGCGCTTCAAGGCGCTCGCTCCCGGGAGAACTCCGCGCATGCTTACGGTTATCGCGGCACGATGGTGAGCATAGCCCAGCGAGTATTCGCTCTCTCGGGCGACTTCATGCTGGGGGCCACCGTCAGCATGCCGCCGGAAATACGCGAGCCCTTCGCCACCGACTTGCGGAACTTTCAACGCGATCTCGATGCCGTGCTGATGCGCTATGAGCGCCAGGTGGAGAAGGGATTCGGCGGCGCCACTGCGGCGCCAAAAGCAGAAACCGATTGGCCAGACTTGGCGTCACGCCTCACCGTTATCGAGCGCGAGTGGCACCGCGTGCGCTTGGGGCTCTTCCAGCAGCACCTCGAGACGCGAAACGTACGCATCGGTGTGGGCGCGGGCTTGGCCGTGATGCGCGACCTCACTTTCGAACTTCGTCTGCCCCCCGACGTGGCGCTCCGTCAATTCCAGCGTCGGAGCGTGCTTAGCGCTCAGCGCGCTCCCACCCCCCCATCACTGCAATATGGGCGCACCGGTGCGGCCATCAAGGGCGCTTCCGCGACGGTTCTTGCGCTCATCATCGCGTTCGTTGCCGGCGTTCCGGAGGCCGTGACCGTCGCGTGGACGACCCTGTGGCTGATCCAATCGAGCTACGGCGCCGTGCTTCGTAAGTCTCTGCTTCGGATCGTCGGCGCGTTGATCGGTGGCGCGGCGGCGGTTTTTGTCATGGTGGTGATTGGCGGAAATGCCAACGCCTTGCTCGGGCTCGTCTTTGTCACGTTGCTCGTTGTGACCTGCGCCGACTATGGACGGCAGAGTGGACCCCAAATAGCCTACGCATTCAAGCAGGCGGGGATCACGTACTTGATCTGCGTTGTCTCGTTCGTTCCGCCTTCCGATGTCGATAGTGTGCTCTACCGAATATTCGGCATTCTCGGTGGCACCCTGTGTACGTTCTTTTGCTTTCAATTCCTGGCGCGAGACTACGCGGGCAACCAACTGCTTCGAACACTTCTTGATATGCTGCGGCCATTGCCGGGGCTGGCAAATGGCCCACTGGGGGAAGAGCAGGAAACGCAACGTCTCGTCTTCAAGGCTGAGCGCACTCGCGTCGTGCTCGTGCCTGAAGCCATGTCCCTGGTCGAGCAATCGCTTTTTGAGCGCGAACGAAGCGGGATCCAGAATCGAGACGCGATGGAACTCAGCGCCCTCGTGCGCTGGGCAAGCGTCACCGTTTGCGCGGTCGCGACGGCGCGTTCACGGGCCCCTCTCGAGGCGTTTACCCCCGCGTACCAAGAGACGCTCGCCGAACTCGCGACGGCGACCTCGCAATGGCTACAATCCACAATCGATATCTTGGCGACGACCGAGCGCCTCGGACAACCCAACACAAAGGCCCGCCGTCAAGGTGCGGTCGAGATCCTGCGCGCCGGCAGTGCGCCACTTCCGTCGCTTCCGCGGCTTGTGAAACGACTCGAGCGCGTCCATCTCGAGGTGGAGTCGCTCATCAAGGTTTCCGGCCCAGAAGTAAGGCGACCGCTCGCTCACGAAGTGGTGCATCTCACCCAGCTGGCGAACCAGTTGCCCAAGTTGCACGCCGTCGCCCTCGCTACCTGTCTGCCCAAAGCGCGGCCCGCTGCCATTCCCGTCGCTCAATCCGCGTAACAAAAGCATTCGACCCAGAGGTGCCCGCTGCGCGATTGGTCGAGGAAGACGAGGCGCGCTTCGTCAATGCGCTCCACTTCCACCTTCCACACGATGGTATCGCCCTCGGCTACGCCCGAACTCACTCAGAGAATCGCGCCGGCGAAGACTCCGAATCCGGACATTCCGAGACCCGCTGCGAGCATCACCACCGCCCAGCTACGCCCTTCGCCTTTGGTCGCGGCTCGGGCCGTCATCCATTGTTGAGGCGAGAGCTGTGAAGCCGACAGGTTACCCACCGTAATGCCCGCGGGATTTGAGAACCCCGTCACCGACAGCCCGCAGAATAGAGCGCCGAGCGAGATGAAGACGAAGCTGAAGGGCGGCCCCATAGGAGTCGGCACGCCGACGAAGTAATAGAGCGTGGAAAAGACGAGCAGCGTCCCAATTCCAGCGAGGAGAGCTGCCGACGCTCCGCGCCAATCTCGTTTTCGCCGCTGTCCTTCTTCGATGATCAGCCGCGCCGCTCTTTCGGGATTGCCGGCGTTGATGAGCTTGCTGATGATCCGACCAGCCTCCGGGCTTAGCTTCGCCGGCTGAAACTGCGGTTCGATCACGCTCAAACATGCATCGGCTTCGCCGCCCTGCGCAACCTTCTGAACTTCCGCGAGGAGCCTTGCGAGCGGCCCGTCGAACTGCCATTCGCAGCCGGAACATCGGTCTCCGCTGCGTCGCTGCTCGGTATTTCCACATGCTGGACAGTTCATGCCGGTTGCGTCCCGTCGGTGTCGCTCGCGACATCCTTAGCATGCTGTGAGAGCGGCGGGGGCGACGTGCGACCGGATTTGGCCGCGGCGCCAGAAACTTCACTCTCGTGGAAGCTCGATCCAGAAGATGGAACCGCCTGACGCGCCGGGGCGAACCCCTACCGTTCCCGCCATCGCTTGCACTAGGTGCTTCACGATTGCGAGGCCGAGGCCCGTACCGCCGACCTCACGGGAACGCCCCGTATCCACCCGGTAGAAGCGTTCGAACACTCTGTCCCGGTGGCTTTCGTCGATACCCGGGCCGTCGTCTTCGATTTCCACGCGGATGCGGTCACCGTCGGTTGCATCGTGTGGCCCCTGCACCGCGCGCACCGTCACATGGCCGCCGACTTGAGTGTACTTGACGGCATTGTCAAGGAGGTTTTGCAGGACCTGCTCCAGGGCGCGCTCGTCGGTGTGCACTCGCACGTCCGCGTCTACGCTATGGGTCACCGCGATGCTCTTCTGACCCGCCTGTCCGCTGGCCGCTCCTGAAGCGCGCTCCACGACGCTTGCGAGGGTCGTCGGTCCCGGGTGAAATGCCTGCTCGCCCGCTTCGATTCGGCTCAGATCCAAGAGGTCGGAAATCAGGTGTGAGAGCCGCTCAGCGTTGCGGAAGATTGCTGCGAGGAACTCTCGCTCTTCCGGATCATCGAAGGGGTGGGCGTCGAGAAGAGTTTCTGCGTTTGCTCGGATAACGCTCACCGGCGTTCTCAGCTCGTGTGAGACGTTCGCCACGAAGTCGCTGCGCACCGTCTCCATGCGGCGCCGCTTCGTGACGTCGTGCATCACCACGACCGCGCCCGGAGAGGCTCTGAGCATGGCGGCCTGCACCAGAACCCGTCGCGGTGGTGGTCCGGGCAGCTCAAACTCTGCAGCGGCGCCGCCCTTCTCGGCTTCTTTGAGCACGCCAACGAGCGCAGGCAGGCGGCTCACTTCGAGCAGCGTCTTCTGGTTCGCATCTTCGCCCAGCCCGAGCCAGTCCCGAGCGGTCGCGTTGACGAGCGTAACGCGCTGCTCGGCGTCGAGCGCAAGCACCGCTTCGCCCATGCTATCGAGGATGCGGTGCAGGCGGTCGCGCTCCTGGGCTAGGGCAGAGACAGTCGCCGACAGCTCCTTCGCGACCTGATTGAACGAACCCGCCAGACCGCCGAGCTCATCCGACGACGGCACCGGCACGAGCTCACCACCGTGCTCGACGGCGAGCTGTCGAGCGCTCGTAACCAGTCGGCGCAGCGCCCGAGTCATCAGGTGGGAGGCCAGACCGCTCATCAGCACGGCTAGCACGAGACCAAGCGCGCCCGTGAGCAAGAGCAACATGCGCAGGCTGCTCACTGCCGCGTCAACCTCGGAGAGCGGCATCGCCGCACGAACCACGCCGGCGCCGTTGTCGTAGGGCACAGCGACGTAGAGCATGTCAGCGCCCACGGTCGTGCTGAAGCGGCGGGACGAACCTTTACCGTAGTGCCTCGCCGCGATGATCTCCGGGCGCAGGCCGTGGTTTGGCGCGGCTACGATCCCGCTATTGCTCAGGTCCGAGTCGCCGAGAACCACTCCCGCGCCATCAACGATCGTAATCCGCGCGTCCGTAGAACGACTCAAGCGGTCCGCGAGCGCGTCAACAGTGGCAATGCTGTCGGCCTGTGGCGCGACCTCCATGAGGTCTCGCATTGCGTAGGCGTCGTGCAGGAGATCCGTCTCCATCCGGTCCGAGAGCGCGCTCCTCAGAGCGCCTTCGAGATAGATCCCGCTCACGCCTCCCACCACCAACACGAGGGCGAGCGACACGACGAAGAGCTTTCCGCGGACGCCGAGCTTCAAGCGCCTTCCTCGCTCGGTGTGGAGCGGCACCGGTATCCCACGCCCCGGAGCGTCTCGATGTACGCGCCCGCCGCGCCCAGCTTCTGACGCAGGCGCTTGACGTGCGTATCGACCGTACGCGTGGTCACGTCGGCGTCGATCCCCCAAACATCGCTGAGCAATCCCTCCCGCGTCTGTACTCGGCCTCGCCGTTCGACCAGCAGCACCAGCAGCCTGAACTCCAACGCTGTGAGCGTGGTCTCCTCGCCGTCTACCCAGACCCGGTACCCGTCTCTGTCGATCCGGAGTGCGCCGAATGACGTCTCTTCGGGCGGGTTCGATGTCGCGCCCCCACGTCTCCTCAAGACCGCTTGCACGCGCAGCATCAGCTCGCGCGTACTGTACGGCTTGGCAACGTAGTCATCTGCGCCGAGCTCAAAGCCGACGACGCGGTCGATTTCTTGATCCTTGGCCGTCAACATGATGATGGCCACCGCTCGTGTGCGCGGTTCGGAGCGTAGCCTCTTGCAGACCTCGGTGCCGGGAATATCCGGCAGCATGAGATCCAGGAGCACCAGGTCGGGAGTCGGTGACTCAGACTCGGACCCAAAGGCGAACTCCAGCGCGGCGCCGCCTGTGGCCGCATGGCGCGTCTCATGGCCCTCCCGGCGGAGGTTGTACTCCAGGGTTCTCGCGAGGTCTGGTTCGTCTTCGACAACGAGGATTAGCGCCATCTGTGGCCCCTCCTATCACCACCGAGTGACAGCAGTGTGGCGTTTCTCTACCGCGCCCCGACTTTGGCGCCGAGCGGAGCGCCCCGTCGCCTGGTTTTCACGGATTCGTCACCTGGATGTCACCGGGTCCGAGCACTGTCGCGGCCAGCCGCCTCTCAGAGGGGCACCGACGCCATCTTGAGGCCGTTTCGGGTCCTCCTAGGGCCGAGCGAAAGCAACTGACGAAATGAAAACCAACAAAACCAGACTTCTGGGCACTTCTGTCACGACCTTTGTCACCACCTGCTTGGCGATGACCTCGCAGACCGCCACTGCCGCGGAGACCGCGGCGCCCTCTCCCCAGGTCGCCGAGCCGATCCCGCTTCCCGTCACCGCCGGCTACGACAAGGGCTTCTTCATCAAGTCAGCCGACGAGCCCTTCAAGCTCAATCTGGGTGGGCGTCTGCAAGCTCGCTTCACATGGGCCGGTTTGCAGGAGGAGCCCAACCAAGTGTTCTTCAGCATCCCCCGCGCGCGCTTTCACATGAAGGGGTACGCGTTCACCAAAGGCCTCACCTACAAGTTCCAGGCGGACTTCGGGAAAGGCCTCACTTCATTGAAGGACTTCTTCGCGCAGTACGCGTTCATCCCCAAGGTCTTGGAACTTCGCGTCGGACAATTCAAGCGCCCCTTCGCACGCCAGCAGATCAACTCGAGTGGCAAGCTCGAGTTTGTTGACCGCGCGATCACCGACAAGAGCTTCGAGGCGGGTCGTGACATCGGTCTCATGGTCAGCGACAACTACGAGAAGTCCCCAGAGTTCGAATACGCGCTGGGCCTATTCAACGGAACCGGCGCGAAGCCGTGGTTCAATGGCAAGGTCGATGAAGGTCACGTGAGCGGCAAGTTCACGAACGTCCCCGATCGCTTTCGCCCCGAGTTGGTCTTCCGCGTCGGATACAACTACGGCGGCATTAAGGGCTATAGCGAGCCCGATCTTGAAGGCGGGGGTTTCCGTCTCGCCGTTGGCGGCTCAGGCATGGCCGACTTTGACGTCAACGATGAAGCGCCAGATGTGCGCGGTGAACTCGACTTCATTCTGAAGTACGAGGGCCTCTCCGTGAGCAGCGCGGTATTCCTCTCGACGAACCAGACGGGCGCCGAGTTCTTCGAGCAGAAGTACGCGAAGTTCGGTTTCTACGCGCAGCTCGGCTACGTGATCAACGGATGGGTTCAGCCAGTGCTGCGTTACGCCCTTGTTGCTCCCAATAGTGAGAACAACCCGGCGGGAATCGGGGACACGACTGAGGCGGCCGGTGGCGTCTCGCTCTACTTCTTCAAGAATAAGTTCAAGTGGCAGACCGATGCGGGCCTACTGATGGTGCAGAAGGACGATGCGCCGACGGAGAAAGACTACGTGGCGCGCAGCCAATTGCAGATGGCGTTCTAGGGGCGTCTGCCGGTCGAGAGGCACCTGGCGACCTGTTCAGGTGTCTTCCGAATTGTCGTCGCTGGCATCGTCGCTGGCATCGTCGCTGGCGTCGCGAGTCATGGCATTGCGAAGGATGGTCGCGATGGTCTCAACGACGAGCGGCTTGGCCATGAAGTCGGCGGCCCCGCCTCGAAATGCGCAGCTGATATTCTCGGGCGTGAAGTCCGAAGTCATCATGACGACGGGTACATTGGGCGCCCGCTCGAGCACGGCGGCCAAGACATCCAGTCCGCTGATCCCCGGCATGTGCAGGTCTGTGAGCACGACGTCCGGATTCGCAGTGTCGAAGCGTTCTAAGGCGATGCGCCCATTCGGCGCCGGGATCACGTAGAAGCCTTCATCCTCAAGGAGCAGCGAGAGCGCCTCGAGCGCTCCAGGGTTGTCTTCGACGATCAATACGCGGGTCGCAGACACTGATACACCTTCGCCCCGCGGGGGGCCGGAAGTCCGGCTCCACGTACGACGTCCTCAGAATATTGGCTGCAACATTCGTACCCGGAAAAAGCCCATGAATATCGGGCCGTGCGTCCGGAGAGCGCGCCAAAGCTACGTGCTGCAGTTGAATGCGATGCATGGCTTGCGTCCTCACGCGATGGCGTTTGACGATTCGCCGCGTCCTTCCGGAGGATTTCCAGCGAGCAACTACTCCGACGCGGAGGAAGCGAGTGCGCGGGAAGTGTCCGGCGGTCGGAACCGCGAGCTTCATGGGAATGGCCGCGCTCCTCGACGGCTGCGACGCCAAGGCTCGCGAAGAGTTCTTCGCCAAGCACTTCTCTGAACTCAACGCCCAGGAAAAGAAGGAAATGCTGGCTTCTCTCGAGGCCAGCTACAAGAAGCGCTACAACGCGGACATCAAGGTAAGCGCCGATCCACCGATGGAAGGGGTGCTCTTTGGTTACGCCCTCGATCTCTCGCGCTGCATCGGTTGCCGGCGCTGCGTGTACGCCTGCGTGGCCGAGAACAATCAGTCTCGCGACCCGCAGGTCCAGTACATCCGCGTGCTGCAGATGCATAACGAAGGTGGCGTCGATCTCGTTGAGGCCGACCCCTACTACGACCCGCCGACGGTTCCGACGGCCGGTGACTTCTTCATGCCGGTAGCCTGCCAGCAGTGCGAGAACCCTCCGTGTGTCAAGGTCTGCCCCGTCAGCGCAACCTGGTCGGAGCCCGACGGCATTGTGGTGGTCGATTACGATTGGTGCATCGGCTGTCGTTACTGCATGGCTGCCTGTCCGTACGAGTCCCGCTCCTTCAACTGGGGCGAACCGCATATCGACACGGGCGGGAGACTCGCGGTCAACGTGCTTGAGGTCGACGCCAAGGGCGAGGGCCGATTCTCCGTCTTGGTCGAACAGGCGATGGACGCGCCAGCAGAACTCCGGGCGCCCCAGGTGATGCCCAGCGTGTTGAAGCGGCCGTTCATCGATCCGAAGGGGAAGCGATTTTTTACGGATACGATTCCCGTCTCCAGGCCTAACCCGGCGATGCCATCGGCGCCGACCTATACCTTCGAGGTCGTCGGCAAGGAGCCACCAGCGCTGAGCGAGGAAGGCGGCGAGTACGGCTTCTTCCTAGACACGATCAACACCAACACGGCGTATCTCGGCAATCGTCCGCGCTCAAAGGGAGTCGTCGAGAAGTGCACGTTCTGTATCCAGCGCGTAAGGCAAGGACGCTACCCCGCCTGCGTCGAGGTGTGTCCTGTCGGCGCGCGTAAGTTCGGCAACCTCTTGGACCCCAAGAGCGACATTCGCTACATCATCGAGAAAAAGCGGGTCTTCATCCTCAAGGAAGAACTCAACACGAAACCGAAGTTCTTCTACTTCTACGGGGTGTGAGGTCCAAATGGCGTTTTTCGAATTCATCAGAGGTTCACTTCGACTCATTCTGCGCGGCGGCCTGGCCTATTGGCTGTGGGTCGCCTTCTTATTCGTCGGCATCGCCGTGGGCGCCCAGGCCTACACCGAACAACTCCAAGAGGGCCTGATCGGGACCAACATGCGAGACCCCGTCTCCTGGGGGTTCTACATCGGCAATTTCACGTTCTTAGTGGGTGTCGCAGCCGCGGCGGTTGTGCTCGTGATCCCCGCCTATATTTACAACTGGAAACCCATCAAGGAGATCGCGATCGTAGGTGAACTCCTTGCAGTGAGCGCCATCGTGATGGCCATCCTATTCGTGGTTGTCGACGTCGGGCACCCCTTGCGCGTCTGGCATATGATCCCGTGGATTGGCAAGCCGAACTTCCCGAGCTCGCTGCTCGCTTGGGACGTGCTCGTGCTCAATCTCTATCTGGTGCTGAATCTCGTCATCGCCACGCATATGGTTTACATGGGCTACAAAGGGAGGCCCTATCGCAAGCGCATTATCCTGCCGCTAATCCTCCTCTCGATCCCCGCGGCTGTAGGAATCCACACGGTAACCGCATTTCTATTCAGCGGGTTGGCGGCGCGCCCTTATTGGAATTCCGCGATCCTCGCTCCGCGTTTCTTGGCCTCCGCCTTCTGTTCGGGGCCGGCTATCATTCTGATCCTGCTTCAGATCCTACGTAAGTGGGTGAATCTGGAGATCAAGAATGAGGCGCTTTGGAAGATCGCCGAACTCATGGCCTATGCCATGTTCATCAACCTCTTCTTTTTCGGTGCGGAGATCTTTCGCGACTACTACTCGGACACGCACCACCTGATCCACTACGAGTACATGTTTGGCGGCCTGCATGGCCACTCGGCCATCGCCGTTTATGCGTGGGGCTCCGTCGTGGCGAGCGTCATCGCCTTCGTGCTCTTCATCGTGCCCAAGTGGCGCCAGAATATCGTCGTGCTCAACGTGGGCGCGGTGCTGATCTATTTTGCGGTGTATGTCGAAAAGGGCGTGGCTCTCGTGGTACCGGGCTTCACGCCATCGACCCTGGGCGGCATCTACGAATACACCCCAAGCTTCCTCGAACTCCGGGTGGCCGCTGGCGTATTCTCGCTGGGCTTCTTGCTCTTCACGTTGATGCTGAAAGTGGCTATCCCGTCAGTTTTGCGCGGTGGCGATAAGGCGGCAGCGCCCGCCGCAGATAAGGCCGGTACCGCGACGAATCAAGGCTCGGAAGAAGAGGCGACGTCGGTCTGATGGGCGCCTCTGAGTGAATTCTGTATAACCCGTGTCGCTTCTGCTGTTCGGCGGCGGGAGAGCATCCTAAGATCCCCGCCGGTTCTAAAAACCGAGAATGGACGCCAAGGCACGTCCCCCCCCTGAAAGGCTCAACTCACGCGCTACTCTCCGATCACGCTGTCCGCCGTTCTGATGATTCCTCTCATGCTGAGCGCGTGCAACAAGGAGAAGAAGCAGCCTTCGACGACTTCCCCAGCCCAGCCCGAAGGCATCGCCAAGCCGGCCCCCGCGCCGCTGAACAATTCAATGGCCCATGCCCCAGCGCGCCCCGCCCAAGGCATGATCACCGGCAAAGTGGCCGAGACGATGAACTCCGGTGGATACACCTACGCGCTCATCGATACCGGCAAAGAAAAGGTATGGGCCGCCGGCCCCGTGACGCCGATGGCGGTCGGTGACACCGTCTCGATCGCCGCCGGCGGGCAGATGAAGAACTTCCCCAGCAAGACGCTGAATCGGACCTTCGACAAGATCTACTTCGTCAGCGCCTATATCAAGGGCGGCGCACCCGGGGGAGCCGCGGCCGCCCCAGACCCGAGTCACGGTTCGCCGCAGGCAGCTCCCGGCGGTCATGGAGCGCCGCCGTCCGCCAGCCCGCCCGTGGTCAAGAAGGTGAAGCCCGCGAAGGACGGCTACACAGTCGCCGCTATCTACGGAAAGCGCAACGAATTGGCGGGCAAGGAAGTGTCGGTCCGCGGCCAGGTCGTCAAGGTTAGCAATGGCATCATGGGTAAGAATTGGCTGCACCTCCAGGATGGCACCGGCACAGCACCCAACAACGACCTCGTGGTGACGACCGACGCAACCGCCAAGGTAGGGGACATCGTCCTCATTCGCGGCAAGGTGGCTGCGGACAAGGACTTCGGTCACGGCTACAAGTACGCAGTCATCATCGAGAACGCCCACGTATCCATTGAGTGATGTGAGTGATGCGAGTGATGCCCACGGAATGGTCACGTTCCGTTTCGTGAACGCCCCGCGATTATCCGATCATGAAATACGCCGCTAATCTGAGCGAAGCAGTGCTTCTGCGACGCTACAAGCGCTTCCTCGCCGACGTGCGCCTGCCGAGCGGCGAGGAAGTCGTCGCCCATTGTGCAAACTCCGGACGCATGACGGCCTGCTGGGAGCCCAACGTGGCCTGCCGTGTTTCATTTCACGACAACCCCAAGCGCAAACTCAAATGGTCCCTCGAACAAACCCAGATGAACGGCGTCTGGGTTGTTGTGAACACATCGTTGCCCAATGCGGTCGTCGAGGAGGGCATTGCCGCGGGGCTCGTTCCAGAACTCGCGGGTTGGCCGAACATCGAGCGCGAGAAGACATTCGGCAAGAGCCGCATTGACCTGCGACTGCGCGATGGCGACCGCCAGTGCTGGGTCGAGGTCAAGAACGTGACGCTCCATGAGCCCGACGATTCTGCGACGGGGCGAGGGCTCTTCCCCGACGCCGTCAGCGAGCGCGCAACGAAACACCTCGGTGAACTGACGCGACTCGTCGAAGAAGGCCACCGCGCGGTGCTCTTCTTTCACGTGGGCCGTGCGGACATCGAGGTCGTCTCTCCCGCGGATGCGATCGATCCTGTTTATGGCCAGGCGATACGGCGCGCTGTCGCGGCCGGCGTGGAAGCGCTCGCGTATCGCTGCAAGGTGAGCGAAAAGGAACTCAGTCTTGCGGAGCGCGTTCCTGTCGACATCGGGTGAGCACCCGTAGCGAGCGGCGGCTATCCGGCTATCGGGCTAGCGGTCGAAATCCAAGGACCGTCGCCACGTAGCTCATGTGGACGTGACCCTCGTGTTCGTGGCGCGCAAAGAGATCGTGCAGAGCGCGGCCGAACGTGGCCGGATCCCGAAGTCCATGTTTGACATAAGACGCGGACCTGACGCGTCCGTCAAAGCCCGGCCAGTCGAGTCGCTGCACGTGTTCGAAGCGAGCCTCGCTAAGCCCACTGACTTGTCGGTGCTTGCGGAGGCCTTGGACCGTGGCGCTCGAGGCGGCGAGATCCTTGTAGCCATTGCAAGATGAGCGAAGCAATGCTTCGTACTCGCCCATGAAGGGCAGGGCGTCGTTCCTCAAGTTCCAGAAGACCGCGCAACGTGCTTGCGGTACCAATACGCGGCTGAGTTCCGTGATCGCTACTCCGAAGTCGAACCAATGAAACGACTGGCCGGCGATTCCGCCGTCCATCGTATCGTCATCGAGAGGTAGAGCCTCGGCATCCCCGCGCAGGTAGGCAGCGCCACCATCGAGCGTCGCCGCTTCGAGCATCTCCGCGTTGGGATCCACGCCCGTGACCCCAACTTCGCGGGCGGCGAAGAGTCGCGACGTGATTCCCGTGCCGCAGCCCACGTCCACGATTCGCGAACCCGGCTTCAGGTTCAGATCGTCCAGCACCCAGTCCACGAGCGGGGCAGGGTACGTCGGCCGAAATCGCCGGTAATTGTCGGCCGTCCCGGTGAAGAGCTCCTTGCTTTCGAGCATCATCCGAGAGTAGCGCGTTGTAGCGTCGCGGTCTCCCGCGTGAGCGTGCTAACGTTGCTCCGTGAAAAAACTCGTCGTAGCCGCCGTCCAGGCGAGGAGTGATAACGGCGCTGGCCAGCAGAACCTGGACCGCGCCACCCCGCACGTTGCGGCCGCCGCGGCAGAGGGCGCAAAGCTCGTCCTCTGCCCCGAGTTTCTCGCGGCTGGCTACATCTACGAGGAGACGATCTGGTCGTCCGGCGAGTCCCGCGGCGGCATCACAGAGGCATGGCTAGCCGACCTCGCGAAGCGTCACGACATCTACGTCGGCGCGTCCTACCTTGAGGCAGAGGGCGACGAATTCTACAATACGTTTACGTTGATGGCGCCCGGCGGCAAGGTGGCGGGCCGCGTTCGCAAGGAGTCGTTGCCCTTCTTCGAAGGCTGGTTCTTTCGCCCGTGTTCGGGGCCGAAAGTCATCGAGACCGAGCTAGGCCGCATCGGTGTTGGCATCTGTAACGACACGCAAACGGCCGCGTTCCTCGCGCACATGACCCGTGAGCGGCCCGACCTCATCTTGATGCCGCACTCGGCACCAACTCCCGCCGTCCCGCTCATCGGCCGCTGGTTTGCGCCGGAGTACGACCGCAAGCTCCGCGAGACCGCCACACGCTACGCAGAGACTTTCGGCGTGCCGGTCGTGATGTGCAACAAGGCCAACGGCGGCGTGACGGAGACGACGCTTCCCATTGCTCCGTTTCTCAAGTTCCACTGGGAGTTCCGGGGTTTTTCGTCCATCTGCGACTATGACGGCCGAGTCGTGGAGAAACTGGACGGGCAGGAGGGCGCCATCGTGGGCGCCGTCAGAGTCGATGAGGCCGCGAAGTCGCGCGACGAGCCGCAGCCTACCGGGTATTGGTCGTTTCCACCACCCTACGGCAGGCGTATCCTCGGAAAGCTCCTCATCACCCTGGATCGAGCCGGCAGGCGAGCCTACGGACGAAGCGAGACCCGCCGGCTGCTCGCCACGCAGCGCTCCACGCAGCGCTCCACGCAGCGCCCGTAGCGCGCTCGTGGCGCGGGTTCGGCCGCACGTTCAACGTTCCGCTGGTCTTCGAACGAGTCCATTCCCGTGCGACCCATCCCGTGCTACGAGCCGCGGATGCTTCTGAATCGATGGGCTCTTGTGTTCGTGGTTCTCGCGCCTGCCTGCGGCGGCAGCGTGGTCAGCGAGCAACAAGAACAAGGACAAGGCTGCGAGGACGGTCGTGAAAGGTGTGCCTGCTACGGGAACGGCAGCTGCGACGGCACGCTCGAGTGTCTCTCCGGCATTTGTGTCGCTGGGGATGAGAGTGAATCCAGCGCCGGTGGCAGTGGCGGAACCAGCCCGGACACTCCGCCTCACCCGGCGGACGGCGGCACACCCGGCAGCGCGGGCACCGGCGGTCGGCCCGGCAGCGCGGGCACCGGCGGTCGGCCCGGCAGCGCGGGCACCGGCGGTCGG
>PVBE011696037.1_pt1 | contig 14892 bp, 14 predicted proteins | sample 1631181 | NCBI WGS metagenome assembly PVBE01 (sample SAMN08397723, study PRJNA350692) | Marine metagenome, whole genome shotgun sequencing project. | isolation source: water | place: Pacific Ocean | collected 2012-04 | reverse complement strand
GTGTCGTGTCGTGTCGTTCCGTGCCGTGCCGTGTCGTGTCGTGTCGTGTCGTGTCGTGTCGTGTCGTGTAGTGTCGTGTCGTGTAGTGTCATGTCCTGTCCTGTCGGTGTCGGTGTCGGTGTCGGTGTCGGTGTCGGTGTCGTCTAGAGCCGAGCTGTCCTTGCCTTTACAGCTCGTCAGGGCGAACAAGGCCGACAGGGCCGTCAAGCGTGTCATTGCCGTCTCCGCGGCGAAGTAGTAGGCACTCCGTGTCGGGGGTTGTCGGCGCCGATCCACTACACGTCGAAGCCGTAGTGTGCCCCCATGAAGTCCCGCAGCGCCCGGGCCAGGTCTGCGCTGTAGTCTTCGCGAGCTTCGTCCAGCATGAAGCTCCAGTGCGTCTCAAGGTGGGTGGCGTCGATTTGTCCGCCTTGGTTCGAGCCGTGCTCCCAGGTATTCCAGCCGGCATAGAAGAAGCCGCCATCGCCCGGTCCTGTCAGTGCGGGACTGGGCACGCTGAGGTGGCCGGCCGCCATGAGCAGTCCGCCCAGGCTGGTCTCGCCGCGAACGAGCTCGACAAAGTCGGCGCCCCCTTCGCTGCAGAGCCAGGCCACCGTCGACTGGCTGCAGCGCAGGCTCAGGGCCTCGTCGCTCTCGTTGAGTTGGCTGCCGGGGATCCCGAGCCCCACCTCGATCCAGCCCTCGTCGTGGCCGTTGGTGTGCACATCGATGTAGTGGCCAGCCCCCCAGTCTTCGACGATCTGCGCCTTGGCGACCTCGATAAACGCGTGGAACTCGTCCCAGGCCTTCTGGGCTCGCGGGTCGTCCCCAGCGGCTTCCTCTCGGCTTCGTGCCGGATTGAGCTTGTTGGGGTGCAGGTGGTTGATGACGATGTGGGGCCGCTGACCGGTCTGGGCCAGCAGTTGTTCGGCGGTGTCGCGGGTGGTCTCCTGGGTGTTCGAGTCGTTGCCGCGCTGCTCGGGCAAGTCGGGCATGTCCTCGGGGGTCTCGTAGCCCCCGTGCGGAGCCACCAGGACCAGTGGCAGCGTGCCTGGGATGTACTCGATGAAGTTCTCGCTGCCATGGTAGGTCTCGCCGGGGACGTAGCCGCCTGGATCGGCCGTCTCGGTGGCCGTCGAGTCTTCGGAGTCGGGCGTCGCGGCCGTGCAGCCGAGGCCGAGAAGCAAGAACAGGGCACCCATGACCCGAGCGTAGCAGTGGCGGTCCGCGAAGCGGACAATCGGGCAGGTCTCTCTGGTGAGGCCTCCGCCGACGCGGGCAGGCAGCTCGGGAAGTTAGTGAGGCCTGCAAGCCTCAACGACACCGGGTTGGAGTCAGATCATGTTCAGCAGGCCATTCTCTTTCTCCCATGGTCAGACCCTCCTAGGCGGGGTTGCCCTGGTGTGGGCCGCGTTGTTCGGCCTTCCGTCTCCAGCCCTGGCCCATGGCGTCTCGGATGCGTCCCGCGAGACGATGGCGGATGGCGGCATCCTCGAGTACATCTGGCTGGGCGCCGAGCACATGGTGACCGGGTACGACCACCTGCTCTTCCTGTTCGGCGTGATCTTCTTCCTGAAGGGATTTCGGGATGTGGTCCGATTCATCACCGCGTTCACTCTCGGCCACTGCATCACGCTCTTGGGGGCCACGCTCGCCGGCGTCACGGCCAATGCATACCTGGTCGATGCCGTCATCGCTCTCAGCGTGATCTACAAGGGCTTCGAGAACCTCGACGGGTTTGGCAAGGTCTTTCGCATTCGCGCTCCCAATCTCCTGGCCATGGTGTTCATGTTCGGGCTCATCCACGGCTTCGGGCTGTCGACTCGGCTCCAGGAACTGGCCCTCGGGGACGACGGTTTGATCTCCCGGATCCTTGCATTCAACGTCGGTGTGGAGCTCGGCCAGGTGGCGGCCCTCACCGTGATGCTCGTGATCTTCAAGCTCTGGCGTGCCAGCCCCGCCTTTGAGCGTTTTGCCAACGTGGCGAACAGTGTCCTGGTTCTCGCGGGCGTCGGCCTCTTCGTCTACCAGGTCTCCGGCTACCTCCACGAGAGCGGGCACGCGGACTCTCCTGCGGAGGGAGCCGCCGAACACGGAGAGCACGACCAGGATGCCGGCCACGACCACCAAGAGGACGCCGGCCACGGCCATCAAGAGGACGCCGGCCACGACCATCAAGAGGACGCCGGCCACGACCACGACCACGAGCCCGATCCCTCCGCGCCTGAACCCAGTCCGGACGACGGGGCCACCGAAGAGCCCGCTGAAGCAGGGCATGGGCATGGGCATGGGCATGGCCACAGCCATGGGCACACGCCCGAACCCGTGGAGGAAGCGGTCGAAGAGCCCGTCGAAGAGAAGAAGGGCCATGGCCACAGTCACGGGGCGGGAGAGCACACTCGCTGAGTCGGCTTCGAGTGTCCGGGAGCAGGGTGATGCCCCCGGGGATATGCCGTGCCCGTGCCTCCCCACTCCTTCGCCGATCTCTGCCTCCTCCCTTCACTGATCGCGGGCTTGGAGAGCCAGGGGCTGACCCGGCCCATGCCCATCCAGGCCACGACGGTGCCCGCCTTGCTCGAGGGACGGTCGCTCGTGGGCGTGTCCGAGACCGGTAGCGGCAAGACCCTGGCTTTCGTCCTGCCGATGCTGCACCAGCTGAAGTCGCTCGAGACCTCGGGCTCGTCGGTGGCGGAGGCCTCCCGGCCTCGTGGCCTGGTGCTGGTGCCTAGCCGTGAGCTCGGAGATCAGGTCAGCAAGGTCTTCAAGACGCTCACCCATAGCACCCGCTTGCGGGTGCGGACCGCCCTCGGGGGCTCCAGAAAGCAGGTCGCGCGCCAGAACGTGCAGGGCTTGTTCGAGATCCTGGTCGCCACGCCAGGCCGCCTCGTCCAGCTGCTCGACCGCTCCGGGCTGCGGCTGGATGACGTGCGCATGCTGGTCTGCGACGAGGCCGACCAGCTGCTGGACCCTGGCTTCCTGACGGTGGTCCAGCGGGCGTTGAGCTGCTGCCCCGACACCGTGCAGCTGGTGCTCTTCTCCGCCACGCTGCCGAAGGCGATGGACGCGGTCTTGGGCGGGCTGTTCCCGGTCGAGCCGCTGCGCGTGGTGACGCCGGGGAGCAGCCGCCTGGTCGCCACCCTGAGGACCGACAACCGCCGGGTGATCGATGGCAGACGCTTCGACATCTTGAGCGTGGTCCTCGCCGAAGAACCCGATGTAGGCACACTCTTGTTCGTGAACACGCGCGAGCAGTGTGAGCGCGTGGCGGACTGGCTTCGTGCCGAAGGCATCGCCCACGCGAGCTACCGCGGCGAGATGGACCGTGTGCAGAGACGCACGAACCTGCGTCGCTTCCGAGCCGGCGAGATCCGGGTTCTGGTGGCCACCGACCTGGGCGGCAGGGGTCTGGACATCGACCAGGTCCAGCGGGTCGTCAACGTGCACCTGCCTCGGGAGATCGACAACTACCTGCACCGTGCGGGCCGCACCGCCCGAGCCGGCCGCGATGGCGTGGTGGTGAACCTGGTGACCGAGCGTGACGCTCCCTTGATGGCCGAGGTGAGCCGGCGGGGAGCCTTGCCCTAGACGTCTTCGGCCCAGCGGAGAAGGGTTGGTACCACCTGGCTGGCATCTGTCGCCGGTTGGGTCAGACCCGGGGGTCGGTTCGACATGGGACAGTGGGGGGGTGTCTCGCCGTGCGCTGTTTCGTGTGCTCACCTTGGGTCTCATCCTCGTGGGGGGGCTTGGAGCAGTGGAACACCGGGCACGGAGTCTCAACCTCGACGCGCGGCAGGGTCGCCTGATCGCTACCACGCCCTTCAACGATGGCTCACTACTGGGGCTGGACTACCTGCCCACCACCTTCTCGCTGGACCACGCCGGCTTCACCTCGGCTTGGGGCCGCTGCGACTTCGACCACCCGCGCAGCTGGCTGGTGCTCGGCGACTCCACCACGGCCCAGCCTCACTACTCGGTCGACCAGACCTGGCCCTCGCGGCTGCGGGTGCCCGATGACGTGCAGCTCTGCGTGATCGCCGAAGACGGGTATGACCCCCGCGACTATGTCGGCCTGCTCGAGGGTATGGACACCTTCTCGCCTGAGCGCATCGGGGTGCTCCTGTGCGAGAACGACCTGGGCGAATTGATCAAACGCACTTCCTCGCTGCAGGACGGCGTTCTGGTTCTCCACGAGCCCGTCGAGCGCCTGGCGGTGTACGCGCCTCTCTACTATCCCCGGATCTTCGAGCTCAGCGTGGCCTTCCGTTTCGTCCACTGGCGTCTGGCCGGGGACCCGCCGGAGCACTGGGCCCCTCAGCACGTGCCGGGGGTGCAGGCGGGCGACGCGCTTCGGCAGCTCGTCACGCGGGCCCCGACGACCCTCTGGTACCTGCCCCGCCTGGAGGAAGCTGCGGCCGCTCCGGTGGCGTCCCTTGAAGCGGCGACAGGACTCCCCGTGACCGTGATTCGGCTGGAGAATCCCGCCAGGGGGCGCCTCACGCCCGAGGACGCCATCCACCTCAACGCAAGCGGCCATGCCGAGGTGGCACGCCTCATCGAAGCGAGCTGGTGAACGCCTGCGCCCTCGGCGACCAACGGAAGGGCCTACGGGGAGTAGCCGACTTCAGCCGGGATTTGATTTGGCCTTTGAGCGCCGCACAGGGCGGTCTCTGGACTCCGAGCGCCACTCCTTGAAGAAGGGACTCGGAAACCAGGTCTTGGCCAGCTCGGCGGTTCGGTAGTAGGGCAGCCGGGTGAGAAGGGGCTGCTCCTTGGTGAACTCGGCGCGGCCCAGATCCGGCTGGTCCCAGTACAGCTGGGTGATGGGCACGGAACAGCGCTCTGTGTCCAGCCGACCCCCTGGGTCGGCTTCTGGTGCCCGGGCATCGATCGCATCTCCAACGCCTACGCGGTAGCGCACAGTCGGGCGACACGGTCACCAGCGACATCACGGTGACGCTGGGGGCCGAGTTCTCGAAGAAGGACGGGGTGAAGGGCTCGGGCTCGGTGGCCAAGTCCGAGACCCGGGTCAAGGATTCAGGCACCGCCATTGACTACATCGCCGCCTTTGGCAAGGGCACCTCGGAGAAGTGCGAGGGCTGGGTCTACAACAACGCCGGCGGCAAGGCCTTCGCGCGGCACGACTCACGGGCCGGCGCACGAGCCGAGGTCTGGACCCGCAGCGAGTCCATCTACCTGGTCGTCGAGGTGCCGGACTGCGGTGGCGGCAAGATGGGCTGGTACCACCTGGGCGGCGGCGACTCCACTCGCATGGAGGAGGACAAGACCAACCTGATCGAGCCCTTCTTCAAGGCTCACGGGTACGACGCCTACCCGTAGAGGAGGAGGGGAGTCCTGACAACTCGCCGTCCCGCTGAACAGTGGGCTGGCATCTGTCGCCACGCAGCACGTCGCCTCGATCAAGATTGACCATGGCCACGAGACCGACAATCAGGTGCTGCCTGACAATCGATTCAGCGATTCAGGCGTCCAGTGATGAACTTGGTTGGGAAGGGGCCATTGCTGCCTGTCCTCGTTATGTCCCGGAATCCTGAATCAAATTGGAGATCTGAGATGTTCGATCGAGTCAAGAGGATGACCCCCTTCCTCCTCGGCCTGCTGATGGCCTGCGGGGGCGATCCGGATGCAGTCTCTGACGCCAACCCCGACGGGGAAGCTGCACCGACGACGCTCACTGCAGGTCCGGGTGTGGATGTCGACGGCAAGATCGTTCGTATCGGTCTCTTGAACGATGAGAGTGGACCCGCGGCAGCCATCGGGAAGCCCTTTGCCATCGGCAAGCGTCTTCTGGCAGCGCAGATCAACGCGGGTGGTTCGGGCTTGCTGCCGGATGGCTGGACGGTGGAGCTGGTCGAGCGCGACCACGCCTACAACCCACAGAATTCGGTTCAGGCCTACAAGGAGATCAAGGACCAGGTGCTGTTCTTCGGACACACCTTCGGCACGCCCAACACCATGCCGCTCCGACCCTTGCTCGAGGCCGATGGCATCATCGCCTTTCCGGCCTCCCTCTCATCGGAGATGGCAAAGCACGCGCACACCCCACCCGCCGGGCCGAGCTACGAGGTCGAGGCCAGGCGGGCAATGGACTGGGCAGTGAGTCAGGCGGCCGAGGGCGCCACGCTCAAGGCGGGCATCGTCTCCCAGCAGGACGACTACGGGGCCGATGGCCTCAATGGCTGGCGGGCCGCAGCGAAGCAGCATGGCGTGGAGATCGTGTCGGAGCAGACCGTGAGTCCCGGACAGAAGGACTTCACCGCAGTGGTCGCGGCGCTCAAGGACGCCGGCGCGGACACGGTGCTTCTCGCGATCCTTCCCAGCGCATCGGGTCCCATCCTCGGGACGGCTGCACAGCTGGGATACGGACCGACCTGGATCGGCAACACCCCGACCTGGGTCGATGCCTTCTTCCTGCCCGACGTGATTCCCTCTGTGGTCTTCGGGAAGTTCAACCTCGTGACCGGCATGCCCTTCTGGGGTGAGGAGGTCGAGGGAATGGCTGCGTTCACCGCGGCGTGGGACGCCCATGGCGCGGAGCTGGGCAACAAGGACAGCTACATCCTGATGTCCTACCTCCAGGGGCTCACCCAGATCGAGGTGACCCGCCGTGCGATCGAGTCCAATGACGTGACCCGAGCGGGCTTCCAAGAGGCACTCGGTACCATCGACGGCTTCACGTCCGGCGGCCTGAGCCAGCCCATCACCCTGAACGCCGTCCCCTACGTCGCTGGAACGCGCACCCGCATCCTGCGGCCAGACTTCGAGGCGAAGAGCTGGACTGTGGTCGCCGACTGGGCTGAGCCGACCCAGGCCGGTGCTGTAGATGCGCCGAAGGAAGCCGCCGCCAAGTGAAGGCGTCCGGAGCGCTGTGAGGGATCCGTGCTGGAGGTGACCAACCTCGAGACCGTCTACCACTCGGTGATCCGGGTGCTGCGTGGCATCAGCTTCTCGGTGCCCGCGGGTGGTGTCATGGCTCTGCTCGGTCCCAACGGTGCTGGGAAGACCACGACGCTGCGCGCGATCACGGGTCTGCTCGACATCCATGAGGGCCGTGTGACTCGTGGGGCCATCACCTTCGAGGGGACCTCCCTCGTCGGGCGGCGGCCTGACGAGATCGTGGCGATGGGCATCAGTCAGGTCATGGAGGGTCGTCGCGTCTTCGGTGACCTCACGGTGGAGGAGAACCTCTTGAGTGGGGCGTGGGGGGTGGCCCGAGGGGAGGTGAGTGCGGGCCTCGAGCGCACCTATGGGCGCTTTCCGATTCTTGCGGAGAGGCGTCGACAGGCCGCTGGCTATCTGTCGGGTGGAGAGCAGCAGATGCTCGCCATCTCGCGGGCGCTGATGTCGTCGCCCCGTCTTCTGCTGCTGGACGAGCCCTCGCTCGGCCTCGCCCCACGCATCGTCACCGAGGTGGCGGCCTTGATTCGAGAGATCAACCAGGACGGTGTGGCGGTCTTGCTCGTTGAGCAGAACGCGGCGGTCGCGCTGTCCCTGGCGGAGCATGCCTGCATCATCGAGACGGGCAAGACCGTGCTCGCGGGGACCGCCGCCGAGCTGCGAGAAGACGCGGACGTGAAGGAGTTCTACCTAGGCCAGCACGGCGAGGGGCGGCAGAGCTACCGCGAGGTCAAGCACTACCGACGGCGCAAGCGGTGGCTGAGTTGAGCGCAGCGTCCCAGGGCCTGCTGTCCCTGCAGGGGGTGAGCCTGTCCTTTGCGGGTGTGCGTGCCCTGATCGACCTGAGCTTGACGGTGGATGCTGGAGAGCTGGTGGCGCTCATCGGACCCAACGGCGCGGGCAAGACCTCGCTCTTCAACTGCGTCTCGGGGCTCTACCAGCCGCAGGAGGGCCGCATCGCATTCGCTGGGCACGAACTCGGTGGCCTCCCAGCCCATGGACGGGCCAGCCTGGGCATCGCCCGCATGTTCCAGAACCTCGCGCTCTACGAGCACCTCACGGTGTTGGACAACCTGGCGATTGGCCGCCACCACCTCATCTCCCACGGCTGGTGGCACGACGTTTTCTGGACTCCGACCGCGCGTCGTGCGGAGGTCGCCCACCGGGCGCGCATCGAGGAGATCATCGACTTCCTGGACCTGGAGGCCGTTCGGTTCACGCCGGTCGGGATTCTGCCCTACGGCATCTTGAAGCGGGTCGAGCTGGGTCGGGCCCTGTGTATGGAGCCCCGCCTGCTGCTGCTCGATGAGCCGGCAGCCGGGCTGAACCAGGAAGAGACCGAGGACATGGCGCGGTACATCCTGGACATCAAGGAGGAGCTGGGAATCACGCAGGTGCTGATCGAGCACGATCTCCACATGGTGATGGACCTGGCGGACAGGGTGGCGGTACTGGACTTTGGGCGTTGCATCAGCGTGGGTACGCCCGAAGAGGTGCGGAAGGACCCCGCCGTGGTGGCCGCCTATGTGGGTGGGGAGGTGGCCTCATGAGCCTCTCCAACGAGCAGCTTGGCCAGACCCTCCCTGGGCGCTTGTTTCTCCATGCGCGTGTCCGAGGAGATGCCGTGGCTCTCCGGGAGAAGGACCTGGGCCTCTGGCGCGAGATCACCTGGCGTCGCTATGCCGCTCGCACAGCGGCGGTCGCTCGCAAGCTGTGGTCCATGGGGGTGCGGCCAGGTGACCATGTGGCCATCCTCAGCGACAACCGCCCCGGGTGGCTCTATGCCGACCTCGGAGCGCAGCTCATCGGCGCTCGCAGCGTGGGGGTCTACCAGACCAACCCACCGGAGGACGTGGCCTACATCTTGACCCACAGTGGCGCCCGGGTGCTGTTCTGTGAGGATCAGGAGCAGGTGGACAAGGCCGTCGACGTCCGGGCTCAGACTCCCGAGGTGGAGCACGTCGTCGTGTTCGACCCCCGGGGCATGCGGGCCATCGAGGACGACCGCTTGGTGACATGGGCCGACTTCGTGGCCGATGGTGAGCGCATGATGGACGGGGACTCCGACTGGGTGGACACCCGCCTCATGGACCTCGATCCAGATGCTCCCTCCATGGTGGTCTACACCTCGGGCACCACGGGACAGCCCAAGGGAGCCATGTTGTCGAGCCGCAACGCCCTGTCGTCCTGCGTCGAGATCAACCGGATCATCAAAGCGGACGAGAGCGACTGCCTGCTCTCGTATCTGCCCCTCTGTCACGTGGCGGAGAAGATCTTCAGCCTCTTCGTTCCGCTGACCACCGGCGCTGTCGTGCACTTTGGCGAGTCCATCGCCACGGTGCGGAGGGACCTCTGCGAGGTGTCGCCCACGGTGTTCCTGGGGGTGCCGCGCATCTGGGAGAAGATGGCTGCGGGCGTGACCCTGCGCATGCAGGACAGCTCATGGCTAAAGCGGACCCTCTACCGGCTGTGCTCGCGCCTCGGCCAGGACATCGGGGCCCGTCGCCTTGCTGGAGAAGCCCGCCTCACCGATCCACTGGTCTGGTTTGTGTGTGACATGCTGGTGTTTCGGGCCCTGCAGGAGAGGCTGGGCCTGCGTCGTTGTCGCATCCCCGTGACGGGAGCGGCGCCGGTGGGTGAGGACCTGCTGCGGTGGTTCCACAGCATTGGTGTCCTGATTCACGAGGGCTATGGACAGACCGAGTGTGCTGGTGTGAGCCACATCAGTCCCCTGGGTAGTCCGCGTATGGGGACCGTGGGCCAGGTGCTCCCGGGAAGTGAGTGCCGTATCGCCGAAGACGGCGAGATCCTGGTGCGTGGACCCGGCGTCTTCTGTGGCTACCTCCACGACCCGGAGGCCACGGCTCGCACAGTCGCCGATGACGGTTGGCTGCACACTGGCGACATCGGGGCAGTCGACGACGACGGTTTCTTGCGGATCACGGGTCGGAAGAAGGAGATCATCATCACGGCGGGTGGAAAGAACCTCTCCCCCGAGAAGATCGAGAATGCGCTCAAGAGCAGCCCCTACATCCGCGAGGTGGTCGCAGTGGGCGACCGACGGAAGTTCATCGGTGCCATGGTGCAGATCGACGGAGACGCGGTGGGGGACTGGGCGACTCGCCTGGAGATTCCGTACACCGACTACGCCGATCTGACCCGCCGACCCGAGGTCTTGAAGCTCGTCGATGCAGAGGTGAGGCAGGCCAATGACCGGCTGGCTCGCGTGGAGCAGGTCCGGGGTTTTCGCCTCTTCGACCGGGAGCTGCAGCAGGACGATGGTGAGCTGACGGCGACCCAGAAGGTGCGACGTCGGGCCATCATGGAGATCTGGGCGCCCCAGATCGAGGAAATCTACGGAAAGAGGTCTGGCGTGAGCGATTCCAGCTCCCCAGAAGAGGAGGGGAGTCCGTCATGACCACCTTTGTTCAGCTGGTGGCCTCGGGTCTGGCGCTGGGCGCCGTCTATGCGCTGGTGGCGCTTGGATTCGTCGTCATCTATCGGGCGAGCGAGGTCTTCAACTTCGCCCAGGGAGAGCTGCTCACCATCGGTGCTCTGCTCATGGTGACCTTCACGGGCCTGGGTCTACCGTGGGGAGTGTCATTGGGTGGAGCGATGGTCTTCACGGGCGTCCTGGGTGCCGCCATCGAGCGCATCGTCCTTCGACCCCTGGTGGGACGCCCGGTGTTCGTGACCATCATCGTGACCATCTTCGTGGGCTTCGTGCTGCGTGCTCTGGCCATCATCACCTGGGGCACGGACCCGCGCGGCATGCCCACACCCTGGGAGACCACCGCTGCGGTGGAGGTCGGTGGTGCCAGCCTGCTCGTGAGCTCTGTGATGGCGGTGGTCGCCGGCACCATCGCGGTGGTGGCGTTCTTCGTGGTGCTGCGCACCTCACGGCTCGGTGTGGCGATGCGCGCGACGGCGAACGATCAGGAGACCGCCCTCGCCATGGGGATTCCGGTGGGCCGGATCTTCATGAGCACGTGGTTCATTGCGGGGGCCACTGCGGCGCTGGGGGGCGTGTTCCTCGGGATGTTCCCCCGAAACGTGGACGTCAACATGGGCTTCATCGCCCTCCGCGCCTTCCCAGCGGTCATCGTGGGCGGCTTGGACTCGGTCGGGGGGACCGTGTTGGCCGGCTTGCTGCTGGGGGTGATGGAGGTGTTGGCCCAGGGATACGTGAACGAGCACCTGGGTGCATTCGGTCACAACTTCCACTCGGTGTTTCCTTATGTCGTGATGATCGGATTCCTGGTCGTACGTCCCTATGGACTGTTCGGCCGTGCCGATGTCGAGAGGGTCTGAGGAATGCCTACTCGACCCCTGGTGACCCGCTACGCACAGGATCAGGCCCTGTTCCCAGATCGCTGGCACCATCTCGGCCTGGTGTTGGGGTCGGCGCTCGTCCTGTCCTGGCCCTTCATCGCATCGGCTCGGTGGCTGACTGTGGCCAACCAGGCACTGACCGCGATCGTGGGCTCCGTGGCGCTCATGATCCTCACCGGCTTTGCCGGCCAGATCAGCCTGGGCCACGCAGCCTTCCTGGCGCTTGGTGCCTATACGGTCGCCGTGCTGGGCCAGACCGTGCACATGCCGTTCTGGCTGTGCATCCCCATCGCGGGAGCCGTGAGCGCGCTGGTGGGGCTTGCCATTGGACCCTTCGCCTTGCGTCTGCGGGGTCTGTATCTGGCCATCGTCACCCTGGGACTCGGCTTCCTGGTCAACCACGTCCTCCTCAGCTTCCCCGACCTCACCGGGGGCGCGGCGGGCATCTCGGTCCCCATTCACACCTGGTTCACCTCTCCCGAGGGCACCAGCAGCCTGGGGGACTACGCGGGTCCGGTCTCACTCGGCCCCCTCGAGCTCAGCGCCGAGGCCAAGCTCTACTTCACCTTCCTCCCGCTCGCCGTGGCCGCGGCCTGGATGAGCGCCAACCTGCGCCGCACGCGCACGGGTCGGGCGATGCTCGCGGTGAGGGACAGCGATCTGGCGGCCGCGGCCCTGGGTGTCAGCCCGGCGAGGGCCAAGGTCTCCGCCTTCGCCATGAGCTCCTTCCTGGCAGGCGTGGCGGGTGCCATGTTCGCCATCCAGCAGAGCTACATCACCGTGGAGCCGCCCTTCGATCTGTCCATGAGCGTTGCCTACATCGCCATGATCGTCATCGGGGGCATCGGTACGACCTATGGGGCGGTGGCGGGCGCCCTGGCCTATGTCTTCCTGACACCGCTCATGCAGGTCGTCGGCCGACATCTGCCCCTGATCTCCGAGCTGAGCAGCGCACACCAGTCCACCTTGCTGTTCAGTCTGTTGGTCTGTGGGTTCTTGGTGTTCGAGCCACTCGGTATCCTGGGCATATGGCTGCGCATCAAGCGCTACTTCGTTGCGTGGCCGTTTCGGTATTGATGCCACAGCGCATCGGACAAAGGTCGTGAAGGTCCGCAGAGGAGGCTCGTGGTAGGAGTTGGCAGTGCGTCCCGTTCTCCCGCTTGCCCTGTCCTTGACCCTCACTCTCTCCTGCCGCTGGCTCACAGAGACCGAGCATCTCGACAACGTGGATCGTGACCGGGACGGTCACTTCTCCGATGACTTCGACGACGGCACGGACTGTGACGACGACAACCCGGACGTGTTCCCGGGCGCCGTGGAGGTGTGCGATGGCATCGACAACAACTGCGATGGCCTGAGAGACGAAGGCGATGTGTGCTCCGGCGATGACACGGACACCGACACCGACACGGACACGGACGCGGACACCGACACCGACACCGACGCCGACGCCGACACCGACACCGACGCCGACACCGACTACACAGCCGTGAGCGGGGGCCACCAGCACACCTGCGCTCTCAACCGTTCAGGCGGCATCGAGTGCTGGGGGTTCGATGGCTACGGCCAGGTCTCCGACGCGCCGACCGACACCGGCCACGCTGCAGTAAGTGCGGGCGGAGATCACACCTGCGCCCTCGACTCCGCTGGCACCATCGAGTGCTGGGGGGGAGACGGCTACGCCCAGGTCACCGACACCCCCACGGGTGGTGGCTACACTGCCGTGAGCGCGGGCAACTACCACACCTGCGCCGTCGACTCCTCAAGCGGCATCGATTGCTGGGGGTCGGACGGCTCGCTCCAGGTCTCCGACGTGCCGACCGACACCGGCCACGCTGCAGTGAGTGCGGGCGGAGATCACACCTGCGCTCTCAACCTTTCAGGCGGCATCGAGTGCTGGGGGACCGACTACTACCTCGCGATCTCCGACGCCCCCACGGGCACCGGCTACACCGCTGTGAGTGCGGGCGGGCGTCACACCTGCGCTCTCAACGCTTCGGGCGGCATCGAGTGCTGGGGAGACGACACCAACGCCCAGGTCGCCGACACCCCCACAGGCTCGGGCTACACCGCCGTGGGTGCGGGCGGCTTCCACACCTGCACTCTCAGAGCTTCAGGCGGCATCGAGTGCTGGGGGGCCGACTACTATGGCGCGGTCTCCGACACGCCCACAGGCACTGGGTACACCGCCGTGGGTGCGGGCTACAACCACAACTGCGCTCTCGACACCGCTGGCGGCATCGAGTGCTGGGGGTGGGACGACCAGGGTCAGGTCTCCGACGCTCCCTGACCCGGGACCATCACAGTCTGGTCGGTGCCGTCGCCGAGCTAGGATGCTGACGCACTGGAGCCAGACAATCCGATGTGGGAGGGTCGCAGACAGACGGGCGGTGTGTGCGCTCTGCCCGGTCAGCGCAGGGTCGGAGGCCTCGCGTCCGTGGGGGCATTCCAGACCGTGTCGAGATCCCAGCCTGCGCGCTCGTAGGTGTCCGGGTCCAGGTACAGGTCCCGCTCGAGCCTGATCAGGGTCCCCGTGTATGCGCCGCGGCCGACCTTGGGCAGGCCATGGGCCGAGAGGCCCACGAGGGCATCCAACTCGTCGCCTTCAGTGCCACCCAGCAGCACCTGATCGGCATCTCCCCAGGTCATTCCCACCAGGAGACCGACCCTGTAGTGATCGACCAGCGTGTCCTCAGACCAGGTGAAGGCTGCGTGGCTGCGCTCGACCACCACAGGCCGAACGGTTCCGTTGGCCACGCCGATCAGGCCTCCGACATTCCAGCTGCCGTCCATGCTCCCCACGGCGTAGCTGTCCTCGAGGGTCGACCCGATGAAGTGGCCCGCGATTCCTCCGATCATGCTGCCGCCCGTGACGCTCCCCTGGAAGGAGACCCGGGAGAAGTCGGAGTAGCGGGCCCATCCCACGACGCCGCCGGTGTAGCTGTAGCCACCCACGTCGCTGTCCCAGACATGCACGTCGGAGATGCTGGCCCTGTAGGCGATGTCCACGATGGCGCCATGAGCGATGTAGGTGCTGGTGGCACGGAACCCGTCGACCGTCAGGTCATAGACCTCACCGCCGTTGACACAGTTGAACAGCCCGGGACCGCTCAGGCCCTCGAGGATGTGTCCGCCACCATCGAAGGTCCCCGAGAATCCGCCCTCGGGCTGCCAGCCCAGGCCACAGTAGCCGATGCCCTGGGTCCACTCGATGTCGCTGAGATCGAGGTCTTCGACCAACAGGTAGCTGTCCTCATGTTCCTCGTCGGAGAGTCCGGGCATGGCCTCGATCTGCTCTGCTGTGCAGATCTGCCAAGGGTCATCCAGCGTGCCTGAGCCGACGGCCAGGGGATCTGTCTCGCCGGCGGAGCACCGATCCGAGGTCCGGCTCTCGTGGCTGTTCGCGTTCGCAGTGCCAAGGCCGAGTAGTAGAAGCGTGGTCATGTGGTCCTCTGGGGTCGTGTGCTCTTGCCCTCACCAGATGTACGTGATGGTCTGACTGTCATCTGTGTCAGCCTGTGTCAGGCACCCCTCGGGCGAGAACGGGTCCTGCGCGGAGCTTGGTGTGCTCGCGGCGTTGGGGGATGCTGTCGCTACTCGACGAGCAGAGACTCCAATGCTGCGCATCAAGCGCTACTTCCTTGCGTGGCCGTTTCGGTATTGATG
>PVBE010102016.1_pt1 | contig 14892 bp, 9 predicted proteins | sample 1631181 | NCBI WGS metagenome assembly PVBE01 (sample SAMN08397723, study PRJNA350692) | Marine metagenome, whole genome shotgun sequencing project. | isolation source: water | place: Pacific Ocean | collected 2012-04 | reverse complement strand
ATGCCTACGCTTACTATCGCGTGCAGCACATCGAGGGGATCGATGCCTTCATTTTGCATCGCCATGTTGACCATCCGGGGGAAGGTGGTTTGCGGCTTGGCCTGCGGAGCAGTCGCGATGGCGGAGAGCGGTCCATCTACGAGGTGTTCCGCCGGGCCGACACGGCAGAATGGCTCGAGGCGTTCAAATTCGCCCTGCCGGTTATCGGCGTGAAATCTTGGCCGGAAACGCTGCCGAAGTGAAGGCGTTGTTACCACCCTGTCTCTCCATCGGGACGCTAGGCCCAGCTACGCTGCTCTTGTTTTTCGTGCTTTCTAGTTTGCTGACGCTGGCCTCGCGCCCGTTGGATCCGATCGCCACAAAGCTGGAGCCGACTCGTAAACTGCTTTACAAGGCAGTCGGTGAGCGCGAACTGCGGTTGCACATCTTTGAGCCGGAAGGGCATCAGACCAGCGACCGGAGGCCGGTGTTTGTTGCCATCCACGGAGGCGGTTGGTCTGGCGGCGCGGCGCGCAAGTTTTACCCTTTCGCCGACTACTTCGCAAAGCAGGGCATGGTGGGGGTCAGTCTCGAATACCGGTTACTTGACCGGATGGCTGGCTCGACGGTGTTCGACTGTGTGCGTGATGGACGATCAGCGGTGCGTTACCTACGGCAACATGCGCGCGAGTTGGGCATCGATCCAAATCGCATCGTGGTTGCAGGTGGTTCGGCGGGGGCGCATGTGGCGGCGGGTACGGCGTTGTTTAAGGAGGTAAATGACGCCGCCGACAACCTCGAGATTTCCAGCATGCCCAATGCACTTGTGCTATTTTATCCCGTCATCGACACCTCTGCCGCAGGGTATGGCCAGAAGAAAATCGGCGATCGGTGGCGCGAACTTTCCCCCTTGCACAACGTGCGCAAAGGACTGCCGTCTACGCTTGTTTTTCACGGCACCGCCGACACCGTAACGCCCTACGCAGGCGCGGTGGAGTTCCAAAAAAAAATGCGCATCGCTGGCAACATCTGCCAACTCATTAGTCATGCCGATGGTCCGCACGGTTACCTTATCTTTGACCTGGAACTGTTTGAAAAAGCCCTGCAACGCACGACTGTTTTTTTGAGGCAACAACAGATGTTGACAGCAAACTCTGCCCCAGCTCCGAAGCCATTCGTGCGCTAAACGAAACTGAATGAAGGCGACAGACCTCAATAAACTGATTACGAAGAAAGCTACCCAAAGCCAAGCGCTTGGCCCGGTGATGTGTGTTCTTCAACGCTTGACTTGATGTTTGTCTGCAGCCTGTTGGTTGCGCTTGGCCAAGCTCGGGTGGCGTGCGGCGTGACGCTGACTGTTGGGGCCCGAACGGCGCTCACCAGAGCATCGCAGTGGCACGCGATTTTATCTGCTTAAACCGTGCGGAAGGCGAATGGATTAATGGGCCGATCACGGTACAGATTCAAGAGGGTGTTTGTTTCCTGAAAGTACTTGTGCTCTTCACTGAGGCTGACTCTGGAACAGTCGATGTGCCGCTCGTTTACACGGCGGTACCGAGCGCTCGGCCGGTCTTGAGCGTCGGGCAGTCGGTGGCAGGCTGGCAAATGGCGAAGGCAGCACCGGTATCCTCATGGAGAACAACATCGTTTACCGAACCAAGCAAGGCGGTTATCATCAGCATTACGGCAGGGACAACATCATCCGGGACAACATTATTTCTTTCGCGCAACACGCGTAAATCATGCGCACGCGCGAAGAGGGTCACAGTTCGTTTCAGTTTGATCGGAACATCGTCTACTTCGACCGCGGCACGTTGCTTGGCAGCAGTTGGTCGAACAATCATTTCCACATGGATAACAACATTTACTGGCGCACCGGAGGTGAGTCGGCTGACTTCAAGGGGGTTTCGCTTGACCAATGGTGGGTGCGTGATCACGACAAGCACTCACGGATTGCATATCCACTGTTTGTCGCATCTGACCGGGGTGACTTCACACTCAAGCCAGCCTCACCCGCCTTGGCGTTGGGCTTTAAAACAATCGAAGTTACCCAGTTTGACCGCTTGGCCAAGCCATGAACTGCGAACAGGAGGACACGAACAAGACACGGATTTCTTGAATTCTGTCCATCCTTGTTCGTTACCCGGATCTTTGGACCATGGGCGCACACGATGCGAAGGATAATTTTTTTTGGTTTTCAGTTTCAAGTTTGCGGTTTGTTTTTTTTGCAGGCGCGGTCAACACATATGTAACAGATATGGTTCAGAACAAGGGTAATCTTTGGCGGGACGTAGGCGGGGGTGAGAGACTCTGTGATCTCTGCGTATTTTTCTTCCTTCGCGTTGATTAGATGCCTCTCTTCTTGGATTTCTTTTTTTGGAAGCTTTTTGGAATGAGGGCCATATTAGGTTGTGGAGGTGCGGATGCTGTGCGAGGGCGTGTCGGAGGCCCCGACTTTTATCCGGTGCAACACGGCCGGATTGAGGGTCACTCGGTCAAGGCTCTTCACCATCAGGATTCGCTTTAACTCCAAACATCATTCCGCTTGGCCAAGCGCTTGGATCATGTCGGCTTTGATTTGTTCGTTGTTGGCGTAGGGGTCGTCGTGACGCTTGGCATAGGCGGCCAACTTGGCGGTGAGTTGCCGGACGATCTTTTTGGACTCGGGATTGTTGATGGCGTTGTGCAATTCGTTGGGGTCGTTTTGCAGGTCGTACAGCCAGGGGTCGCCCAGCGCGGAGTAGATGAGTTTGTAGTGGTCGGTAACTACGGCCAGCCAAGGTTTGCCGGTGGAGGTTGAGCGAATGAAGGCAACGTCTTCCCACTCGGTTTTCGTGCTGCGAAAGAGGGCCGAAGCGTCACGCCCTTCGACGCCCTTGGGTAACTTGTCGCCTGTAAGGGCGAAGAGCGTCGGGACGAAGTCGACGCAACTCAGCGCCTGGCTGACGACGGTGCCGGCCGGGATTTTGCTGGGGTAGTAAAACAGGAACGGGATGCGCGCCGAGCCTTCGTAGGGAACTCCCTTGTTGAGTCGGCCGTGTTCGCCGCAGAGGTCGCCGTGATCGGAGGTGAAGACGATGATCGTGTGCTCAATCTGACCGTTTTTCCGCAGTGCGTCGAGGATGCGCCCGATGTTGTCGTCGAGACATTTCACCATTCCGTAATACTTGGGCATCAACAGGCGTACAGTGTCGGCGGTGATCTTCGGGCTTGCCGCTCCCCAGCGCGGGGTTTGTGAGCGCGGTTTGTTGACTGAGACAGGAATGGGCACGTTCACGTTCTTGAACATCGTGTCGTACGGTTTGCGAACGGTGTTTGGGCCGTGCGGATCTGGGAAACTGACCATGTAGCAGAATGGTTTGGCCCTATTGGCGTTGATGAAGTCGATCGTGCGGTCGGCTAGCCAGTCGGTGGAGAATGATTTGTTGTCGGCGTTTTCGACGCCGTAAGACGGCTTGCCTTGCTTGATGGCCGCGACGCGCGGACCATTCCCGATGATCTCGAATTTCTTCCAGTGGCCGCGGTTGAACATGTAGCGGTTGTCGTCGAAGCCAAACTTCCGCTTGGGCGCCCACTGCGGTTTGCCAAAGCCGTCGAGGTGCCACTTGCCGGCGTAGCCGGTCTTGTAGCCATTCCGGCGCAGTACCTCGGCGAAGGTCACGACGTGATCGCCAATCGGGATGTTGTTGTTCGTGACCGGCGTGTGTTGCGGGTAACGTCCGCTGATCAGCACGCCGCGTGAAGGCGAGCAAACCGGCGTGGTGGCATAAAAACTCGTGGCACGCGCTCCGTTTTTTGCGATCCAGTCGATGTTCGGTGTGCCGACGATTTTACCGCCGTAGCAGCCGAGCGTCTTAAAGTGGTGCTCGTCGGTTTGGATAACCAGAACGTTGTAAGATTTGGCCAGTATGAGCGCTTGGCCAATGGCTGTGAAAAGGAGGGTAAGCAGCAGTCGCTTCATGGCGGTGAATCCTGCCGCTTGGTCAAGCGCTTGGCAATGCTCCAGCGCCATCAATAGGCAAAGCGAGAGAGGCCAGAGAAGACGATAGGGCGCTGTGTCTTGCCACCGAGCGCCAGTTCCGCGTGCGTTAGTTTGGAGCAGTGGAGGTCGTGCGTTTTTGAGTCCAGGCGGACGCCTCTGATGGCTTCGTCGTCGGGGAAACCCATGTACAGCACGCTGGTTTTGTGGAGCAGTTGGGTGCTGGTTTTCTGTTCGATTTCTTCCCGAAGTTTGTACCGTCGCGCAGCAGCGGCACATAATCGGGTTGCTCCTGGTAGGTTAGTCGGATGACTCGAGTCTCCCCGTGGTGGGATGAGCTTGTGTTGGGCACCGACTGGCTGTCGATGCCGGGCACCCTCGCGCCGCGCTTGGTCAAGTGATAACAGGTCGCCGCTCCCATCGAGCCCACGCCGGCAACAATGACATCGTAGTGGCTCGGCGTGGCAGTTAGCGTGAAGTGTGTTTTAGGAAAAAATCCACAATGGTTTTTGGGTCTTTTAGGCTGTGGGGGTGATGTCCGACTCCGGATTTGTGGATGACGTCTATTTTGCCGCCGAGCGTCTTGTAGCGTTTTTCGATGATGTCGCTGTTCTCTGCGATTGGCACGACTTTGTCAGCATCGCCAACGACGTGGAGAATCGGGACGCCGTCTTTTGCCAATGGGGCGAGCCTGTCGATGGGATTGCCTTTGTACGCCAGTGCGTCGGCCTCAGTGAAGTTGTAGGCGGCGAGGCATTGTTTCCATGTGCCAGCGCTGCCTTTGCCTCTACCCATGCCAGCCGGCCAGCTTTTGAAATCGCACACCGGCGCGTCTCCGTAAATGGCAGCGACTTTGTCAGGATTGCTCGCTGCCCAGTTGTAAATGATCAGGCCTCCGCGGCTCATTCCCTCGAGTGCAGCTTTCTTTGAAAATCCATGTTGGGTGATCAAGAATTCGTAAAAGCGATCCCAGCGTTTTATGGCCTTGGGGCTGCCAAACAAGCCACCGACTTCGCAGTAGACGACGTGCCAACCTTTGGTCAGCAGGGCGAGATCAGTTTGCGGTTCGTGCCCCCAAAAACGTGCACGCCAAATCCAGGGCTTGCCGGATGCCGGCGTGGTTGGAGCGACAATGCGGCAATTGGCGTCGCCCAGTTTGAAGTCGAAACGGTCAAAGCCGTGCCAGGCGGATTTTTCCCCCGGAAAGTTTGTCGTTTGACTAATTGCGTTGACTTCAGTGTTGCGCTTGGCCAAGTCGAGCAACTGCGCGGGGGTGGTAAAGCGGGAGATGTTCAAGAAGTCTGGTTGCTCCTTGTCGGTTGCAGGATAGTCGCTGAGGTTGAGTTTGCTGATGTCCTGCTCGAACAGCGACGCAATGGTGACGAGGCTGGCGGCGTGTCTGGCGCCCCACAATTCAAGCCGCGCACCAGTGCAGCGGTCGAGCGTGTTCAGGGCATGGATGCAGCGGCGCACATCCCACACCTGCTGCCCTGCCAGCGTTTGGCCAAGCAGCATGAAGCGTCGGCGGGACTGGGGGAGGTGTTTTTTGTTCTGCGTCAACCGGGTAGGGCCGATGCCGCGCGGCGCGAAGGCGATGTGTACGCTGTGCTTTGTCGCAGCTAGTTCCAGTTGTTCAGCAATTTCATTCGCCTGGCCGGCGTTGAGTACCCGCAGATGCACGGGAGCGCCCTTGGCCAGGTTGGTCTTGTGGGTGACATGTATTTGCAGCCGGATTCCCGGTTGGCTGTCGAACTCATAGGTGGCCAAGCGCACGCCGTCGCGTTCGTCGTCTGACACTTTTTCGAGCTGCAGTTCGCCTTCCTGTCCCGGCCAACCACCGAAGGTTTTCTCTCTCAAGTTCAACAAGATTTCGCTGTGCTTGGTCTTGTTGTCGTCGGTGACAATGCGTGAGAACGTGTCGTGAATAGTCGTTGTTCGTTCGTCTTCCGGTAATTTGTAGAACACCTTGAGTTGTTGCGGCGAGAAGAGCTTGGTTGCCGGCTTGTCGATCAATACGCTTTTGCCTTTCAGGTGTTTGTTGAACCAGTTGAATGCTGGCATGCGCAGTTCCTGCGAGTCGCCGTGGCCGCCCGGGGTGATGGCGAGGCCAAGGTTCTTCTTTTTGCCATGCAGGGTGTAAATGCGGCGCACTTGAGTGAACAGTCGGTTGACGCCATCAAGCGGGAAGATGCCGTCGTCATCAGTGTTGAGGATGAGCAGCGGGCGCGGCGCAATGAGTGCAGCGACTTGGGCAAAATCCCAGCCGTATGTGTTTACGTGAAACATGCAGTCGCAATGCCCCTCGACGACACCGTCGACAATGTGGTTTTGCAGGTCGGTGATTCCGGCGACCGGGGCGGCGACTTTCACGCGTTCGTCGAGCGAGGCGATCCACCAACTGTACGCGCCGCCGCCACTGCGCCCGGTGACGCCGAGGCGGTCGCTGTCCACGAAGTCAAGTGACTCGAGGTAGTCAAGCGCGCGAATGCCGTTCCACGCCTCAACACCGGCCGGCGTGTAGCCGCGCGAGTTCCACCACCACATGCCTTCGCGGTATGTGCCGTGATGAAGACCGGAAAGTTCACCAAGCTGGATCGTGTCAATTGTGAGGCAAACATATCCGTTTCGGGCGAACCAAGCGCCGTGGTGTTGGTAGTGCGTCTTGTTGCCGTAATCGACGCCGTCAATCCTCACACGGCCGTGTCCGCAAACGTACAGGATCGCTGGTGCTGGGGCGGTGAGGTTTTTCGGCACATAAAGATTGCCGGTGACGTACAGGTCGGGGCTGGACTGATAATGCAGGTTGCGCACCTCGAACTCGTCATGCTGCACGCCGCCAGTGACGGTGGCCTTGAGCGGCGTGCGTTCTGGCAGCGGATCGAGACCAAGCATCTCATGGAGTTGTCTGCGGTAACGTTTTTTATTGGCTGTCCAGTCGTCGAGTGACTGTATGTCGGCGAGGCAGTTGTCGGCCAAACGTTTGGTTTCGAGTCTGAAATAGTTGGCAAACATTCGGTCGCCGGTCGTCTTCAACTCCGCCGTCTGGGCAAGCGAGACAGCCAAGCTGCAGATCAAAAATGGGAACAGTCTTTTCATGATGACCAAGTAGAGTTGGGGAAAGATTGAGTGATTGGCCAAGGGGTGCAAGACATGTTGTATGCAAAACAGCGAGAATATCGCTTGAATTGTTAGCGTTAGAGTTGCACTTTCCGCCGCGTGAAATCCTATGTTTGGATCGTTTTAATTGGTTCTGTTACTCTTTTACAAAATCCGTTTGCAGCCGATTGGCCTGCGTACCGGCATGATGGCAACCGCTCGGCGGTCAGCCCGGAGACTGTCTCTGGTAAGCTGAATCCGCAGTGGGTGTTCGAGTCTCGGCACCGACCGCGCACCGCCTGGCCCATGCCGGGCGAGGAGACACCGCGGATGCACTCGGATCGGGCCTATAACGTGGTGGTTGCAGGGCGAACGCTGTTTTTCGGCAACAATGTGGATAACCATGTGTATGCACTGGATACCCGAACGGCGCAGGAGCGGTGGCGCTTTGCGGTCGGAGGGGCGATACGTTTTGCGCCGGTTGTTAGTGGCGGTAGACTTTATTTTGGATCGGACGACGGCTTGGTGTACTGCCTAAATGCGACGAACGGAGAGTTGGCCTGGAAATACCGCCCAAGCCCAAGCGGCGAGAGGGTGATCGGCAACAGTCGGATTATTTCGCCCTGGCCGGTTCGCACTGGGTTGCTAGTTGAGGATGGTACCGTCTATTTTGCCTCGGGTATTTTTCCGTATGAGGGTCTTTACATCGGGGCGGTGGATGCGGGCAGCGGCAAGGAGGTTTGGCTGAACGACACAGCCGGAGACCAGGCGTGGGGGCTGGAGTATGGAGGGATGGCTCCGCAGGGTTACATCGTGGCGTCAGACTCGAGACTGTTTGTGCCGACTGGCCGTGGAATGCCGGCATCGTTCGACAAACACACAGGAAAGTTCATGAAATTCCTCAGCGGGGGAGGCAAGGTTGGTGGGGCGTGGGCGATGATTGATGAAGGCGAGTTATTCGCCGGCAATGATAACATAGGCACCGACACCAAGGTTACTTTTGACGGCAAATCCGGCGCAAGTCGGGGCGATCAGTTTTCGAGTTTCCCGTCGATCGACATGGTGCTTACGAAAGAGACGGCATACCTTGCCACACTAAAGGGAATTTACGCCGTCAATCGTGCCGGCAATGCCAAGGCGAGCAAGGAGCTTCCCAAGTTGTCCAAGGAGGAGGGAGACTTGGTGAAGTCGATTAAAACAATCCGGGAACGACACAAGGCCGCTGCCAAGGCCAACAAAGTGAACGATTTAGCCAAAGTTACTGCGGAGTTGAACATAGCCACCGCGCGGTTGGCCTCCATTGGCAAGGAGAATGCAGCGCTCAGCGCCGGGCGCGTGACTTGGTTCATCTCCCGTGAGCAGCTCGGCCCGCTCCCCGTCGCGGGGGAGATAGGCACGCTAGCGCTTGCCGGCAAAACCCTGCTCGCTGGAGGCAATGGCTATGTGCTTTCGCTCAACTCGGGCAATGGGCAACTCATATCCATGTACGGCCTCTTGGGCAATGCACTAGGTCTTGCTGTGGCTGATGGGCGATTGTTCGTGAGCACCGACTCGGGCGCCATTCATTGTCTGGGTGAACAGCCCGTAGAGGGCAAGCCTCGCAAATTTACCGAGACTGCCAAGTCGATTGAGCTTGCCCAAGCAGACACTGCTGGTGCCGGGGAAATTAAAATGCGCAGTGGTATCGACACCGGTTGGTGCCTGATTTACGGAGCTCTTAACGGCAAGTTGGCGCACGCGCTTGCTGCGCAAACCAAGCTCAATATCGTCATCATTGAGAAGGACGCGGCGCGTCTCAAGGTGATCCGGCGAGACTTGCTCTTGGCCGGATTGTACGGCTCGCGAGTGATCGTTGCCGACTGGGATGCCGCCGATCTGCCTGATTATTTTGCCAACCTGATCATCTCCGAGCGCTTACTGCATGGTGATGATGTTCAGTTGCCGGTGGCGCAGTTGGCGCGCGTGCTGCGCCCGGCTGGCGGCGTGCTGCTGCTGGGTTCGGTGGCGAATTGGTCGACCGAGAATGTGGCAAGCGTTCTTGACGGCTTGAAGGCCAACGTTCAAGGCGGACACGAGGTCTCTCTGGAGCAAGGTTGGCTGAAGTTCACCAAGGGTAAACTCGATGGTGCGGGAAGCTGGAGTGGGCTGTACGGCAACACCGCCAACACATCGTCTACGCAAGATCGGCTCGTGAAGGGACCACTCGGAGTACTGTGGTTTGGCGAGCCTGGCTCCGAGCACATGGTTGAGAGGCACTCCCGTTCGGTGAGTCCGCTCGCCATCAACGGCCGTTTGTTTGTGCAGGGTATGGAGGTTGTCATGGGCTACGACGCCTACAACGGCACATTTCTTTGGGAACGAAAAATACCGGGAGCCGTTCGTGTGCGAGTGGATGTGGACGGGTCGAACATCACCGCCACCGACAACTCGGTGTTCGTTGCGGCACACGATCGCGTGCTGCATCTCGACGCGCAAACTGGGCGTACATTGCGTCAGTTTTCCGTCCCACGACAGGGTGGAGGCAAGGCTCTGCGCTGGGGGAATATCGCTGTGAGCGGGGACATTCTGTACGGCACCGGGGCCACGCCACTCGCCCACGAGTACGGTTACCTATGGAATGTTCTCGTGAAGAACGGCGAGTGGGTTTCGGAGGCCGATGCCCCGAAAGACGCACTCAGTACTCTGAAGAACGTCAAGGCAACTTATCCTCGGCCGGACGCCCGGGCCTACGCGCACTTCAAGCGAAGTAGCCTGCACTGGCGTCCCGTCAATCCCTTTCCGGGTTGGGGTCCCGACCACTCGCCCAATGCTGTGACGGACAAGATTATGCTTAGCGAAAAAGTGTTCGCGTATAACATTCGCACCGGCGAACTGCTTTGGGAGCACGTCGGCTCCGGCATCCCGAACATCTCGCTGACCGTCGCTGATGGCCGTGTCTTTTTCCTGAAAGACGATGTGAACGCAGAGGAACACAAAAAGGCAAGGGACGCCGTCCAAGTCGAGATCGACGGGGGCAGATTCGTTCCCGAGCGCGAGCAGAAACTCGAGGAGAAGAAACGCGACGTTCGCCGGGTGGTATGCCTTGATGCCGCAAGTGGGCGTGAATTGTGGAACCGTCCGTATGATCTTACCGGTTGTGGCGGCACCAAACTGGGTATCGCCTATCAGGACGGCCGACTGCTGTTTTTTGGGCATTACAGCAACCACGACGAGGGACCGTTCAACAAGGGCGACTTGAACTGGCGGCGCATTACTGTGTTGCAGGCCGAGAGCGGCAGCATGTTGTGGAGCAAACCGCTCAACTATCGCCGCCGCCCGACGATCGTCGGCGATACGATCTACATCGAGCCGCGCCGTTGTGATTTGGCTACAGGCGAAATCCAGAAACGCACGCACCCCATCACCGGAGAGTCGGTTGACTGGGAATTTTTGCGGCCCGGTCACAGTTGCGGCATCGTCACAGGCACGCCTCACAATTTATTTTTCCGTTCGTACAGCGGGGCGATCGTGAACACCGAGCGGGACACTGGTCTGCAACTCTTCGGCGGCGTTCGGCCCGGTTGCTGGAACAGCATGATTCCCGCGAACGGTCTGTTGAGCATGCAGGAAGCGAGTGCCGGTTGCACCTGCAGTTACTCGTTGCGAACTACAATCGTCATGAAGCACAAGCCGCAAAAGGGCCTTGCGGAGTGGGCTGTGTTCATCAGCCAGGCCGCGACCAAGCCGGTGAAACACCTGGCGGTCAATTTCGGAGCGCCCGGCGACATGCGTGCGAAGGATGGGACTGTGTGGTTTGCCTATCCGCGCCCCAAGACGACTGTGGGTCAGGGCGCTTTCGCCAACTACGGCATCAAATTCAATCTCAGCGAATCCGGCAAGCCGGAGGTGGTGCAGCGCGATTGGCGAGGCAAGACCATCGGAGGCACCGACAAACCGTGGCTTTTCACCTCAGCGCTTAAGGGAGCGACCGGATTCAAGGTGCCGTTGCTCGAGAAAGGCCAAACCGGGCTCTACACGGTCCGGCTTGGTTTTGCCGTATTACCGGAGAATGCAGGGCAGTTGTTCGACGTGAAGTTGCAGGGCAAAACTGTGTTGGCGTCGTTCGATGTCGCCACCGCCGCCGGTGCGCTTGGTCAGGCGGTCACTCGCGAATTCGAGGGGGTGAGAGTCACCGGCGAGCTCAATATCGAGTTGGTGCCGGTTGACAAAAAAGCCAAACTCGCCCCGACGGTCATTCACGCGCTAGAGGTCAACCGCGAACAACCCCGCGCGGCGAAGTGATTCCGTGGGTGTCTGTTCAAAACGGCTCGGCATCCTGCTGGCCTGCCTGTTGTCGTTTGGGGTGCAGGCCTGCCGGTTTAACGTGCGCGATGTTGGCTTCGTCGACCTTGGCTCCGAGCCGTACACACTGTACCTGTTTGTCGGCGACACCATGTCGGCGCTAGAGCGCGAGTCGTTGCAGTCGATTGCCACCGCCACATTTTACGACTCCAACGTCGAGACTAAACTGCGTTCGCTTGACCAAGCGGAGCAGGGTGAATCTAAGGCGTATCTCCCCGCCGGCTTTACTGGCGAATCGCCGATAGCCGTGCTTGTCTCGCCCAACCGAAAGGCAACATTCTCAGTGGACTTGGCCAAGCGCGGCGTGCCGGTTCTGCAAACCGCTTGGGACGCGCTTGAGTCGGTGCTCGATACTCCCCGGCGAAACGCGATCCTCAATCATGTGTTCGATTGTTACGGCGTTGTGCTGATTGTCGAGGGACAAAGTGGCGAGGAAAACCGTCGCATCCGCTCAATGGCCGGTGCAGTAATCACTGATGTGACGGCCAAGTTGCCCGGCTTGGAAAAGAAAATTAAGAAACCGCCCGTGGTCAAGGTGATCTCGCCCGACGACTTCAAGGGAGAGCGGGCTTTTCTCTGGAGTCTAGGCATTATCAAGGTCATGGAGACGCCTCAGGTGGTCATGTTGTACGGACGTGGGCGGATGATCGGGCCGGTGTTGCATGGTAAACAGTTGACCCAATCAAGCGTCAGCGCTGTCTTGAACACTATCGGCCTAAACTGTGAATGCGGCCTCGACCGCAAATGGATGCAGGGCGCGATGGTGCCGCTCACGTGGGATCAGGAAAGAAAACAAGACATTGCGAAGCAGTTGGGCTTCAACCCGGAAAGTCCCGAGATACGGATCGAGATGAGCCAAATCCTAGCCAAAGGCGGCCCGGGGCAAGGGAGTAACCGCTCGAAAATTGTCGGTGATACATTGGATGAACTGCTCACCGGCTATCGCAACGGGAGCTTGGCTGCAAAGAACCCACCGGAACAAAGTGCAAAGCCACTTGGTCAGGCGCTCGAAGTGGACAAACCCCTGACGCGAGGGAGAGCGATGTCAGGTTGGCTTTCCTTGGCAGGAATTGTAATACTTATCGTAGGTGGGGTTATTGTGTTGATGGGCTACAGGCGACAATCTCAATAGAATTGATGTTTGGATAATTAATTCAGCGTTTCAATGCGTACTTTCAGGGAAAATCGCCTTGAAATAATTTGTGAACTCATTTTTTTAGGTTCCATGGTTGCTCGATGCTGCTCAAGTTTGAACAATGGGTTAATCCTCCCGACCTTCCCGTTCGGCCATTGAACGGTGTAATCCGAGTAGCCGGCCATTTTTTCTGGAAAATCAGTGCTGATGTATTGGGCTCCGCTAGAAAAAGCCAAATTCATTTGTCGGTAATCGTTTATACGTCCCGCTATCAGATCTGAGTCGGCACGGGTCCTGATTAGGTATCCCTCCATAATCCTCTTTTGAATCTCTGAATGGTTTGCTATCGGGTCATTGATTTTCAGAAAAGCAGATTCCGGTTGACCGGGGGGGGAACTTACAAATAAAAGTGCCCCCTTTAGCCCCGGATGAAGCTTGAGGTAATTTGTTCTTTCTACATCTTGGTTGTCCAGAGCCAGGATGAATTTACCACGACATTCCGCAAGTAATGGCCATGCCCCTTTTCGAATCGCTTGGTTTAATGTCTTGTGTCCACCCCGAACCTCGTTTGGTGTAATGATTTGCTCGGGCTCTAATACTTCAGCTATCTCCTTCTCAAGTTGTCTGAAATCATTCGCTTCAAAGATGTTTGATTTATTTTCTTTTCTGGCTGCAACAGATTTTTTTGTTTCAATCAGAATCATGATGGGCAGGTGAAGATTGTTTCCTCTCGACCATTTGTTAAGTTCGCTTAATGCAGTCTTTAGGGTTGGCGTATTGGATCTGAAATCAAAATTTGGAAAGTGGATTATTTTCATACCCGGGGACATCATGGATTCAGTGTCAAATTCAGGATGGAATGACTTCCATTTTTTTCGAGCTGCCATTATCGCCCCAAGCGGTGTGGCAAAAGCACCCCCTTTAGTGTCGTGAAACACATCCAGTTCAAGTTTTCGAATGCCGAGGGAATTCAATTGCTCAGTCAATGGACGATGTGTATATGAAATATTTGCCGCCTCGCCGGGCATGACGGATTTAATTATTTTCATAACCTGGGATACTGGCGCAATGTGATAACTATTGTGTGTACCGATGAGTTGAATCTGATTCATTTTCAACACTAAATCGGATTTTGGCACAAGTTGTGATTGAATGTCGATTTCAACCGTGTTGGCCGACTCCTCATTGAGATCTATCAACAAATGTTTTCTGTCTTCTGATAGAGAAATCGATATCTTTTTGTTGATCGGTCGTATTCTGTGCCACCATATCTGGTTTTCTGGAGATGCTACGGTAGGGAGCAAGTAGGTTAGATGTTTGTTTTGTTTATCAAAAGTGAGGTGTCCTTTTATGAATTTCTTTTTGTCTATGTCGGGGATGTTATCCTCGCTGTTGGCATGCTGGGCATTTAGGAAAAGAAAACTGAAGTAGGCAACGATGGTCCTTGCTATTCTATTGATTTTCACTGGGTATTCTATAGCCTGTTGATTTAAGTCAAGTTTTTGGCCCAGTTGCTAAATGTAGGGGCAAGCTTCGTACGGTTTCCTCGAAGGAACGAGTCTGGTTGTGCCGCTCGCTGACGCTAGAAAAGATTAATTAGTCGGCCGACTGCGACCGGCATCGATGATTTTCTGCAGTCGCTGCTTCATTCGATCAAACACTTTGGGGTGCTGTGCGGCAATGTCATTTTTTTCCTGTTTGTCTTTGCTAAGGTCGAAAAGTGCAAATCTGGAAGCGGAGGTGTTAGCTAGCTTACTGGCAACAATAGCATTGCGTTTGCGCTTGGAATCGTGGCGTTGGAGCTTCCATTTGCCAGCACGAAAACCGTAGTTGCCGCCTTTGCCGTTATCCTGTTGGATGAGGTGCCTGCGCCCCTTGGCGTCTTTTTTGCCGAGCAATGCGTTCATGACATCGAAACTGTCAGGGCAGGCATCCTCCAGCAGCTTAACTTCTGTAAGCACGGCAAAACTGGCGGCGAGGTCGATAGTGCAGACCATCTCGTCCGAAAGTCCTGGTTCGATGCGGCCGGGCCAATAGGTGATAAAAGGCGTACGGGTGCCACCCTCAAGAACACTGTATTTGCCGCCGTTGAATGGACCGTTGGGCTGGTGGTCGCCCATCTTCTCCAGTGCTCCGTCCTTGTAGCCGTCATCGCCGACCGGGCCATTGTCTGAGCAGAAGACGATCATTGTGTTTTTGGAGAGGTCTAGGCGGTCGAGTGTTTTGACCAGTTCGCCGACGCACCAGTCGAGTTGCACGATTGCATCGCCGCGAAAGCCCATCCCGGATGTACCGTGAAACCGCTCGTGCGGCATGCGAGGCACGTGCAGATCGTGCGACGAGAAAAACAGGAAGAATGGAT
>PVBE011409988.1_pt1 | contig 14893 bp, 8 predicted proteins | sample 1631181 | NCBI WGS metagenome assembly PVBE01 (sample SAMN08397723, study PRJNA350692) | Marine metagenome, whole genome shotgun sequencing project. | isolation source: water | place: Pacific Ocean | collected 2012-04 | reverse complement strand
TTGAATATTATAACAACCACAGATATCATGAATCGTTAAAAAACACAACACCTGCGGATGTCTATTATGGAAGGGATCAACAAATTCTTGAAAAACGAAAACAGACCAAAACAAAAACCATGAAAAAAAGAAGAAAAAAAGACCTCTCTGAGATATTGATTATGTAGCTAACTTTATTGCCCTACAGGTTCACTTTCTTTGAAGACTTACAACTGTGGGAATTCCCGATGAAAAAATGAAACTTGAAATCTATACCTCAGATGGCCGGTTGATTGATTACAGGGAAGTTGTGGGTAATGGTACAACATACGTGGATATGAAATTAAAACCTACCGGATTGTACATTGTAAAACTAATTGGTGAGTCTGGAGTGATTAGCCAGAAGCTTTTGTTACCATAGGTTTTGTGCCTATTTATGCTACCAATATTCATTAGATTTCACTCTTTTGAAATTATTTTTCAATCTTAAAAATTACTTTGGAACCGTAAAATGAAAACTTTGCTGAAGCCCAATCATATCAATGCGTGCATTGTTTCTTCGACTGAAAAACCATTGCGGAACAGTAATCTTAGAAAAACATTGGCTGTGCAGTTATATGTTAAGATTCCACCTTTGTGTCACTGACAACCAATCCTTAGGTTGTCAACATAATAGGGGTTTAAGTAAGCCAGGGATGGGGGCATCACTGGCTTCTTTTTTTATACAACTTCCGAATACGCATTTTCCATATTTTCCTCTTGACAAAGCACACTCATCCAATCGGTTAATCATACTTACAAAAAAAAGCGGACAGCTCAATCCGAACTGTCCGCACCCCACTAACCAGCCAATTGACTGGTATGCTTTAACCTGGCTATCTTCTTGCGATAACCAGTTTTGATACTGATTTGAATTCTTCCGAAGAACCAATAAGGAAGTAAATTCCTGCTTCCAGGTTCGAAACATCTATATCAAGTGACGCTTGATCTGCATCGATGATAATCTGGTAAACTGTTTTTCCCGTGGCATCAACAATCCTCAGATCGGTTTCTTTTTCGAAGCCGTCTGCCATATCAATGGTGACCTTTTCACTTGCCGGATTAGGGAAGAAAATAAGTTCCCTGCCATACTCCAAGGCACTTTCATCTGCATCATCATCAAGTTGTCCAAGTCGATTGAACAATGGTGTTACGAAAGTATCGAGCGGTGTAAATTGTGAATAGCTTGTTGCCCCTGTGGCATCTATACAAACAGTTCTGATCTTCCAGTGATACATGTTGCCTGGTGTGAGGCCAAATATATTCTTGAAATTCGTGTTGCCCGGCACCTGAATCGAAATCCAATTGTTACTGTTTACATTCTTGCCAACAATATTGTATTTGTGGGCATTGGGTGCTGTTGCCCAGTTCAATCGTGCTGCAGTTGGCAATACGGGTGCTGCCCAATGGTTGGTTGGTGGAAGACAGGGTGTTGATAATCCCGATGTGGTAAACGTATCGGTAACAGACCAGGGTGAAACTATGCCTGTGCTGGTGCAAATTGTTCTGATTTGCCATACGTAGGTGGTGTTGGGAGCCAAGCTAAACACATTTTTAAATGTTGGGTTGGCCGGCACGGTAATCTGTGTCCAGGTGTTGCTGGTTACAGGTCTTCCACGAATATCGTATCCCAGGGCATTGAGTGCTGCATTCCAGTTTAGAGTGGCTGAAGTACTGGTGACATTTGTTGTGTGTAACCCTGTTGGTGTGGGACAGTATGGTCCTGATCCACAGGTATCAACCGATGTGCAGTTGTTGGCATCAATCACTATAACAGTTACCTGCATTACCGGTTGCGGACGACAAGGTGTGTTGTATCCATCGCTCCAAACGAAAATGTAAGGTGGTGTTCCGCCTATTGCCGAAGCACACAATTCTCCAGTGGCAGTGCTGATGTAACAGTTCACATGCACTTCATTGGGTTGGTTGATTACGATGGTTTCAACCGCATTGCAACCATTGGCATCAGTAATTGAAACATCATAAGTTCCGGCACATAGTCCTACCTGTTGTCCGCCCACCATTCCATTCGACCATAAGTAGGTGAATGGCGGTTGTCCACCATTAATGATGATAGTTGCCGATCCATCGCAGTCTCCAAAACATGAGACATCCTGAGCAATATGGTTTACCGTAAATCCGCTACTTCCCAGAATTGTGAAAGTGAAGGTGCCCATGCAACCATTGGCATCTGTGATGGTGCAATTGTAAGTTCCTGCCGACAGGTTATTCAAACAAAATCCTACTGTAGCTACCGACCCGCAATCGATTGTGTAGGGTGGTGTTCCCCCGGCTATCTGGAAACATGCCGAGCCATTGTTAGCTCCACAAGTTGCAGGTGTGGTGGTAATATTTACAACAACAGGTGAAGATTGACCCACAATAGTTGATGCAGTTCCGCTGCATCCGTTAATATCCACAACGGTAACATGGTAAACTCCCGGACAAAGATTGGTGATGGTTGAAGTTGTGCCTCCATTACTCCATTGATAGTGATATGGGGCGGAGCCACTTGAAGCGGTTGCAGTTGCAGTTCCATCGCAGGTTCCTGAGCAACTTGCATCGGTTGAAGTGGCAGTTACTTGCAGTCCGGTTCCGGCAGGAACAACAAAAGTAAACTGCTGCGTACATCCATTTGCGTCAATTACGCCACAGGTGTAGGTTCCTGGCACCAATCCGGAAATACAATTTCCAGGTTGAATCACTGTTCCAGTACATTGTATTACATATGGTGGTGTGCCACCGGTGATACTGAAACAAACTGTTTGGGGACCGGTTACCGAACAGGAGGGCGTGATGGACGAAACAGTAACCACGATAGGTGGTGGTTCGCTGATAATTACCTGGCTGGTGGCCTGGCATCCGTCTGCGTCTGTGGCCACTACCACATACACACCCGCACAAAGGCCATTGCGAGTATCGCCAACTCCTCCATCGCTCCAGATGAACTGGTAGGGTGCGTTGCCTCCGCTCGGTGTAACCTGTGCAGTGCCATCGCAATACCCGTTACAGGTTGCATCGGTTGAAACCACCGAAATACTGAAGTTTGGGTTTGGACATAAAATTTGGGCGCTAACCGGGTTGTTCAACAAGGTGAAACAACACATCAGCGCGATAATCAATGAGGAAAATTTTTGCGTTTTCATTTCTTTAAGTTTTGAGCTCCGATTCTTCGGAACAGGTGATTAATGATTTAGATGACTGTCATCGAATCCTTGTATCAGATTCGAATGCAAAGAAGTCATGTCTTCACTTGAGAAACCAACCAGATTTGCTCAAAACTTAAATCTCTAAATTGTAGTATTGTTGCCGAATATGGCATGAAACGCTTTGATGGTAAGACTAAACTTGATAGAAATCTGGAGATAAATTATGCTTAAAACGGATTACTGGACACAAAAAAATCCGATCATTTTGACCGGATTTTCTGGTTGTAGTTTGTTTTCTAAGTTCTACCGTAAGATTCCTAAATGCGTTGAAACTCGCTCACCATTACTCATTTCAATAGTTAAAATGAGATATTGCTGAAAAAATGGTTCAAGATCAATGATGATCTTGTTCTGGTTATTCCCAACCGATTCGTGATAAATATGGCGCCCGGAAAGGTTGAATATTTCCACTCGGTTTAACTCGGCTGAATTGTTTTGTGTGTTATCAATAATAAGTGAAGGATGTTGAATCCTGATCATTGGTCCCTCGGTTTCTGATGAAGGATTTATTCGCTTCAAATGGATAATAAAACGATCATTCGAAGCACCGCCAACTTTTTCGAACGGGAATTCAGGTTGGAGCCGGAGATTTTGAATTTTACCTGATAGTTTGTCTTCTACTAATATGGCAATGTCGTTGTCGAAGTTTTCTGTTCCTGCAATTTTCATTATGAATGAACCGGAACCCGATCCGTCCATCCCGATTGGAATACTGGCCTCTTTGTCGATCTCAGGAAGGGCTTGTATGCCAAATTCTTCATCCTCTAAAATGGAGTAAAACGAAATTTCGGGATTTCCTTTCAGTTTATGGCCATCGTAGAGCCTGTCGTACCCATCTGTAGCGTCATTGGTAAAAGCAAGGAGGGTTTCATTTCTCAACGCTTTTGTGCTTTCAATGCTAATTCTGAGGCGTTGAATGGGCTGCTCTTTGAAGAATAAATCGTTGTTAGAACTATTTCTCATCGAGTTTTTAAACTTTACTGTTCCACTTGATGTGGCTTTCACGAAAAATCCCTGAAACGAACCAATGCTTCCGTCCGATTCCTTTCCATTACCGGTTCCGTTAACATGGCCTGCTGCGTTGTATTGTGAATAGTCGCTGTTTTCGTAATCCGATCCGCCAGAACCATCATCGTCCCAGAAGTATATTGTTGCATTTAACAACGCACTGTTATTGGCATCATTGATAAATTGATCGTACTCGATGCTTGACGGATAAGGATTACCAATCAGGTTGTAACCACCATTTTCATCTGAAACACCAATGTTAACCTGTCCGTTGTTTGGGGTTCCTGTAAAAGAAACTGTTCCTGCACCATTCGACATATACCCCCTTCCTACGGTCATATCACCTGAAGTTGTTTGCCAGCCATCTGAGACTGAAGGTGTTGCCATGGTTGGGTCGAACTGCCAGTTATCGGAACCCAAATCACTGATGTCACCGGTTGTAATTGGGCTCGACCATGTATTGTAAAATGTTGAGCTGGCGTTACCGGCTCTTATTAAAGTCACATCTCCACTAACCGTTCCACCACCATTTGGTGTGTTGACCCCATGAACCAGCAACCCTTCCGACTCGATAGTAAGATTGCCACCGGTTACCAATGTTGCCCCGGTTTCAATGCTGATGGCTTCAGAAACACTCAGCGATCCTGAGAGAATTTGGCTTCCTGTTCCACGAATACGAATTTTTTCTGCTCCTACTGTTGCACCATCGAATGCCAAATCACCATAAACGGATAGAATCTTACCGCCTGTGAATGACAATGCAGCGCCAGGTGAAACCGTGAAATCCTGTGTGGATCCGTTCTGGTCGAGTGTACATGTTCCTGTACTGATTTCTGCATCTTCGGTGGAACTTGGCAGATGCCCGAAGCTCCAGTTTGAAGTGTTACTCCAACTGCCAGTTCCGGTCCAGACGTTGGTCTGGCTAAATGCAATGATTGCACCTGATAAAAGAAGGAGGACCGCGTAAATTTTTTTCATTGCTCAATAGTTTAAGTAAACAATAGTGCTTCGTTCTGGTTGCGGTGGGAGCCAAGTCTTAATAATATTATACAGCCCTGAAGCCAAGTAGTTTCAGAAAAACCGAGAAAATTTCATTCAGTTTTCTGCCAGGGCTAATTCCTGTTTTAATGAATTGGCGAAGTAGTTTCAGCGGGGTAGCCACAGTTAATTCCAATTGTAGCCCACGAATTCATTCGTGGGTTTTGGTAGTATGAGTTTCGGAACGGTTTCAACCGTTTATTGCTAAACCGTTGAAACGGTTTTAATCTGGGGGGACGCTTTTACCCACGAATCAATTCGTGGGCTACACTTCGATGATTTTTTTTGAAATCTGCTGCAATTGCCCTACGCTTCATTCACCAACACGCTGAAATCTGTCACAGCAATCAAAACAGGAATTAGTAGCTGCAGATGGTTCAGGTTGTTTATTGAATCAATTGCCCGCTGACTCTAAGGATTTCAGTTTCAGCCAGTTTTAGATTAATCCTGGCTTCAATTAGTCGAAATTTTGAACGCGATAAATTGACTTGTGCTTCGCGAAATTGGGTGTTCGAGATTTGCCCCAGGTTGAAGAACTCCTTTGATCGTTCAAAGTTGGCCTGGGCTGTAGAGACGGTTGATTTTTCGAGTGAAGCGATTGCATTCGCTTGCTCGAAGTTGTTTAAGGCAACAGCCAAATCGCGTTCAACAACGGCTTCAGCCTGTTCCAGTGCGATGGTTGTGGATTCCAGAGCCAGCCGTGCGTTTTGAGCATTGATATTGGTTTTGTATCCATCAAACAAATTCATGGCAACAGTCAGCCCACCGGAGAACCCTGTGTTTTTGTTTTTGGATACGAATCCGGCATCGGCCCTTTGTTCATAATAACCATAACTGGCATTTCCTATCAACCGTGGAGATCTAAATCCTTTCACGATCTTAACATCGAGTTTTGAGACGTTAAGATTGCTTTTGGCTAGTTGAATGGAAATGTTGGTGTTCATGGCCGCTTCCAACATTCCATCGAAAGTGAAATCTTGCTGAACTACTTTCCTGGAAATTGCTGCTGATTCCTCCAAATTGCCACCTAACAAAAACTTCAGATTTTGTCGCTGGTTGCTCAAATTGGATTTGGCCATCAAGTAAGTCGCGCTGTCTGTGTTGAAATCGACTTGAGCGTTCAACAAATCTATACTTCCTGCATTTCCGTATTCTTCTCGCAATCGGAATCGCTGCAATCGTTCTCTCGATATACTGAGGTTTTCATTTGCCAGTTCCTGGTTTTGCGAGGCTTTTACAGTTTCGAAAAACAATGCGGTAACCTGTACTAAAGTGTTTTCAATATTTATCCTTGTTTCTGCATCCTGAACGTTCCTGATTTCCTTTAACCTGGTATAGTTTCGGAACATACCCAAACCATCCCAAAGTGTGTAGCTCAAACCCACGGAGGCATTGTAAGTTGTGGTGGCAGCTCCTTTTTCATCCACCGGTTCAATTGGGCCGTTGTATTCCACATTGGTGTTGTTGAGGTCGTAGCTGATGCCTGCCTGTGCATCTAGCTTGGGCAACACGCCCGCATTGCCCACATGTACATTATTAGCCGCTACTTCATTCTGTTTTTTGGAAAGCTGAATGCCAAAGTTTTTATCCAGTGCCATAGAAAGTGCCTGCTCCAATGTAAGGCTGTCCTGCGCGATTGCAAGATTTGCGCCCATCAACAAAATCAACAAAAAACTAAAACTCCGCATTTTCATATTTCATTTCTCTGATGGCAGGTTCCACTTTTTCGGGTTCAGGATATTCGCCATTCCACCACCAATACAAGGCTCTGCGCAAGCTGTTGAAGGCAATCAGTAGAGTAGGAAGCAAAACCAATGTGAGTAGGGTTGCAAATAACAAACCGTAGGAAACAGCAAGCGCCATCGGTTTCAGGAATTCAGCCTGGAGGCTCGATTCCAGCATTAAGGGCATAAGGCCAAGAATGGTGGTGATGGAGGTGAGCAATATCGGCCGAAAACGCGACAAACTTCCCTGGTAAACCGCATCTCTGAATTTCATGCCTTCTTTCAGGTTAGCGTTTACCGAAGCAATTAATACAAGCGAATCATTCACAAGAATTCCAATTAGAGCGATGATGCCGTAGAACGAAAGGATCGAAATTGGTTTTCCCCAGAGGTAGTGGCCCCAGGCAACGCCAACAAAAGTGAATGGAATGAGGAGCCAGACCATTACCATTTGAAATCCTGAACGGAAGGTGAATGCGATGAGTGCCAGCATGGAAATAAATAACACTGTAGCCGGCCCTCCCATAGAATTGAACATTTTTGATTGTTCGCGAACCTGCCCTTCAAGGGTGAAACTGACAGATGGGAAGTCTGCCAAAACAACCGGCAGAATGGAATCGGTAACATAAGTATTGATGTCAGACGCTGACCCATTAGGATTGCCCATATCGGCCTGAATTCTTACTTCGCGCTTTCCATAAAGGTGATTGATTTCCATAATCCCTGGAACCCGATCGAATGTAGCCAGCTCGTAAAGTGGAAACTGACCAACCGGTGTTCTGATGTACATGTTTTCGAGACGCCCGATGTTTTCACGTTGTGATTCTTCGTAGCGTACCCAAACTTTCACTTCATCGGCACCACGCTGTAAACGTTGGACTTCCGCACCGAAGAAACCCTGCCTTACCTGGCTCAATACATCAAATTCGCTCAGCCCGAGCATTCTTGCTTTTTCTCTTAGAACGATGTTAATCTCATCAGCACCTTGCTGGTTATTGTCGATCACATCTTTGAGATCGCCCAAATTGGATAGCTCGTTCTTTAGGGTAGTGGTTGCAGCTTCCAATTCCTCCAGGTTATGGCTTTGCAACGAAATGTCAATGGGCTTTCCAAAAGGTGACAACCTGCCATAAGCGATGCTTTCTGCACCCGGAATCCGACCCTGTTTTTCCCTGATCATATTGGTGATCTCATGACTGCCCAGGTTCCTGGTTTCTCCATCCAGCAATGTGGCTGAAATCCTGGCTTCATGTGTTCCGGGGCCAATGCTTTTCTCAAGATTGGCAATTACGTTCAGGCCATCTTCCCGTTCGGTTTTGAAATGCTCGTTAACTTCCCAAACCGTTTCTTCTATGTCGTTGATCCAGACTTCCGTAATGTCGCGACTGGTGCCAGCAGGCATTTTTAGAACAATATCGAAGTTGTCGAAATCTATATTGGGAAAAAATGTCCCTTGAATGATTCCACCATTCATTGCACCCATCGTGATGATCAAGAGCGCAAACGGCACCGAAACCGTAAGTGCCTTATTGTTCATGCAGAATCCCAGAACTGGGGCATAAATTTTGTCGCGCAAAAATTTGATAATGGCTTTGGTCTTTCGCTCAACCATGTTTGATTCTGTTTTTCGCGTTAATGCTTTTGAATGGCCTACATGAGCGGGTAAAATCAGCATGGCTTCAATCAGAGAAACCAGCAAAGTAACAATCACCACAAAGGCCATGTCGGAAATAAAATCTCCAATTCCACCATCAAGGAAAAAGAAAATGGAGAATGCCAAAACTGTTGTGAGAATGGCGGTGATGACTGCCGGCAAAACCTGCATGGTGCCCTCCATGGCTGCTTTTAATGGAGGGTAACCTTTCTCGTATTTCTGATAGATGTTCTCTGCAATTACGATCCCATCATCTACAAGGAGACCAATAACGAGGATCATCCCGAAAAGGGAAATGACGTTGAGGGTTAGATTGGTGTATGCCCCAATAATGAACAAGCCGAAAAATGAAAAAGGAATGCCAATAGCCACCCAGAATGCCAGCCTGATATTGAGGAACATCGCGAGGAATATCAGCACAAGGGCCAATCCTAATGCACCATTTTGCAACAACATTGTTTTACGCTGTTGCACGATTACCGCTCCGTCACGAACTACTTCAGCCTGAACCTGGTCGTTTTTTTCGCTGAATTGTTGACAATATTCCTTGCAGAAATTTGAGATTTGAGTCAGGTCTTCCTTGCTCGTATTTTGCACGTTGATGATGACCGCTGGTTTGCCGTTCAACCAACTTCTTGAAGGCGAATCTTCCCATTGATCGGTAACTGTGGCCACATCTTTGAGCTTGATGAGATTGCCATCGGGCAAGGCTTTCACCACAATCTGCTCCAAATCCTGCGCGAAATATTCCTTGTTTTTAGCCCTGATCGCGAGCTCCTGTTTTTCGCCTTTAATGGTTCCACCGGTAATTTCAAGATTTGCCCGGCTGATGGCACTGCTGATTTGGGCAATTGTAAGGTTGAAAGCCTTGAGCTTGTCCTCATTCACGCTTACTTCTATTTCCTCTTCAGGATAACCCGAGATGCTGATTTTTGAAATGAAACCTGTTGCACGCAAATCATCTTCAATGCGTTCGGCATATTTTTTTAAGGATTTCAGATCAATTTCTCCCGAAAGTGCCACCCTCACCGATTGCGGACTCAGGTTTTCTACAATCGCGATAACCGGAGGTTCCATATTCACGGGGAACGAACTGATGCGATCCACCGCGTTTTTCACGTCTTTGTAAACATCATCGGGGTTGTGGCTTTTTAGCACTTCTACCAGCACCGTTCCCAGGTTTTCCTTCGAAGTGGAAGAAACCCGTTCAATGCCCGTGATGCCTGTGAGGTTATCTTCAATTTTGAGAATAACGCCCTTTTCAATTTCTTCGGGCGAAGCACCCGGATAAACAGTAGAAATCTGTATGAAGCCAGGTGGGGTTTCAGGGAAAAAGGTGGTTTTGAGTTGGGGGAAACTGAACAGTCCACCAAAGATGAATGACAGGATCAGCAGAATGTTTCCGGCTATTGGGTAACGAACAAAGTATTTGATGAAACCTTTCATTACTCTCTATTTCACCTGCACTTTTGTTCCTGCCTTCAGTGAACCTGATGGGGTGGCCAACAGCAAACTGCCATCTTCCAGCCCTATCACAATGGCTGTGTTGTTACCAACCATGGCAACTGTTATCGGGGCTAATTCAATGGTTTTGTTTTTAATGATAGCGAGGCGGTTATCCTCTCGAAGCAGCGATCGATCGATCTCAAAACTGTTCTCGAAAACCTTGGTCGGTAATTCTCCCGACATATACATTCCTTGTTTCAAGGCTGGGTCTTTGACTGTTATATAAGCTTTCAAGGTCTGGGTGGTTGGATCAATCGCTTCATTGATCCGGGCTACTTTGCCCGTCCATTCCCCGTCTAATTCAGAAGAGTGTAGTTTCAATTTTGTTGCTTTTGATACGAAACTCAAATCCGATGGACGCAGAGGAACTTCCAGTTCGTAGTTGCCTTTTTGAATGAACTCACCCAACTGTTGGCCCGGATTTACGAGGGTTCCTGTTTGAATCATCGCCAGGGTCAGCACCCCATCGAAAGGTGCTTGAACTTTAAATTTTCCCAATCGTTCCTCCAGGCTCTTGATGCTGAAATAGAGATTGTACAATTTTCGTGAAGTGATGAAATACTTCTCTTTTTTAGTTTTGGTTTCGGGGAAAACCTGGATGCTCTTGCTGAGATCGAAATAGTTGATGTAGGTCTCCCAGGCACCTGCATTATCGGGGTAATCAATTTTCAGATCGGGTAAACTGGCTACCAATGCACTTAGCAATTCACTTTTTTGGGCAGTGATGTTGGCGCGTGTTTCGGTATCGTTAAGGTTGAGCAGTAATTCGCCTTTGCTGTAAAAACTACCTGCCTTAAAATCCTGTGCAGTGGGCAACAAAACCCCACTCACTTCTGCAAAGAGATTGATCTTTCGGGCAGCTGTGAGTTTACCACTTACTTCGAGCGGTGCGCGGATGTCGCCATTTTTGACCTCAATCACCTCTACAATCGGGGTTTTATCTTTCTCAGGTGCTTGCTTGGGTGGCTTTTTCATGGAGGAAAGCCCCATGTTCATAGCCATGGCAACACCAATAATGGCAATGGCTACAAATACGGTTAGATATCGCCTGAATTGAATCATGTTTCAGAATTTTTGCAAAACTATTAAAGTAGGATTGGGGAAGGGGAGTTGAATCACGGATTTTCATGGGGTTACGCGGATTTTGTTTGGAGGGTGTGCTTGAATCACGGACTTGAAAATGATTGCACAGATTGCATGGATTGATTTTTAAATCCTTGTTAATCCTTTAATCAGTATAATCTGTGATCCAGTTTCTATTCCACCAAATGAAAATCCCTTGCCTTCACAAACCTTGGCGCAATCACCAGTTGGCCTTGCAGATTGATATAACCAACCATACCTCCAGGTGATTCTTTCACGGCACACAGGCCTTCATGGAAATCGCGCACATCGAGGTAGCGCTGTGGGATCACCATTTTCCCGGTTTTATCTACAAAACCGAAAACAGAAAACGAGTTTTCATTCATGTGATTCTGTTTTTTGGAAGTATCAGCCACGACAGCAGAAATGGAAACTGCCGCCAATCCTTCATGAAAGGAACGACTATCACTTCCAAATTGAAATGGTATGATGATTTTTCCAGCCACATCGCAGTAACCTGATCGGCCTTTGTTGTTGGTCATGCGGATGGTTCCTTCTGAAACGGAGGACAACTTGTTGGCCTGGGCCACGGCAAAAAAAATCCCGGAAGAGGTGCTAATGCCCCAACGGTCCTCTCGCTTTGTACTGGCCTTTCCTCCTTCAAAGCATGTTACTTTTTGGGCATTTAGATTACCAACCACCGAACCGCGCTTGTCGAGCAATTGCCAGGTGTCCGATGCTTTCATCTTCACAAAAGCTTTGCTGTTGTTGAAATCTGTGGCATCTGCAAATTTTGGTGGAATGGACACTTGCCCGCCAAAGTTCAGATAACCCCAATGGCGATCTTCCTCAAAACGCGCCATGCCATCTTTGTAGGAGTATCCTTTAGTGCCGCGTTCCAGCTCAAAAACCACTTTCCCTTCCGGGTTGATGTAAGCCCATTTCCCTAAGGTTACCATTTCGTGTTTTGCTTGTGGTGTTTCTCCTTCCAAGTTTACCAATGCAAAGCCGCTTTCGAAAGGTTCGGCATAAGAAAAACGAAGGCTGATGATGAGGTTTCCGGTTTTGTCTATGAAGCCAAATTCTCCGATTCCGCCCATGTCTTCTTCGCCCAATGGGCCTCGGTTCTTGAAGTTGGCCACCACGGCCTTGCCTTCTGAAAAGTCGCTGACATAATCCCACCGTGGGGCTATTTGAAAATGTCCTTTGGTGTTTATGAAACCCCATTTTCCACCGGGTATCTGGGCGGCAGCCAGCAAGGTTTCCTGTGCAACCAGTTCAGCTGAAAAACAAAGCAGCCACATCAAAATGATGTGGCTGAATAATGTTTTACACTTCGACATTTGGAAGAGCTTATTTGATTTGAGCCAATTCCTTAAATACGCCTGGGGCATCGAAGTTTTTGGCAGCTTTTCCTTTCCTGATAATCTTCACGCTGATGATCTTATCGTTTTGTTTAACAGCGTTCACCACATCCTGCCCACTGACCACATGTCCGAATACGGAATGTTTTCCATCGAGCCAGTTTGTGGCCTTGTGCGTGATAAAAAATTGGCTGCTGTTGGTGTGTGGTCCGGCATTGGCCATGGAAAGGATTCCCGGACCTGTATGTTTCAAATCGGGATGAAATTCGTCTTGGAATTTATAACCAGTAGTTGCGCCACCAATGCTTTTGGGGTCGCCTCCCTGTATCATGAAGTTGGCAATTACACGGTGAAATTTGTTTCCATCAAAGAAAGGCTCACCAGCTTTCCTAACTGAATTTTGGATATCTCCTTCGGAAAGTCCCACAAAGTTGGCGACCGTTAAAGGCGTTTTTTCGAATTCAAGGGCTATGAGAATAACACCTTTGTCGGTGGTCATTTCGGCATATATGCCATCACTAAGGTGTGAATACTCATCACCGGCCATAGCGGCAGAAGAAAAAAATACAATTGCGAATAAGAATGTTGAAATCTGTACAGATAATTTAGACATGTTGGTTCATTTTTGTTTTGAAAATGTTGGACAAAAGTAAAGAAGTGCGCATGATATAATGAGTCCAAATCTTCGGATCAATTATCAGTCCAAAATTTTACAGTTTTTTGCACTCAATTCTCATTACCAAATATTTAATTCTAAAAAATGAAACCAACTCTTTTAGTACTTGCGGCAGGCGTAGGAAGCCGATATGGCGGACTGAAACAAATTGACAGAATAGGCCCATCGGGTGAAACTATAATTGACTATTCCATTTACGATGCCATTCGAGCCGGGTTCGGAAAAGTGGTATTTGTAATTCGAAAAGATATTGAGGCAGATTTTAAAGAAGTGTTTGCCGGAAAATTTGAAGATAAAATTGATGTTCGTTATGCTTTTCAGGAGATTGACAAACTGCCTGAAGGTTACACTGTTCCAGAAGGAAGAACCAAACCATGGGGAACGGGTCATGCGGTTTTAATGGCAGCCGATCTTATTAACGAACCTTTCGTAATGATCAATGCCGATGATTTTTATGGAGCCGATTCATATCGGGTGGCTGCTGAATTTATGCAGGAAACCGGTGACGATCCAACCATGTTTTTTAATGTAGGCTTTGTGCTGAAAAACACCTTAAGCGATCACGGTACGGTAACGCGCGGAGTTTGCAATGTTGACCAAAATGGATTTCTGACAACCATCAACGAACGATTCAAAATCAGGGCCAACAATACCGGTGTAGAAGCGGAAGATATTGATGGCAACCCATTAGCGCTCACGGGTGAAGAAACTGCTTCAATGAATTTCCTGGGATTCCACCATTCCGTTTTCGATTATTTGAAAAAGGATTTTGTGAAATTCATGGAGGAAAAACGTGGCGTTCCAAAAAGCGAACACCTCATTCCTGAAGTGATGAACGATCACATTCAACAAAACCTGGCAAGAGTAAAAGTGCTGCAAAGCCACGATCGTTGGTTAGGTGTTACCTACCAGGAAGACAAGCCGATCGTGATGCAAGGAATCCAGAAAAAGGTTGCGGATGGCCTTTACCCAGAAAATTTGTGGAGAGCGGTTGTTAGCTAAAAACCAACAATTGAAAGTAAAAGTTGAAAGTAAAAAGTGCTCGTATCAGGGGTTGAAAACTGCCAACACATTTCCCTTAGCGGACTTTGCGAATGCTTTGGGCACTTTGCGTGAAACCCGTCAGGCATCTAAATCCTTCTGGTTTTTGAGTTTGTTATTTGCGCTCAACTCATGTACCCAGCCTAAAGACCAACTCGCCATTTTCAACCAGATAAACCAGGAAGTATTGGCCAACAGCAGAGCCTACCAAACCCTGGAACAAGCCACATCTGAAATTGGGCACCGCCTTACCGGATCAGAAAATGGCGCCAAGGCCGAAGAACTGGCACTCAGTCTGTTCAAAGAATATGGATTTTCAAATGCCCGGTATCAAAAGTTCGAAGTGGAAGCCTGGAGCCGGGAATCTGTTTCACTTTCGGTCGTGGAACAAAGAGGTTTTGAGATTTCCTTTGATTTGGATGTTGTCAGCTTGGCGCATTCACCGGTGGAAGCAAAAGTGGAGGCCGAGTTGGTGGATGTTGGAAACGGCCTGGAAGCAGATTTTGAGAAAGCAGGTGACAATTTGCAAGGCAAAGTTGCCCTCGCCAACATCGGAATCATGCCAAAAGGAA
>PVBE010463480.1_pt1 | contig 14897 bp, 10 predicted proteins | sample 1631181 | NCBI WGS metagenome assembly PVBE01 (sample SAMN08397723, study PRJNA350692) | Marine metagenome, whole genome shotgun sequencing project. | isolation source: water | place: Pacific Ocean | collected 2012-04 | reverse complement strand
TGTGCCCATTCTTGCCTCGGGGGGAACACCACGACATGCTGCCGGGGTGCTGAGTGTGGAGGAACAGATTGAGTTGGAGATCCGGGCCCGGGGGGAACTGGAGATGCTGCGAAAGGAGGCCACCAGTGAGGAAATCGATCCCCAGGCGGTGGCGGTGGACGTTGCCATCGGACGGCTTTCAAGACTGGACTCCATGCAGATGGAGGAGGTGCGCAAGGATGCCACCCGCCGCCGCAACCAGCGTATTCACGAATTGCAGGAGGCCCTGCGCAAGATGGATGAGGGAAATTACGGGCAATGTGAAGGTTGCGACGAATGGATCGCCTATGTGCGTCTTGAGCAGCGACCCGAGGCTACCCTTTGTGGGGACTGTGCCCGTTGAGGGTGTCAGGGACCGGGAAAACCGGTTTCTAGCGTGGCTTGTCGGTGACCACGGGATGACGGGCTTTTTCCCAGGCCAGGATGCCGCCGTCGAGGTGGTAGACCTTCTTGAATCCGAGTTTTTTCCAGAGTGCAAGCGAGCGTGAGCTGCGTCCACCGCTGCGGCAGTGAATGAGACAGGCCCGGGTGCGGTCCAGTTTGCGGACCTTGGTAGAGAAGTCCTCTTCAAGAAAATCGATCTGTCTGGCACCTTCCAGGTGCCCCTCTCTGAATTCGGCGGAAGTCCGGATGTCAATGATGAGGGGGCGCTTCTTCTCATCCTTGTCGGTGAGAAGTTGCGCGGCTTCCCGGGCGTTGACATGGACGATCGCCCCGGTCTTCGTCTTGCCGGGATCCGCGTTTGCCGGCAGGGCTGCAAGAAGAGGAGCGAGGAGGAGAGCGATGATTTTCATGCGCGAACGTTATGAGGGCTTGGCGGGTCCGGAAAGGCAAACCTCCTTTCCCCGAATATCCTGCGGGGCCATTTGCCCTAGCTTGGCGTGCGCCAGACGAGTCGGAGGGCATCCAGGCGAAGTCGTGACTGGCCGAGGAGTCGGGTGAGTTCGTCGCGATGGTGGACGAGGGATTCGATCTCGGAAGAAGAGATGTGGGTGTTGATCCGGGCCAGATCGCGGAGGCGTTCAATTTCGCCGGTCAGGGATTTTTCAGCGGTGCTCACCGCGTTGTCGACTTGTGACCGGGCCTGTCCGGTTGCGATTTCCTCCGCCCTGGTCAGCATGGAGGGCAGGATTTCCTTCCGGAAGACTTTCTGGGAGACGATCTTACGGGGACTGCCTGGTTCGAGATTGGCGGCGGGCAATCCCTCGTCTTCGCTCAGATCATTGCCCTTGTGATCAACCACCGTGCGGTAGGGGGTGGGCGGAAGAAAACGATCAGCGTGCAACCGGGCGGGCGCGAGACACTCCAAAACGTAGTGACACTCAAGGAGCATCGTCTTCCCCCGTGCGGTCTTCCAGTGGGCAAAGCTGCAGTTTCCCTGTTCCCGGCCGAGGAGAACGTCGATGGCATCCCGGAAGAGGGGATGGTCCGGGGTCATGAAGGCGATGTCTTCCCGGGTCAGGGCGCAGTCGCGGTCGAAGGTGGCCGAGAGTCCCTCCTCGGGAAACTCCGCGAAGGTCTCACTGAGACGCTCGCCTCTCTGGAAGACATAACTTCGCAGGGAGAGATCCTCGATGTTCAGTCCCAGGTGGTCGAAGAGGCGGATGACGAATTGCTCGAAAACGGGATCGTGATCGGTGTTTGAAATGTGTTCGATGAGGTTTCCCGTTTTCTCTGCCGAAGGAGCACCCAGTTCCAGGAGGCGATCGTGACCGCAGGCAAGTTCACGCGCCACATCCTCCCGCATGGTCCTGGTGCGCGCGAGAAACTCCGTGAAGCCGGTCGTCTCCCCGGATTCCTGCAGAGCCTTGAGTTCCGGTCCCAGGGTGGCGGAGAGGGTGGCCGCTCCCTTCAGGGAATGCTCGAAGGCATCAAGCCCCTCGGCATACCACCGCGCCAGTAATTCCGTCCTGCTTCCCTTGATCACCGGGACGTGGATGTTGATCGTTTCCGTTTGCCCGATGCGATCAAGCCTTCCGATGCGTTGCTCAAGTAGTTCCGGATTGTCCGGGAGATCGAAGAGAACGAGGTGGTGGGCGAACTGAAAATTACGTCCCTCGGATCCGATTTCGGAACAAATCAGGATGCGGGCGCCCTCGGATTCCGCGAACCAGGCGGCATTGCGGTCACGCTGAAGAAGGGTGAGTTCCTCATGAAAGAGTGCGGCCTCAATCTGAATGCGTGTGAGGAGAAGGGTGCGGATTGATTCGGCCATCTCCATGGAATGGCAGATGAGGACGACCTTGTGCCCGGGAAAATCGCGAAGGAACTGCGCCAGCCAGTCCATGCGCGCCTCAAGCCCATCGAGGTCTCCATCCGGGGCGGCTGCAAGGGTGACAAGGTGCAGTCTGCGCTCCGGAAAGCCGGTCATGCGGTCCCGGGTGTTGCGGAACATGACCCGTCCGGTGCCGAAGGAATCGATGAGATCACCGATTAGTTCCGATCGCACCGATTCATCGTTGCCGACCAGGGACCGGGCCAGGTTTTCCGTGTGTTGTGAGCGCTCCGAGACAAGAGCGACATCCTCTTCGGTCGGGAGTTCCCCCTCCGTCAGTCGCCCCACCAGGTCTGCGAGTGGTTCGTAGCCTTCCGCTTCCGCCTGGAAGGTGGCGAGGTCGTCGTAGCGGTCTGGATCGAGAAGTCGCAACCGGGCGAAGTGTCCTTCCGCACCGAGTTGTTCCGGGGTTGCGGTGAGGAGAAGGACGCATTCCGTGACCGTCGCAAGCGATTCGACCAGGGAATAGGCCGGGCTGGGTTTTTCGGGATGCCATTCGAGGTGGTGAGCCTCGTCCACGATAAGGAGATTGAAACCGGCGGCCCGCGCCTGTTCGGCCCGTAGCGGGTGTTCGGTGAGGAATTCGGTGGCGCAGAGGATGAGCTGGCTGTCCAGGAATGGATTTCCGGCATCTTCGTTGGCGTCAAGGGAGGCACAACGCTCCTCGTCGAAGAGGGCGAAGAGGAAGTTGAAGCGGCGCAGCAGTTCCACGAACCATTGATGGACGAGGGGTTCTGGAACAAGAATGAGAACCCGGTCAGCCCGTCCGGTGAGGTGCAGGCGGTGCAGGATGAGACAGGCTTCGATGGTCTTGCCCAGACCCACTTCGTCTGCGAGGAGGAGTCGGGGAGCAAGACGCTGGACGGCTTGCGAGGCAATGGCGAGCTGGTGTGGGATAAGATCAATGCGTGCGCCCGTGAATCCCCGGGCGGGTGAGCTGCGAATCCGGCCATTGTGCTGCAGGGCCTGGGTCCGGAGGTCGAAGGAGCGGAGGTCGTCGCACTGGCCGGCCAGAAGGCGTTCCTCCGGCTTGATGAAACTCAGGGAGTCGAAGAGATGTTCCTCGGGAATCTCGTGTTCCCCGCAGTGGTAGATGTAGAGTCCGTCCCGTTCCTCGACCCGCTCGACGGTGAACTCGGTGGCCGATTGATCCTTGATCCGGTCACCCTCCTTGAAGTGGACGCGGATCAGGGGAGCGGAGGAGAACACGTACTGCCGCATTTCCTCTGCGGCGGGAAAGCAGATTTCGATCCGGTCGCCCTCCGTGGTGATGACAAGACCGAGGCCGAGTTCCGGCTGGGATGCACTGGTCCATCGCTGACCGGGGAGAGGGGGCTGCACGGGCGGGAGAGTGGGGGGCGATGAGCCTGGAAGCAAGAGTAAGCAACTGGCTCGGATCATCTGGACCGGACGACCTCAACCCGGAAGAAGTTGACCGGAGCGAGGGGCTCACCGGTGACGGCGCGGGTTTCGAACCGTCCTGATCCGGAGAGGGAGAGGAGCGATGTCCAGGTAACCAGGTCGTGGCTGCGGAAGACGGTGTAGTTGCGATCGGTCAGGGTGGGAAAGGTGACGAGGGCTCCGTGGGAAACACCGGGATCGGAGGTGACCACGATCTGAAAACGGGAGTTGGGATCGAGGGGGTCGGTCTGAGTGAGCGAAAATTCGGCCAGATTGCTCTGGTGATCTCCGTCCGCGTCTTCTTCCCCATCCGGGGTTCCGTCTCCATCGCTGTCCGCCAGCCGGGGGTTGGTGCCCAGTTCTTCCTCCAGAGGATCGGGCAGTCCGTCCAGATCAGTGTCGTCCAGGGCGATGATCCTGATGTCGTCGATGGCGATTCCCGGCAGAGGTTGTCCGATCAGGAGCTGGCCGGGATTCAACGATCCGCGGGAGTGCGGAGTGGGGAAACGGGACCAGGCGGAGAATTCGTCAAGTCCCAGGCTGCCCGTGCCGGATGGCGGGACCGGATTGGCCTGAGCCACGCCGATATTCTCCGAGGTTCTCCTGCTGGCCGGACCGTCGGTTGCAGTGAGCGTGCCTTCGTAGGAGAGAAACTCCTGCACCTCACCCCCGGCCACGATGGCCACACCATCGGGGCCGTTCTGGATTCTGGGAATGAGTTTCGAATACAGCCGATAGCCGGACGGGAGGGTCTGGTCGAGGGAGAAGGATGCCAGAGAGTGCTGCCCATAGACCCTGCCCCCATTGCCGTTGTAGAGAAATATTTCCACCTCCGAGATGAGTCCTTCGTAACCCGGGGCTACCAGGACCTCGAGGAACTCGCCGGTGTCCTGACCGTCGTTGTCGTAGTGGATCTCATTGAGGCGGACTGACTGCTCCATGAAATCCGGGGGGAGCCCCGGGTTTGCGGTGAACTTGAGCTGGAAGGTCTCGCCCGGGGCGATGGAGAGGGCTGGAAGGTCCATCGTGAGCGCGGTGGAGTGGCCATCTGGAACAGGGCCGTTGCTGCCGGGAGAGTGATCCGCGGTGAAAGTGAGAGCGGGCAGGGGGGTGAGTGTGCCGTCGATGGAGGCTTCCACCGTGATGGTATCGGCTCTTCCGCCCTCAAAGGCCCGCCATTGTTCCGCCCCGTAGGCAATCTTCAGGGCCCTGATCGTGTGGCCGGTGGTGTTCCGGAAACTGGCCGTGGCAGTGACCGGATCGGTGTTGATGAGAAATCCCAGCGACCCGTCGTTACCGTAGGAGTAAAGGCCGGTTATTCCCGAGCTTCCGTCATCGATGCCCCGCCAGAGTCCGCGGGAGGTCGTCCAGCGGAGGGGGTCGGAGAATCCGTCGAATCCATTGAAATCCTCGCTGGCGGCTTCTCCCAGTTGGCTGATCTCGTAGAGGGAAATGGAGCTGTCGTTCACCTTGAGGCGGGTCGTGGCGGGGGCGAAACCCACTGAGCTCGCAGTAAAGATGACCTCCTGTGATCCGTCGATCCGTCCATCGGTTCGTGGCACGACATCGATGTTCCGCGAGGTCTCTCCGGGTTGGAAGATGACCGTCATCTCCGCTGGAATTGCTTCCTCCGGAGCGGACGAACTGAGCTGGACCTCAATCGACTCTCCCGGGCCGGGGGCGGAGGGAAGTTCGATTGTGAGGACGGCCGCTCCCGGAGGGTCGGATTCCGCCACTTCGGCGGGTGAGACCTGCAGGACCAGGGCGTCCCGGGAAGTCAGTTCAAAGTCGGCAAAGATGGCCAGGTGGTCTGAAGCATTGCCACTTGTTTGTTCGGGCAGTGGCGAACCCGACTTGGGAAGACCGTCCCGGTTGCTGACATCGAGTGCGCTGTTGTAGATCTCGCTGGCATGGACCCGGTCAGTCAGGGCTGAGGTGACGAGGATGAAATCGAGGCGGCTGCTTCCCTGGGTGCTGGAAGACCCGTTGAGTTGCTGGGCCTCGAGGGCCGACATGGACCAGGACTGAAAGTAGGCTGCCGGGTCGATGTGGTAATCGACCGGGAAGGTGATATCAGCACCCAGATCGAAGGTCGTGGGCAGGCCGCCTGGAACCGCCTCGAAAACCAGATCGCTTCCGATCAGATTGAAATCGCCGAGAACGATGACATTGTCCTGGGCTGTCAATCCCCGGTCTGCCAGGTGATCCCTGGCCCGCTTCAACTCGACCGCCCTCCGGAAGGGGTCGTCCGGATCGAGACAGCACTTCAGGTGCAGGGTCAGAATGGTGGGATCAGCGACCGTAGTCGGAATGTCGACCACGATGGCCGGAATCTGGCGTGCCATGTCCCTGGCGGCCGGTGGGGGGGCGATGTTGGTGGCAGAGGTGATGGGGTAGCGACTGAGGAATCCCGCACGCATGCCGGAGTCGAGAACCCTCTGGGTGGTGGCAAGGTGCACGTGTGGATAACCAAGCGTGGAGGACAGGCTCTCAAACGGGGTGGGCGCGCCCTCAAGGTCGGGTCGATTGAGCTCCTGCAGGGCGACCACATCGGCATCGATCCGTTCCAGGATATCGACCACCGCTTCGAATCCCGCGCTCCCCGGCGTCCCCAGACCGAGTTCTACATTCAAGGTGGCCACTCGAAGCGGAGTGGCCGGGGCGGTGGACCCCGAGAGGGCGAGGAGCAGCAGTGCCAACAGGATGACACTCTGCCGGAAGCAGCTCGGAATCTGGAAAGTCATGGGGGTTCCTTCTCTATAACGGAGAAGGCAGGTAATGTCGAACAGGCTTGCGCGTTTAACCTGCGAGAATCTGGGCCAGGACGTAGGGCAGAATTCCACCCGCCCGGTAGTAGTCGATCTCCACTGGCGTATCCAGGCGGACCATCACGGGAACCTCCATGGTGGATCCATCCGCACTGGTGGCGGTAAGGGTGACCTCGCTCCGGGGAGCAATATCATTGTTCAACCCGGTGATCGAGAAGGTGGCATCATGAAGGTTCGCGACCTTGTCATAGTCAGCCTCGTCGACGAAATTGAGCGGCAGGACGCCCATGCCGATCAGATTGGAACGGTGGATGCGCTCAAAGGACTTGGTGACCACCGCCTGCACGCCAAGGAGACGGGTGCCCTTGGCGGCCCAGTCGCGGGAGGACCCCATGCCATAGTCACTGCCGCCGATCACCACCAGAGAGGTGCCGTCCGCCTGGTAGGCCCGGGAGGCGTCGTGGATATGGGTGGTGGTTCCCCCGTCGGTCGTTTTCGGCAGGTCAAGGTCCGGAACCTCGCCCGCTCCATGGTAGACGGTGTAGCCACCCTCCGTGCCGGGGACCATGAGGTTCTTGATCCGCACGTTGCCGAAGGTGCCACGGGTCATCACCCGGTCGTTTCCACGTCGGGAACCGAAGGAATTGAACTGGGCTTTCTCCACCCCGTGTTCGAGGAGGTAGCTTCCAGCCGGGGAGTCCTCCTTGATCGCACCGGCGGGAGAAATGTGGTCCGTGGTGACCGAGTCACCAAAAATGCCCAGCGGGCGGGCATCGACGACATCGACGATATCGCCCGGGGTCCCGGTGAAGCCGTCGAAGAAGGGAGGGTGCTGGATATAGGTGGAGGTGTCGTCCCACTCGTAGGTGGCGCCCGCCTTGCCCGGGATCTGGCCCCACTTGGGATTGGCGGAATCAAAATCGCCGTAGAGCTTGTTGAAGACCTCGGGGTTGAGAGCCGCCTCCAGTTGTTCCCTGACCTCGGCATGCGAGGGCCAGATGTCCTTCAGGAAGACCGGGTTGCCGTCCTTGTCGTTGGCGAGAGGTTCGGTGGTGAGATCCAGGTCGACCCTTCCGGCCAGGGCGTAGGCCACCACCAGGGGAGGGGACATGAGGAAGTTGGCCCGGACCGCGCCGTGGACCCGGGCTTCAAAGTTGCGGTTTCCGGAAAGGACGGAGGCGCATACGAGATCTCCCTCCTTGAGCGCAGATTCGATAGCCGGATGGAGGGGGCCCGAGTTGCCGATGCAGGTCGTGCATCCGTAGCCCACGGTCTGGAAGCCGAGCTTGTCGAGCTCCGGGCTCAGGCCGGTGGCGTCAAGGTAGTCGCTTACCACGCGGGAACCGGGCGCCAGGGATGTTTTCACATAGGGCGCAATGGCAAGGCCCTTCTCGTTCGCTTTTTTCGCCAGGAGCCCGGCGGCCAGCATGACACTCGGGTTGGAGGTGTTGGTGCAACTGGTGATGGCGGCGATGAGGATCGAGCCGTGGGCGATGGAGGTGTCCGTGTCGATGGCGGTGATGGTCTCGCCCTCGAGGATGGGAGAGCCGAATTCGCCGGCCGGGCTGTCGAGGTGCACAGGCATCCGGGTGCCGCGCTTGTCAGCGGTCTCGCCGAAACCTCCCTCGGTGGCGGAAACGGTGAAGAGTTCGTCGAAACGCTCGCGGAGGTTGGTGATCTCGATGCGGTCCTGGGGACGTTTCGGGCCGGAGACCGCGGGCTGAATGGAGGCCAGATCCAGTTCCAGGAGATCAGTGTAATCGCATCCTCCCTTGTCCGGGATGCCGAACATGCCCTGGGCCTGGAAGTAGTTCCGGATAGTCTCGCAGAGGGCGGGGTCGCGTCCCGTGCCCACCAGGTAGCTGATCGTTTCCTCGTCCACGGGGAAGAAACCCATGGTGGCTCCGTATTCCGGCGCCATGTTGGCGATGGTGGCGCGATCAGGCAGGGCGAGGGCCTGCGCGCCCGGGCCGTGGAACTCGACGAACTTGCCCACCACGCCATGCGCCCGCAGCATTTCCGTGATATGCAGGGCCAGGTCGGTGGCGGTGACCCCCTCCGCGAGCTGACCGTGCAGGCAGACGCCCACCACTTCCGGGACGAGGAAGGTGACCGGTTGGCCGAGCATGCCGGCCTCCGCTTCGATTCCGCCCACGCCCCAGCCCACCGCGCCGACTCCATTGATCATGGTGGTGTGCGAGTCGGTGCCGACCAGGGTATCGGGATAGTAGACGTTGTCCCTGGAAAGGACCCCCTTGGCCAGATACTCCAGGTTGACCTGGTGCACGATCCCGATCCCGGGTGGCACGACCGCGAAGGTGTCGAAGGCCTGTTGGCCCCACTTGAGGAACTCGTAACGCTCGCGATTGCGGATGAACTCGATTTCCATGTTGCGGTCGAGCGCCTTCGGGGAACCGGCGAAATCGACCTGCACGGAGTGATCGACCACCAGGTCGACCGGCACGAGGGGTTCGATGGCGTCCGCTTCCGCGCCCTGCTTCACCGCAGCGTCACGCATGGCGGCTACATCGACCAGGAGGGGAACCCCGGTGAAGTCCTGCAGCACGATGCGTGCGACTGTAAAGGGGATTTCATAGTTGCCGGGTGCCCCGGCCTTCCAGTTGGCCAGGTTCCGGACATCCTCCCCGGTGACTTTCTTGCCATCGACATTGCGCAAAACGGACTCAAGGACAATCCGGATGGAGACCGGAAGGCGCGGGAGATCCGGGAATCCCTGCTCGGCAAGGGCGGGGAGAGAGTAGAATTGTCCCTCGGAGCCGGAGCCGGTCGGGAAAGTGCGGAGGGTGTCCATGGGGGTATGAATTGTCGGAAGGTGCCAGGGCAGGAAGGTCAGGAAACTGTCAAAAGAGAGCTGCCAATCGCCCGCTGCCCGCTTCCTTGCCTTGAGGGCCGACAGGGTAGGAATTCGGGGGGGAATTGTCAAAGAACGAAAGGTGCTGAAGCATGGGGGCGGGCAGGGTCTGTTCACCACATTCCTTTTCCCCGGGCTTACCGTATTTGGTGAAGAATCAAGAGGGACCGGGCAAACGAGTTTCCGTCCTGCCCGCTTTTGGGTCGTCGTTGACATTGCAGGAGGAGGCTCCGGCTGCTCTCCTCCCCGGCGTGATCAGCGATCTCCTGGCCTTTGCGGGTGTGATAGCGCTCGGGCAATTCAGCCCCGGGCCCGACATGCTGCTGCTCACGCGCACGGCCCTGGCGCAGGGGCGCGCTGCCGGATGGTGGACAACCGCGGGAATCACCACCGGACTGTGTGTGCATGCCACCGTGGCAGTCTTCGGAATAGCTTACCTCATGGCGCAGGGTGGATGGATCACCGGGGCTCTTCGCTGGGTGGCCGCTGCCTATCTCGCCTACCTGGGATTTCGCCTGTTGCCGACCGCCTTTGTTGTGATGCGCCAGGGGAAGCCTTACGGGAAAGGGGGCAGCGAGAAGGGACGATCCGCCTACATGCGCGGTCTTCTCTGCAATATTCTCAACCCGAAGGTGGCGCTCATCTTCGCGGCGGTAGTGACCGAGTTCGTCACCGGGGACCGTCCTGCCTGGTGGTCTCCCGTCCTGTGGGTTATCATCGTGGGACAGGGATTTCTTCTCTGGTGGCTCTACGTCTGGCTGCTCCAGTTCCCGCCCTTCCGCAACGGCTACCAGCGGGCGGGTCCCTGGTTCGACTCCGCCTTTGGAGCCGGACTCCTGACCCTCGCCGTCCTCCTCGCCATCAATCAGGCCCCGGCATGAAGGCTGGAACCTGCCGGCCAGGGCAGGGCCGGGAAAGGGAAGCTCTTTCTATCGGTAGCTGGGGGTCCGGTGCTTTGTGAAGTAACTGGTGCCGAGGTAGAAGGAATGCGGATAATCGGGAAGCGGTCCCGCATCGGGAGGCCGGGAGATGTTACGTCCGATGGTCGCATCCTCCGGCTGGGTGGTGCTGATACTCACCGGGGTGCCCACCCGGACCAGGCTGTAGAACTTCGGTGCCACGTTCTCGTGCATGCGCAGGCAGCCGTGGGTACAGGGGTAGGGTTTCATCCAGCCGGTGTGGAACCCGTAGTTGGCCTTGAATTCGCACCAGTAGGGCATGGGCGTGCCCTTGAATTTCCATCCGGCGGGTTTCTTGGAGAGCCAGGTCTGGACCACCGAGTTGCCGTTGTAGGCATAGCCGTGGCTGTTGGCGCGGTGCTTGTGCTCCTTCTTGAAGATGCGGAAGCTGCCCTGGGGAGTAGGGCTGCTGGAGGTTCCCACCGCAATCGGCATGACCAGGAGCGGACGATTGCCCTCCATGACGTAGGCCGCCTGGTTCCTGATCGAGACCTTGACCCTGACCCGGGACGGGTTTGAAGCCTTGGAGGCCGGGAGATCGTAGGCGGCATAGCGTCCGGATCCGCCACGGACTCCGGAAGATGTCGAGCACGAGACAAGGGCAAGACAGGCGCCTGCCACTGAGAGAAGAATTAAGTTTTTCATGAGTTGTATGAAATTGATCAGCTCATCCGATCTGCATTAGACCCTCGAGGGGACAGAATTCAAGCGTCCGGTGTCGGAAGAGGAGTGACCATTGCTGCTGGTTCCTGCCGACGCAATTTCAATGGCTGTAGCGATGGGAAAAGTGCCCGGGATCGAGGCGCTCCCAGGAATCGACCACCTCCTTCCGGAAGATCACACTGGCGGACCGGTAAGGGAGATACCCGACCGCAGGGAAGAAACCGAAGCCGTGATAGTGACCGCCATGGCTGCTCAATCCCTGGTAGCTGTGGAACGAATGATGGAAATGGGGTTGCAGGCGCGTGTAGTCCCAGCGCTCAAAGGAAGCGTCGTCGCGGAAACCCTGGATCTTCCGGTTGGGAGGTCCCAGGGCGAAATAGACCGCGGATTGTGACATGCCTTTCGCAATGCGGCCCTGGCCTGCCAGTTCCCGGTGACTGTCGGGAAGCGAATCGTAGAGCGAGGTGTTCCGGTCAATGCGCGCCTGCGGGGTGCCCAGTGTGCAGCTCAGGGTGGCGAGACAACCGGTTGCGGCGGCCAGAAGGATGAGGGTCCGGAGAAAAGTGGTCATGAATCCGTAAGAGCTTCCTTCTGCAGGGAAGCCTACCTCTGATTTTTCCCGATGCATCTGTTTTTCCTCAATGGGATTGCCGGGAAGGCCGGGCATCTCCCGGCAACGACAACTTCAGGGACTGAGCACGACAGCTAGCGTGGCAGGAGAATCTCCTCGGTGTCCAGGCCGGTGAGTTTCTTGAGCCCCTTTACGAGGTGCCACATCACGAACATGAGGATCACCAGGATGGGCACCCCGATGGCAATGAACCCCCAGAAGGTGAGCTTGCCTACCCCGTTGTTGTACTGCCGACGCGCTTCCAGCTTGTCATGAAAGTCGATGTCGCCAAGGAAGTGCTGGGCGAGGAAGAAGTTGGCAAAGGTGCTGATCAGGAAGGAAGCGGAGAAGAAGATCGTACAGGTGAAGAGGAGCTTGGCATAACCCTCCATCGCATTCTTTTCGTGCACCAGGCGCTCAATCTTCCCGATATCGAAAATCTGGGGGCTGTAGAGGAAGGTGTTGAGGAGCGGAGTCTTCGTCCAGTGTGAACCGAAGATGGCGAGTCCCAGAATGAATGGAATGGATCCTTCCTTGATTCCGAAGAGAGTGGGGGCATTGGAACGGACGCTCCCGTCCGCCTGCCAGAGGTAGAGCGTAAGGCCTCCGGTCAGAAGCACGGAGATCAGTCCTATCACCGAGAAGAAGTTGAGCTTCCGGTGCCGGCAGAAGAACCAGACTCCGTAACAGACCGGCAGGGTCAGCGCGATGATCAGGGCCTTGACCGGGCCGAGGTGCCACGGGCGGGGTTCCTTGGCGTCCACCCCCTCGGCCCGAAGCTGTTCCAGGATGCCCGGGTCGTCACTCATCATCGTCAGGGCCACGATGGGCACGAGGACGTTGACGAGGATGTTGGTCAGCGGGTTCTCCTGCGGAGGTTTGGCATCGGCGTCGGACATGAGGACGGGGAAGAGTCGGGAAGACGAAGGTCAAAGGGCCCGACTCGCGGCCTTCGACCCGGGGTCTGCCGGTCCCTGGTCAGGACTGGTAGATGCTGTTTCCGGTGGAAAGCAGGTCGTCGCAGGCGCGCTTGAGGCGGTCGCAGAGGCTCTGCTCCGCCTTCTTGAGATAGGAACGGGGATCGTAGACCTTCTTGTTGCCGACCTCGCCCTCGATTTTGAGCACGCCTTCGATGTTCTCGCAGATATGGGTCACCACCGGGCGGGTGAAGGCATACTGGGTGTCGGTGTCGATGTTCATCTTGATCACACCGTAATCGAGAGTCTCCCGGAGTTCCTCCAGTGTCGATCCGCTCCCACCGTGGAAGACGAGATCCATTTCCGCGCCCTCTCCGTGCCTGTCCATCACGGCCTTCTGTCCGTCCCGCAGGATGGTGGGCTTGAGTTTCACCGCGCCGGGCTTGTAGGCACCGTGCACGTTCCCGAAGGTGGCGGCGAACATGAAGCGCCCGAGCGGGTTCAGCGTCTCGTAGACCGTCATCATGTCCTCCGGGGTGGTGTAGAGCTTTTCCGCGGGCAGGCCCGAGGTGTCGTGCCCGTCCTCCTCGCCGCCCACCACGCCGGCCTCGACCTCGAGGATGATGTCGAGGTCCACGCACTCCTTCATGATCTCCACCGAGAGGGTCATGTTCTCGTCCAGGGGCAGTTCAGAGGCGTCGAGCATGTGCGACTGAAAGAGAGGGGCCAGGCCGTTTTCCTTCCGGCGCCGGGATTCCTCCAGGAGGGGCCGGAGGAAACTGTCCACCTTGCCGGGGTGGCAGTGATCGGTATGGAGGGCGATCAGGACGTCGTATTTCTCGGCGAGGCGGTGGACGGCCTCGGCCAGTACGATCGATCCATAGGCCGCATCATTGACTGCGAGACCGGAGGCAAACTGCCCTCCCCCGGAGGAGAGTTGGATGATCCCGTCCGAATTGGACTCGGAGAAGGCCTTGAGGGCCCCGTTGGCGGTTGTCAGGGAAGTGATGTTGATTGCGGGATAGGCGTATCCACCCTTTTGGGCGGCATCCAGCATGTGGTGGTATTGCTCAGGAGTCGCAATAGGCATGACGTATGCGCTTTAACGGCCCCGGTTCCTTCATGCAAGGCCGGAGCGCTTCGATTCACCCTGATATTTTAGGCTTGAGCGTAAGAAGGCCCCGGCATATGCCCTGCCCCCGCACTTTAAGGGTAGGTACCGAAGTGGTCAAACGGGGCAGACTGTAAATCTGCTGGCTTACGCCTTCGAAGGTTCGAATCCTTCCCTGCCCACCATTCATTTTCAACGAGTTGCGAGGGAAGGTTCTGTTAGGGGAACTGACCGTGATTGGGTCCTGCCACTATCCTGCCACTTTTGAGCCCTGCGGGGATAGGACAAGAGGGGGGCTCAGATTGTTATTGCCGGATCCCGCTCAATGGAGAAAGTCAACAAATAGGATGCTGCAAATCAGCGAGTTCCCGATTGATCACCACTAAAAAAACTCAGCCCACGCCATGAAAATCAGCAACAACCTCAGGACGCTCATTGCGATCGTCGGATCGGCCTCCTTCGCTGCCTCCGCAGGAGCGACTTCCATTTTCAATGAAGACTTTGAGAGCTATACGCTCGGTAATTCCGACGGCCAGGGAGGCTGGGTCGATTTCGGCGGCACTCGTACCGTAGATATTGTCGATTCCCATGCGAGTGGCGGAAGCCAATCGATCGCGTTCTCGACGAACCCTGGCTATGGCAGCGATTCCACCTTGGACTTGGCAGACCCGATTACCACGGGTCAGCTCGCCTTCTCCTTTGACATCTATCAGCCTGCGGGGTTCGACGGAACAGCAGAAATTTATCTGAGCCGCTTGGCGACGTTAAGTGGCGGATTCCAGACTGGTTTTCACCTCGTCGGGGACGCAGGGCAGGGCCTGTTTCGGTCCCCTCAGATCAACGCCACAACCGCTCTTCTCACTGATCAGTGGGTCGCGGTGCAAATCAGCATCGATCTCGACGCCGATACCGCAGCGGTGAGTTATGGCGGAACTGAGATTTACAATGGCACTTGGGTCAACGGAGGCACCGCGCCTTCCCAGTATCAGGGTCTCAATATCTGGGCTTCAAGCGGCGCTAATGTAGAAAATTTCTACATCGACAATCTGAAACTTGACATCGTACCGGAGCCCAGCGGACTGGCTCTCTTGGGCTTGAGCTTCGTCGGCTTGGTTCTTCGCCGTCGCCGCTAGTTCCTCACGGACTGAAAAACGACACTCTGTCGCATTTGACTTGAGGATGGAGACCGCGGCCCGAGTGGGCTTGAGATCCTCTGCCAACCGTGCATGGAGCTGTCGGAGTCTGCCGCGGCTTAGTGGATTGCTTCGCTACCACTGCCGGA
>PVBE010462976.1_pt1 | contig 14897 bp, 13 predicted proteins | sample 1631181 | NCBI WGS metagenome assembly PVBE01 (sample SAMN08397723, study PRJNA350692) | Marine metagenome, whole genome shotgun sequencing project. | isolation source: water | place: Pacific Ocean | collected 2012-04 | reverse complement strand
TGCTGGTGTCGTAGAGGATGTAGCCCGAGAAGAGCAACGCGCCACCGATCGAGTACCAGGCGCCCATCTGCAGGCCGAAGATCATCCCGACGATGGCGATGCCGATCATCGCGAACATCCCGATCGCGAGGATGCCACCAAGGAACGAGAAATCATGCTTGGTGACGAACACGTAGGCCGTGAGCCCGCCAAAGATGCTCAGTGTCATAATCGCTGCCGGGCCAACAGAGTCTGTGGCGTCGAGGAGCAGCGGCGTGATCATGATCCCGAGGAAGGCCGCGTAGGCGAGGTAGAGCACCATCCCTACACCGGGTGTGCGCGCGACTGCGCGCACGAGGAAGGCGGAGCCGATCCAGACCAGCATCAACAGCCAGCCCATTCCGAAAAGCGACTTGGCGATGTCGTTGACGACGCCGACCTCTTGGGCCGCCATGGCCGTGCTCGCGAAGACAGCGATGCCGAGCAGCACGAGACTGTAGGTCTTGCGCAGGAAGGTCAGCCGTTCGGCGCTGGAGGCCTTCGCTGCCGTGATCTGGTGAAATCCCGTTGTGTCCATGGTGTTCATGGGTGTCCTCGTTTCGGATCGGTCAACTCACAATGCTATCGGCTCGACGGGCCAATCGTGAGTGCGGTCGGCGGCATCATCCGGCCCACATGGGGTCCAGCGCCGCGCGCACAGCTGTTGTGGCTGCCGCGGGATCGGCGGCCGCCAGGACCGAGGCCGAGACCGCGACCCGTCTGACCCCCGAGTCCGTGAGTTCTCCGACGTTGTCCGCCGTGATGCCGCCGATCGCGAAGCACGGCACGGTGGCGAGATCCACCAGAGGTCCCAGATCCTCGGGCGAGAGGTAGCGAGCGAAGCGCTTGGTGCGGCTCGGGAAGCACGGGCCTACGGCGACGTAGTCGGGCTCGGTCGCCAGGGCGACCTGGATCTCGTCGACGTTGTGCGTCGACACGCCGAAGATCAGATCGCTGCGGGTCGGTCGACCCTGCTGAGCGAGGTCCTCTTGCCCGTAGTGCACGCCGTGTGCTCGCGCAGTCGTTGCCAGGTCCACCCAATCGTTGACGATGACAGGGACGTGGATGGTGTCGCACTCCACGATGACCTTCTCGATCCACTCGATCGCATCCGGTCCGAAGGGTTTCTCTCGCACCTGCACGAGGTCGACGCCGCCCTCCAAGGCTGCACGCAGGGTGTCGATCGGCTTACGACGACACATCGATCGGGTCAGCAACAAGTAGAGGCGGCGGTCGCCGAGTACGCCGTTCATCATCATGCCGTGCTGCCCGAGAACTTCTGGTTACCGGGCGCCGTGTTCGTCACGACGCTGGCATTGGCCGACGTTCTCCTGATCATGCGATTCGTCCTCCGCGACGACGGCGTTGACTTCACGAACTTGCTGCTCGGCGTCCAGATCCTCTGCACGATCAGCCTTTTCGAGTTCACCCTGCGACGCATCGTGCGCAGCCGTCGCGCGTTCCGCCAACGCCAAACCGACCACTCCGCCGACGCCCTCCACGCCTTCATGGTCGGCGACGACGATACGGCACCCGCCGGCTTCCGCCGCCTCTTCCGCCGGGACCCCTGGGACGCCAAATCCGCCACGATGGTCGCCACGGTTCACGCCGCCCGCGGCAAGCGCGACGCCGAGATCAACGAAGCACTTCGTTGGTCAAAGGTGTCAGGCACCTCTGACCAACCCACACCCGACCCCCAGCCTTGAGCCTCAGACCTTCTCGCTGATCGTCTTCCCCTGCAGGAACAGCAGCAGGTAGTCGCGGCTGCCGGCCTTGCTGTCCGTGCCGGACATGTTGAAGCCGCCAAACGGCTGGCTGCCGACGAGGGCGCCCGTGCACTTGCGATTCAGGTACAGGTTGCCGACGTGGAAGTTCTGCTTGGCGTCGTCGAGATGCGCGCGAGTGTTCGAGTAGATCGCACCGGTCAGTCCGTAGATCGTGCCATTGAAGATGGTGCGGCCTTCTTCGTACGACCCGGCTTTGATCACGGCCAGTACCGGACCGAAGATCTCTTCCTGTGCGATGCGCGCGTCGGGGCTGATGTCAGCGATGACCGTCGGCTGAATGTAGTAGCCATTGCCGGGTGCCTTGCCACCGCCGGCGACGAGACGTCCCTCGCCCTTGCCGATCTCGATGTACTCGAGAATCTTGTTGTAGGCGCTCTCGCTCGATACCGGCCCGACGAAGACGTCGGGATCGGTCGGGTGCCCGACATTGAGCTTCGGCGCGCCTTGGGCGAGCCCGGCCACGAAGTCGTCGTAGATTTTCTCGTGTACGATCACCCGAGAGCACGCCGAGCACTTCTGGCCGGCGTAGCTGAAGGCCGACGCGAGGGTGCCCTGCACGGCGACATCGACATCCGCATCGCCGTCGACGTAGATACCGTCCTTGCCACCCATCTCGGCGATGACGCGCTTGATCCAGATCTGACCTTCTGGCGTTGCGCCGGCCTTGCTGACGATGCCGAGGCCGACCGCCTTGCTGCCCGTGAAGGCGACGAAGCGCGTCTTTGGATGCTTGACCAGGTACTCGCCAGCGACCGCACCGGATGCGGTGAGGTAGTTGAACGCGCCGCCCGGGACGCCGACTTCGCGCATGAGCTCGGCGAACTTGCCGCCAATCACGGGTGAGTCGGAGGAAGGCTTGACGATGACCGTGTTGCCCGTGACGAGGGCGGCGGTTGCCATGCCCGCCAGAATCGCCAGCGGGAAGTTCCACGGCGGAATCACAACGCCGACCCCGAGCGGGATGTAGCGCATCTCGTTTTTCTCGCCGGCGAGCGGGGTCAGGTCGGAGCCCTTGGCGTAGCGCAGCGCTTCACGGGCATAAAACTCCATGAAGTCGATGGCCTCCGCCGTGTCGGCGTCGGCTTCGGCCCATGTCTTGCCGACCTCGAACACCATCAGCGCAGAGAACTCGTGCTTCCGCTCGCGCATGCGCCTCGAAGCTTCGAACAGGTAGCCGGCCCGCTCCTCAGCGGTCCTCGCGGACCAGTCTGGATAGGCGCCGAGAGCCGCCTGCATGGCGCGCTCGGCTTCGTCCTCGCCGAGTTTGGGGTAGACGCCGACGATGCGGTCGGTGTCACCAGGGTCGCGGGATACGAGATCGGCCTCCCCGCCGATGTCGTCTCCTGCGATCCAGCAGGTGTGTCGCTTGCCGAAGTCCTCGGCAACCTTGGTCAGGGCGTTCTCGAACGCCCCGCGGTTCTCCGCCACCGAGAAATCGGTGAACGGCTCATTCCTGAACTCCTCCACAAGTCGCTCCTTCTGGCTGCCATCCCGAGGGGGATGGACTTCCCAGCGCGACTATATAGGGGCAGGGGCGGTGGTCAGGAAGCGCGAACGCGTCGGCGGCCCTTGTTAGGGCCTTGTGCCCTGGCTTGGCGGCTCTGATCCACGGCTGCGTGGAAGGCTTCCCAGTCTTGCTTGTTGAAGAGGCGGACGAGGGTCCCGCAGTGCACGCAGTACGAGTGATCGACGCTCATCAGAAAGCGAACGTAGTCCCCGCAGCCGTCGCACCATTTCTTCTCGTTGTAATAGTCGATCGTGTCCATTTTGTGCCCGCTGTCGTTCAGAGTTGACGGCTGTCGCCGGTAAGCGCCGGAAGATGCCGGCGCCAAGCAGAAGCAAGAGAGTTGCCAAGTTCGGCCCCCGCAATGACAGTCGGAGCCGGAAGTGATGGAACACACGGTGCCAATGGCACATCACGACAGAGGGCGTGCATTGGCTTGTGCGCCACTGCCAGTAGCCGTGGAACGACGGCGGATAACAACAGTCGTCGAAAAACAACGCGCGTTGCAAAGATGCAACGCGCCGGGCTTGGCGGCTAGCTAGCCGAACTCGGCCAGCGATCTCCGCATGTCCGCGGCGACGTCGAGGTCTGTCTCTCTTGCCAACGCCCTCATGGCCTCGTTCCGTCCGCGGCCGAGGCGGCACAGTGCCCACGCTGCCGCCGTGCGCACACCGGCATCGCTGTCCTCGAGCGCCTTCACGAGCACCGGTGCAGCATCCTCTTGACCCAGGTTGCCGAGCACGATCGCGGCATTGCGCTGTAGCCCTGCGCGGCCCGCCCGCCGCATCGCGGTGCCCGTCCAGTCGCGGTTCCACTGCTCCGGTGTCAGCGCGAGCAAGCCAACGAGCTGCCAGGTCTCGAGCGCTGGGTGCAGCCGCGCATCCGGATCGTCGTGGGGCGGGCCGGTGCGCGAGTGGAAGGGACACGCTTCGATGCAGATGTCGCAGCCAAACAGCCAGTCACCCTGGGCTGCGCGGTAGTCGTGGGGGATGGGGCCGCGTAGCTCGATCGTGGTGTAGGAAAGGCAGCGCCGGGCATCGACCTCGAACGGCGCAACGATCGCGCCCGTCGGGCAAGTATCCAAGCAGGCCGTGCAGGTGCCGCATGAGCCCGTAGCCGGTGCGCTCGGAGCGAAAGCTTCGGTGGTCAGGACCTCGGCGAGCAGCAACCACGGCCCGCGTTCAGCGTGAATGATCCCGCTGCTCTTGGCCAGGAAGCCAATCCCTGCTTGCGCCGCCAGCGCCCGCTCGAGGATCGGCACGGCATCGATGCCGCTGCGCAACGAGTCCCCACGCACGCCTTCCCGCTCGAGCGCCGTCGTCAGACGGCGCATGCGGCTGCCGAGCGCGCGGTGATAGTCGCGGCCGGCCGCATAGCGGGCGACCCGTCCGCCCGACTCCAGGGCGACGCCATCACGCCCATAGTCGTAGCCCAGCGCGACGGCGCCGCGCGCGCCGGGCAGGAGACGCTCGGGTTCGAGGAGCCGGGGCAGGTTCCGCTCGAGGTAGTCCATCTCGCCGTGCCGCCCGGCGGCGATCCACTCTTCGAGCTTCGCGCCGTGCTCGCCCGGGCCCGCCGGCCCGAAAGCCACCAGATCGAACCCTGCCTCGCGCGCCATCTCCTCGACGAGACCTGGCCTGGGAAATGGTGGGCTCATGCCGGATCTCGCGGTGGCATCGGGCTCAAGGTCAGGCCGGGCATGGCCGATGAATACTCGGCCATCCCCGGAGGAGTCTCCCTATGTCGGTTCGCCCCGCCAGTCTCCCACCCGTGCGCGACCAAGTGACCGGGCAAGACCGCAAGGCCACTCCCCTGGTCGTGATCCACGAGCGCACCCTGAGGGAACCGCTCGAAGATGCCGTGCGCCGGGCGCGTGCCTCCTCCCCGGGCTCGCAGATCCTGGTCGTCGGTCCGGACGAACCCGAAGAGCTGGCGGGACCCGTCCTGACCCCATGTGAAGCCACGGATCGATCCCATGCGACCCTCCCTGCGCCCACGAAGGCTAGCATCGAGGAGGCGGCGGTTCAGAGGGTTGGGCAGGCCTGGTTGCAAAGCGAACAGATGATGACCCAGTGGGCCGAGGAGGCGAAGTCCCTTGCCAACTCGCTCGAGAGAGCCCTCGGCAGTAGCCACTTCGACGAGCTCAATGATGGAGTGCGGCGGCTGATCGAGCTCACGGACTGGATGCAGACGAGCTGCGCCGAGGCGCTTCATCGTGCCGGGAAGGCAGCCCGTGGCATGGAGCTGCACAATACGGCGCTTTTCGTGCGGGACGCGGCCCACGAGATTCACAGCAAGCATCCCGGGGTCGATCTGACGCTGCCGCCGCTCGAGGACGCGCCGCTCGTCATGTGCGCACCCGCTGCGGTCTGTGCGGCCTTCAGCGCTGCTCTGGAGGCAGTGTCGAGTCGCATCGCTGGTCAGGGCCAGATCCGGGTCGAGATCGAAGAGGGGGCGCTCTCCGTCCTGCACCGCTTCCGAGGCACCGCCTTCGGGCCCGACTTGGGCGACGTGCCAGGGCACGTGGCCGGGCAGCTGTATCAGCTCGTGGTCGAGGTCCATGGGGGACGGATTCTGCCCGGTCGGGACGGGTCGCCAGCCGAGCTCGTCATCGCCCTCCCGACGGCCTACGGCGATCAGCGCTAGGGAGCCTCCTCGAGGCCCGTCCTGTTGCGCCGATTTCTGGCGTAACCCTCTTATTTGAACGGAGGTTGGGGTTTGCCCGTCGAGTTTCTCGGCCTTTTTGTGTACCGCCCTTGTCACCTGTGCCATGCGCGGGTCTATGGGGTGTTACCGAGGCCTCGTTATGCCCTACCCTGAGTGTTGTTCCTGAGGGCAAGATCGGGCGTCTCGTCTGTTTCGCCCCGGCGGAACTTTGCTCTCTCTCCTTCGTTGCAATGGCTTTCACAGGACCCCTTCAGGACAGGGCCCGAGCGCAACGGTCGCCACGGTCCCCAGGCGTTTCAGATGTCTCCAGCCCCCGGCTTGCACGGCTTCCCGACGAACCTCTCTGAGGGGTTGGCGGAGTTGTATCGCGAGACCGAGGATCCGGCGTTGGATGCCCTGAGGGTTGAGATGCTCCAGCGCAGCGAAGACGGAGAAGCACACCCCGTGCGCGTCGCCGTCGAGTCCCTGCGCGATCGCTTGTCGACGCGCCTCATGGACGCGTTCCGGCTCACACAGAGCCCCCTCGCTTTCGGTTTGCTCTACGAGCTCAACTACCGGCTCTTCCTGGGCGTGATTTCGTCGCGGCTGCGCCGCTTCTATTTCTCGCTGGATCCACAAGACGTGCTGCAGGAGGTGTTCTTCAACATCTACCGCTATCCGCACAAGTTCAAGGCGGACAAGGATCAGGCCTTCCGGCACTGGGCGAGCATGATCATCCGCAACACGGTCTACAAGTGCACCCGTGAGCGGGACCGGGATCTCACGCACGAGATGCACGACGAGGAGATCGACACCCGGGCCGACGTGCGGCATGCAACACCGCTGGGTGACGCGATCCGCGTGGAGTCGGAACGAATCTGCTCGCGCAGCTACCTGATCTACTTGCAGCTCTACCTCGCGGCCTACCAGCAACTCAGCCAGCGAGAGAAGCGAGCGCTGCACCTGGTTGAGTGCGACGGACGTCCGTACAAGGAAGCGGCCGAGGAACTTTCGATCCGGCTTGAGAACCTCAAGATGGTGATCTTCCGGGCCCGGAAGAAGATCCTTAGAACGCTCGATTGCGTGCTCGCTTCGGCAGAGGCGTGGCAGCCGGGAGTCGTCCCGGGAGGGACCGCAGACGAGGATGACGCCGGCGAGGCCGCCGAGTCGCGGCGCAGCCCGATCCTCACCCCGGCTCGCAGACTGAGCCACCCCGTGCAGACCTCTCGTGCGGTAGGTCGCTTTGCCGTGCCCGCCGATGTGCCGATCGGTGAGCGGGCCGCGGAGGAGGCATCATGACCGACCGCTTCCGCGATGACCCGTCCACGAGTTGGAATGAGCGCTCGAATGGGCGTTCGGACAACGATGCCTGCGATCGGTTGCAGCCCGAGATCTCGGCGCTGCTCGACCGCGAGCTCGACGAGAAGCGCGCCGTGCGTGTGCTTGGCCATCTTGAGATGTGCTCGCGTTGTCGTGGCTTCATGAGCGTTCTCCAGGAACAGCTCGGCATGCACCGCGAGCTCTGGGGGCGCATCGACGACGACCAGGATCCATTTGCCGGTGATCTGTTCAGCGACGCTGACTGCGACTCTGTCGATGCGGACAAGTCGTTCGTGCGGCAGCTCGTCGACGAAGGCAGCGAGCGCATCGCGGAGAACTTCTACCAGCTCGGTCGCGCCTACATCTTGCTGACGACATCCAAGTCGTTCGTGCACGTGGTGTGTCGCGAGGCGGTGCCGATTCCCGAGTTCCGTCAGCGGGGCAAAGCCCTGCTCGATGGTGTCACCGGAGCCGGTGATGCTGCCGGAAGCGCCGACCCGTCAGGGGACGACGGTGAACGCCAGCGGCTGATGCAATCCCGTCGCTTGCTCGAGGATCGGCTCGATTCGGTCGACACGAACCTCGAGAAGGGCCGGTGTCTCCTGCGTGGGGCGATCCGTCTGCGCAAGCCTTACGCCGCGGCGCAGATCTGGCTCGGTCAGTCGTTCATGAAGTCGGACGACCTCGAGACTGCGAAGCGCATCTTCGAGGCAGTGCTTCGCGAAGCGACCTCGGACGCCAACGGCCCTGAGCCAGTTGACCCGGTCACCAAGGTGGCGTTGCGGATGTACGCGCTCGAGGCGCTCGGCATGATTGCCGTGCAGAAGCGGCAGTACCGCATCGCTCGATCCCACTTCCGGACCATCGTTGATGCGGATGTCTGCCACGTGGGCTTCTGGACGCCTTATTGGAATCTCGGCTACGCCGCCCTTCTGGATGGGGATGGCATGGCCGCCGAAGATGCCGCCGAAGATGCCGGCGCAGTGTCGGGAGTAGACTGCGACGCTGACTACCACGCTGCGGCCGCTGCCGAATGCGCGGACGCGTTCGAGCAGCTCTACGCTCGTTTCCCGAAGGTGCGGCGCGATGCGGCGCGGGTCCTGAACCTGCGGCCCACTGTGGCCAGCAAGATCAGCCAGCACCCCTTGCTAAAGAATCGCCTCGGAGAGTCGTGCCCGGACTGGTTTGGTCCGGACGCTCAGCTCGATGCCGAGGAGGACGTTTGTTTCAGTATCGTTTCGCAACATGATTGCGATGGACCCTCGAAAGGCGGACTCGCCCGTCGGAGCACGGTCGGCGAAAAGCCGCGATGAGTGTCAGAATGCACGGTAACACCATCTCCCACCATTCCGGTCAGCTGCCTCGTTGGCGTTGGCTTTCTTTCTTGCTCTTGCTGGCGCTGTTCCTGGTTGCGGACCCCGCGGCGAGAGCGCAAACGAAAGCCAAGGGTCCGATGCCAGATCCCGGTGGTCCCCTCAGTGGGCCCAACAGTGGCTGGCAACGCTTGGTTCCCGCCATCGGTTTCACCGGTGAGACCACGGCGCAGACCCACGGCAGAATCCTCTACGGCTCGCCAAAGGTCAGCCCGACCTTAGTCGGCACCGAGGTCAAGCACGGAGACTCCAAGCCCGTCATGCTGATGCTGCATCGGCAAGACAAAGACCAGCGCGGGGTCCTCGAACTGCCGGCCGCGTTCAAGAACGGGTTCTTGTTCATGCACGTGGGGCCCACGCTTGGACCATTGGCGCCGATCCACTCGACCGTGATGCGGCTCAATGTGCCGTCGATGCTCGAGCAGGCGCGCAAGCTCAACTTGCCGAAGCTCAGCCTGACCTTCCTTTCGTTCCGTTCGAACCGGCCGACCTTCCTCACGGTTGAGCTGCACTTCGAGTGGGCTGCCGACATCATTCGCTTGAAGTTCTGATCCCAGCATTCTGATCACTCGGTACGCAAGGAAGGCCGGCAGTTGACTGCCGGCCTTCCTTGCGTACCGAGTGTCTGTTTCAGCGTTTAGTAGCTCGTCAGGTAGCGCTCCACTTCCCAGTCGTGGACCTGCGCAATGTAGTCGTGCCACTCGGCCTTCTTGGCGCGGACGAAGTTTTCGAGGATGTGTTCGCCGAGCGCGTCAGCGAGGACCTGGTCCTTTTGCAGGGCAGCGATGGCTTCGTTGAGGTTAGCCGGCAGGCTTTCTACCTTGTGTCGGGCGCGCTCGCGTTGGCTCATCGTGTAGAGGTTCTTGTTCACCGGATCGGGTGGCGTGAGCTTCTGCGTCACGCCGTCGAGCCCGGCGGCGAGCATCGCTGTCAGCGCCAGGTAAGGGTTGCAGGCTGGATCGGGCATCCGGAGTTCGACGCGAGTGCCGACGCCGCGGCGTGCGGGAACGCGACAGAGCGGTGAGCGGTTGCGTTCCGACCAGGCGATGTGCGTCGGTGCTTCATAGCCGGGCACGAGTCGCTTGTAGGAGTTCACGAGTGGGTTCGTGAGAGCGCACATGCCCTTGGCGTGCCGCAGCAGGCCGCCGATGTAGTTCAGCGCGGTCTCGGAGAGCCGCCACTCCTTCTCCTCGGCGTAGAACTCATTGTGCCCGGTCTCGGTCGAGAACAGGGACTGGTGCGTGTGCATGCCCGACCCGTTGACGCCATGTAGCGGCTTGGGCATGAACGTGGCGTGCAGGCCCCAATCGTGCGCGACCTTGCGGACCGCGAGGCGGAAGGTGGCGAGGTTGTCCGCGATCGTCAAAGCGTCGCTGTAGCGGAAGTCGATCTCGTGCTGGCCTTCCGCGACTTCGTGGTGCGCTGCCTCGACCTCGAAGCCGAGCGCGTGCAAGGCGTGCACGATGGCGCGCCGGCAGGGTTCGCCGCGATCGATCGGCGCGATGTCGAAGTAGCCGCCGACGTCGTGCGTCTCGGTCGTCGGCGCACCGTTCTCGGCGACCTCGAACAGGAAGAACTCGGCTTCGACACCCGCCATCATCTGATAGCCGAGCTCGCTTGCACGGGCGACCTGCCGTTTGAGCGTCGAGCGCGGGCAGCCCGCGAACGCTGACCCATCGGGGTTGTGGACGTCGCAGATCAGCCGGGCGACTCGTCCCTGCCCCTGGTCGTCCCACGGGAAGATAGCAAACGTGTCGAGGTCGGGGACGAGGATCATGTCCGACTCTTCGATGCGTACGAAGCCCTCGATCGATGACCCGTCGAACATGACTTGACCGTCGAGTGCCTTCTCGAACTGAGTGCGGGGCACCTCGACGTTCTTGTTGATGCCGGTGATGTCCGTGAACATCAGCCGCATGAACTGGATCCCCTCGCGTTCGAGCGTTGCGAGGATCTCCTCGGGGGTCAGTTTGGCCTTGGTCTGCGGCGTGTCGACTGCATGTTCGTGCTGCACTGGGTCCCTCCCGGAACGGCGATGGTGGATGAGATGGCTGGACTGACCACTGAATTGTGCCGGATCGGCTGGATTTCAGTGGCGTTACGCATGATCTACCAGGTTGATCGCCGCTTTACGGCTCAAAATCCGCACGACATGTAGAAAATCTCGATCACTTGGGCCTGTGGTAGCTGGCCGCAGGAACGAGCAGTTCGCGGCACAGTGCCCGAAGCCTCGCCGGGATCGGTAGTTTCGTTCCGCGGGGGGGCACGAGGCGGAAGCGAGGGCGGCTGCCGTTGAGGCCGTCGAGGTGGATCGTGAATCCCAGGCCGCGAACCGTGGCCCGGCCGTTGGGTGTCAAAGGTCCGCCGAACCAGGGCATCGTCATGGCGAGCTCGTGTGCCAACCCGCTCTCGCGTACCCCCGGGCGGGCAAGCAGTGGGGGAAGCGAGAAAGGCTCTGGCGCCGCCTTTCCACTCACGCTGTCCCATCGACACTTCGTCAGCTCGATGTCCAGCATGGTCTGGACCATGAGCCGCAGGAAGAGAGCGCGCCGGCGCGGTGCCGTCTCGTAGATCCCGAGTACCTCGAGGTGGAGGTGATTTCCCTTCGGGACACCGAGTGCCCGCATCAGTGGCTCGGAGGAGGTCCAGCCACCGCCCGGTTGGCCGGGTTCGACGGCGGCAAGGCGCGGTGGATCGTCGTCGCTCAGGTGATAGGCAGCCAGCAACACGCGCAGGCAGTAGGGCTCGTAGGCCGGGGAGGTCACCTCGACGATCCAGGAGCGTGCGCCCTGACGCGGCCGGCGCCAGGGTTTGCCGTCCTGGTGCGGGCAACGCACGGGGGTGCCCGCGGGCCAATAGCCGAAGTTGCCGGGGGTGAGTTCGATCCAGCTTCCCAGATCGATTGCATCATGGTCGTCGAGGCCGTCGCGCCCGAAGGTGTCGTCGAGGCGCAGGGTGCTCCTGGCACCGCGCGGCAGTCGCGGCAGCGGCGTCACCAGTCCCGCAACGAAATCTCCCAGAAGCTTGCGATGAGCAGTGTCTTCGTCCCGGTGCACGCGCCAATCGAAGCCTGAGCGTTGCAGCGCCGTCGGCGCGAGCTTCCCGTTCTTGTCGGGGTGCAGGAAGCCGAGAGTGGGCAGGTCGCTCAGTTGACGCGTGTGGAACCGGGGTGGCGGGTGCGTGCCCTTCCCCTCCTCGTTCAGGCGCCACCGCTCCACGAGACCATTGCGCCACCGACGGCCGGGGCCGGGGTCCTTGGTCTTTGCCGCAGACAGCTCACGGAACCTCGCCGCGAGCACGTTTCGAAGGAACGCGAGGCTCTTGTGGGGTTCGACGAGTTGATCGAGGCCCTCGAGCCGGAGATTCAGCGACTCCTTGGCTGGTTTGAGGCCGAGCCGCGCGAGCTCCCGGGTGTGGAAGTTCTTGGCGTCCTTGTCCGCCTCGCCCAGCGACCGCTCGATGCGCAGCGTCACCTGCGTCTTGCCCGAGCGCAGGACGAGCTTGCCGCCGCGCATGCCTTCGAACGGTTCGCGTGCGGGCTCGTCGATCGCTCGGTTGACGATGCAGTCGGCGCCGACGTGGTACATGCGGCCGCCCAGGGCTATGACCCCGGCCTGCCGCCAGGCCGGTTCCGGGAGCCAGACCACGTCGCGCTGCGCCGGCCACGGCCAGCGGGCGCGATCGACGAGGTTGACCAGCATGTCCTCGCGCTCTGCGGCGGACCCCTTTAACCGCCAGGGCTGAGCCGTTGCGGACGAAGCCAGCAGCAACCCGAGCATGCAGCTTGCGGCCAGGGGCCCGGCCCGGTTTGATCCACGGTAGTGGACTCCTCCTCGCTCGAAACCGACATCCGTGAGAGTATCGCGGCCAAGGAGCGCTTGCTGGCCGGCGACCTTACGCCGCTCATGGATCTGCTCGCCCGCGCGCGCGCCACGATCGAGAATGGTGGCCGGCTGTTCTTCTGCGGTAACGGTGGTAGTGCCTGCGACGCGGCGCACGCTGCCTGTGAGCTCACGGGTTGGTTCCTCGATAAGAACCGCGGCGCCTTGCCGGCGATGGCGCTCGGGCACGAGACGCCGACCGCGACGGCGATCGCGAACGACAGCGGTTATGAGCAGGTCTTCGCCCGTCAACTCGAAGGGCTTGGCCGTGCCGGTGACCTGCTGGTCGGGATCTCGACGTCCGGCGGCTCGGCCAATATCGTCGCCACGCTCGAGGCCGCGAAACGCCTCGGCATCACCGCCGTCGCCCTGACGGGCGAAGCCGGAGGCGCCTGTGCGCAGTTGGCCGACCTGTGGATCGGCGTGCCGTCGACCTCGACGCCGCGCATTCAGGAGTGCCATCTGCTGATCGTGCACCTTCTGTGCGGCTACCTGGAGCGCGTGTTCTCGGCGACGGATGCGGTCTGACGCACATCGCTCGGCGGGGCTCTTTCCGTCACGCGGCAACAGCGATCACTGATAGAGCTTCGCTTTGAGCTCGGCTAGCTTCTTGGCGAAGTCGGTGCCCTTCAGAACGTTGGTCGCGACTGCGATGCGCTTCCTGGCGGCGGTCTTGTTGTCCTTGGCGAGTGCCTGGACCGCAGCGAGTTCGCCATTGGCGATCTTCGCGGCCGCGGCGCGGATGGCAGCGACGCGCTTGCGTGCCTCCCCGGGCCAGCTGGCGAGGCGACGATCGAACCTGGCGACTGCGCTCAGTGCCTTGGCGAGCCGCTTGCGCGCCAGTGCGTGCCGGGCGCGGGCCTCGGCTGCGTCCAGCGCATAGAGTTCCTTGCGCGTGATCTTCGGCTGACGATGTTGCCGGCGGATTTCGGACATCGCCTTCTTGACGAAGTCCATCAGCTCTTTCTTGTCGAAGGTGCCCTTCCATGACTTCATCTCGCCCCGCGTGAAGGGATCCACGACGGTCGTGTAAGGATGCACTTCGGCGAAGTTGTATTCCTGGGCGCCGCTGGCGTTGACGAGTCGCATGTCGGTGATGGTCAGGTTCGGCCAGCGCGCGAGCCGCTTGATGGTCTTGCCCTCGACTCGCTTCTCATAGGTCACGACCGCCGGGTTCTTGTCCTCGACTGCCTCCTCGAAACCTGCGACCACGGCCACTTCGACCGTGCTCACGGCCGCGAAACGCATGTAGCGTCTGTCCTCGAGTAGTCGGCCGCGCAGGATCTTGCACTCTGGTCCATCGATCTTGTGACTGTGCACGACCATCGGTAAGCGCAGGAGCTTGGCTTCGGTGATCGCGCCCTCCCACGTGGTCGCGAAGCGCACGCACTTGATCGGTTTGACCTTCCGTCGTTGCGTCGGAACGGCGAGCGTTGCCAGCAGCGGAATCGCGAGGAGGAGGTTCATTGCTTTCCCTTCTTGATTGCCTCTTGCCACAGCGTCTCGAGCTGTGACAACGCCTCCGGGATGGCGCCAGGGGCGCATCGCGTCGACGCCGCGCCGTCCGTGCCGAGCCCGGCGAAGTTGACGAAGTCGCACTCGATGCGGCCATGTCGCCGCTTCGTCGTGATGGCCCGGGCGTTCTGGCGCACCATTGCGAGCCGGTTGGCTGAAACGGTCACGACGACCGGGTCGAACAGTCCGCGCCAGAGCTTGCCTTTGTCGTCGACCCGCAAGTAGAGATCACCGTCGCGGCAAGAGCGCCGTTCGTAGCCGAGCACGTAGCCGGGTCTCTTGGCGGCGGCTGGTCGCGGCACGACAACCCCAGTCGCCTTGCGTACGCGCGCGGCGAACTCCTGGACTGCGCGAGTACGCTCCGATCGGGTTTGGCGCGGTGAGTAGCCATAGTCCTTGCCCGCCCATTTGGTCAGGGCCTTGCTCGCAGCGAGCCTGACTCGGTACCCCAAGTCATCGCGGAAGAACACTTCCTCCGCGTCGAGCCCGTGCACGAGTTGGGCCAGGCCGCCGGTCTTGCCGGATTCGAGCAGGAGGGCCGCAGCGTGGACGCGCACCCTGAGGTCGCGGTCGCCGAGCGCTGCGATGACCTGCTTCGGTTCGTCCCCGGCGAGCCGCGCCGTTCCGGTCAGGGCGGCCCGCCGCATGAGCCATGAGCGGTGCTGGAGGTACTTCCCGAACAGGTCGCACTCGTCGGCCTCTGGTTTCTCGCTCAGTGACGTGAGGGCCTGCGGCCGCCACGTGAACTGGTCATCCTCGACGAGTTCGCGCAGGAAGGTCCGGGCCGCGGGCACGCCCATGTCGCCAAGCGCGCGCACGAGGGGGGTGGAGAGCTTGCCGCGTCCTTCCTTGG
>PVBE010665397.1_pt1 | contig 14898 bp, 12 predicted proteins | sample 1631181 | NCBI WGS metagenome assembly PVBE01 (sample SAMN08397723, study PRJNA350692) | Marine metagenome, whole genome shotgun sequencing project. | isolation source: water | place: Pacific Ocean | collected 2012-04 | reverse complement strand
TGTCCTGGCTGGGCAGAAGAGTGGCCCGGCCGAACTTGGGTACACCCTTGGTGATGCTCTCCCTGGTATAGCCCACCTTCGGGTCGTAGCCCAACTCTGCCCGCGCACGGCTGATGTCGGCGAAGGTACGGACGACGTCTCCCGGTTGATTCGGGAGCTCGTGGACGATGGGGGTCTTGCCCAAGGCCGCGCCGACGGCGTCGATCAGCGCCTTGAGGGTGATGGTCTTAGACTCCCCGAGATTGAAGATTCGATATCCGTCGCAGCGCGCCACGGAGGCCGCCACGCCATCGGCGATGTCCGTCACATAGGTGTAGTCACGAGAGCTGCTCCCGTCCCCGAACATGGTGATGGGCTGGCCACCGTCGATGAGGCGCGTGAACTTGTGGATCGCCATCTCGGGGCGTTGCCGAGGTCCGTAGACGGTGAAGAATCGTAAACAGTGGACGTGTAACCCGAAGAGGTGATGGTAGGTGGCGCACAAGAGCTCCCCGGCCTTCTTGGTCGCCGCGTAAGGGGAGACGGGAAAGTCCACGTTGTCCGTCTCGCAAAACGGCACGTCGTCTCGATTGCCGTAGACCGATGAGGAAGAGGCGAAGACGAAACGCGATACACCGTCGTGTCGGCAGCGCTCCAAGAGGTTGAGGGTGCCCTCGATGTTGACCTGCTGATAGAGCATCGGGCGCTCGATAGAGGGGCGGACACCGGCCCAGGCGGCCAGGTGAACCACGCAGTCGGGGCGAACGCGGTCGAAGAGATCCGTCAAGAGCTCCGCGTCGAGGATGTCGCCCCGGACCAACTCGAACTTCGCGTGCTCTTCGGCCGCGGCGATGTTGGCCTCTTTGAGCGCCGGGTCATACAGGTCATTGAAGTTGTCCAGCCCCACCACGGTGTGCCCGCTCGCCAACAAGCGATCGCAGACGTGGGAGCCGATGAAACCGGCGGCGCCGGTGACGAGAACGCGCATGCATGGACCCTCTGACCAGGTCATCGCTCTACCCCTTGTGGGAGACGAAGGCAACACATGCCGTCCAAAGCCTGCTCGTCACGCCCCGTGGGCCCGGCGAACTCTGCCGGGGAAGGGGGTGGCCGAGGGCGTCAGCGGTGCCCAGCGAAGAAGTTCTTCACAACCCCTTGGACACGGTGCGCCGCGCGGGTAAGGTGCGCGCGACAATTCCAGGGGCACGCGACAGGAGGCCGACCATGAAGTTCTTCATCGACACTGCGGACGTAGGCGAGATCAAAGAGGCTCAGAAGATGGGTCTGCTCGACGGCGTCACCACCAACCCAAGCTTGATCGCCAAGACGGGTCGCAAATTTCGCGAGGTTATCGCGGAGATTTGCGAGATCGTAGACGGGCCCATCTCCGCCGAGGTGGTGAGCACAGACTTTGACGGTATGGTCAAAGAGGCCAAGGAGTTGGCCGCCATCCACCCCAACATCGTGGTGAAGGTCCCGCTCATCGTCGAAGGTCTAAAGGCCGTTCGCTGGTGCGCCGACAACGGCATCGCCACCAACGTGACCCTGTGCTTTTCGCCGGTGCAGGCGCTCCTCGCCGCCAAGGCCGGCGCCGACTACATCAGCCCCTTTATCGGCCGCCTGGACGACATCGGCCACGAGGGGATGGAGATGGTGGCGTCGATCATCGAAATCTATGACCAGCACAGCCTGGACACCGAGGTCTTGGTGGCCAGCGTTCGTCACCCCATGCACGTCTTCGAGGCGGCTCGGCTGGGCGCAGACGTGGCCACGATCCCGTTCAACGTTTTGGCCAAGTTGGCTCACCACCCCCTCACTGAGGCCGGCCTGGCTCGCTTCCTCGCCGATTGGGAAAAAGTCCCCAAGTAGTCGGTGTCACGATGGACTCAACTGCGGCATCCAGCGCTGTCACGTGTGGAGCGCATCGCCTCAACGAACAACAAATCGCCGCAGGCCGTCGTCTCCAGGCCCTCTATTAAAGGGGTACCTTGCGTAAGCCCCAATCCATATTGACTCACTCCATGTTCGTCATCGCCCTCGTCTGGGCCGGCGGGCTGAGCCCGAGAACAGCCGCAGCTCACCACACGGTCTCCGACTTCGGCATCTCCTGGGCAGAGCCGGTGACGGTCTTCGAGACCACCCTGGAGTTCGCTCAGTTCGATCGGGACGGTGAGCGAGGCGGGTATTTGGTCACTTATCCGGTCCTCGAATACGCGCTCTCCAGCGCCTTCTCCGTGTCCGCGCGCACCGCGCTGGTCAACGTCTTCGTCGAAGGCGAAGCAGACCGCTTCGGCCTCGGAGACAGCGAAATCGGCGTCAAGTACGGCATTTATGAGACCAAGCATGGCGAGCTCCTGGTCTCGGCGGGGTTGAACCTCGAGCTGCCCACGGGTGATGAAGATCAGGCGTTGTCCAGCGGGCACTTCGAGGTCTCGCCCTTCGTCACCCTCTCCACAGCCACGGCGAGCGAGTTCATCATCTACGCCGTCTTCGCTGACCGTCTCTCCCTCGAAGGGGAGGATGACGGCGGCCATGGGCATCACGACCACCACGACCATCACCACGAGAGCGCCCCGGCGCGACACGGCAGCATCATCGCGCCCCATGGAGACCATGAGGCCTTCGCGCGATTGGGCGTGGCCCAGGTTTTCGGGCGTCTATACCTTAGCCTCGGTTACGACGGCCTGTTCGTGTTCGACGAGAGCGAAGATGTGATCGGGCCCCAAGTGGCGCGATTCGAGCTGGGCTACCAGGTTTTCGAGGGCGGACGCCTTGCTTTGGGCTTCGACGCCCCCTTCGCAGGACCACATCGATTTGATTGGAAAACCCGGACTGGGTTCTCTTGGCAATTCTAGATCTTTGGAGAAGAACAAGATGATTCGGCGATTCATCCCTACCCTCTGTCTGTTTGTCCCCCTCTATCTCTGTGGCTGTGATGACGGCGGGCACGATCACGACGACCATGATCACGGCGGTCACGCCATGGGCGGTGAGCACGCCGGTCACATGGGGGGCGGTCACGCCATGGGCGGTGAGCACGCCGGTCACATGGGGGGCAGTCACATGGGGGGCGGTCACGATATGGGCGGTGAGCACGCCGGCCATATGGGGGGCAGTCACGCCACGGGCGGTCACGATATGGGTGGCGATCACGGGGGCCATATGGTCACCGCGTGTGAGGACTCCGCCACCGAATACGTCATGTTCATGGCCGGCATCAGCGGCGCCACCGCCAACGGCGGTTACACGGTCACCATCACCGGCGCCCAGCCCATGATGCCCATGCATGGCAACAACACATGGCAGCTCAGTATCACCGACGCTGACGGGGTCGCTGTGGAGGGCGCCGCCGTAGTGGTCACGCCCGATATGCCCGATCATGGTCACGGCACCACTCCGGCGACCTTCACATCCACGGCGGGCGACGAGCCGGGGGCCTACAGCGTGGGCCCCATCATCCTTCAAATGCCCGGCGTGTGGCGGTTTAACATCGAGGTGACCCCCGCCGAGGGGGACGCCGATTCAGCGGTGCTGGTTTTCTGCGCCATGGCGGCACCGGATCCCGCCGGCTGAGCCCGCCTCTGACCCCCCGCCCACGCATTCGTCGCGGGCGTTTCCCTGACAGGACGTCACGACCCCCCTCTTTCGCTCATCTGCGAACCCCCCATGGTGTTGAGCGTGGAGTCGCGTATACGATGGGACCACGAGAGAGGGAGTCCATGTCAGAGGAGATCGAACGCGTCATCCATCAGGCCCACCGCCTCCGCGGTGAGGAGCGATTCGACGAGGCCATCACCTTGTTGTACGGCGCGTTGGGAGATCACTTCGGCCATGAGTCCATCATCGGCGCCCTCGCGACCCTCCTCGCCGAGACGGAGCAATTCGATCGGGCCGAGCGCCTCTTCGAGCGTGTCTTGGACCAGCCGCTCCCATCGCGCGGCCTCTTGCTCAATTATGCCACCTTCTTGGCTCACTCCGGTCGCCTCGACGAGGCGCGACCGGTCTTCAACCGAGCCATGGCTTTGACCGCCGCCGTGATGCAGCGGGCCGCGAGCAGCGGCGACACTGTACACCTCCCCGATTGCATCGAGGCCCTCGCCCTCGCCGAGTGTAACCTCGCCCGCCTTCATCTGGCCCAAAACGACCCCGCGGGCGCTCGGGCGCTCGCAGAGAAGTGGATGGTGTTCGAAGACAGCTGGGTCCAAGCCAGCGACATCGTCACCGCCGCCATTGAGATGGAGGGGGGCGACGTAGAGAAGGCCATGCGGAGATTCCACCTCGAGAGCCGCGCAGCCCCCGATATGATCGCCACCCTCGTGGACTCCGCCTACACCACCGGGGCGCCTCAGCAGCGTTATGAGGTTCTCGCCATCATGGCCATGTCAGCCCACTACCTGGCCTTCGAATGGATCGACGAGTTCGATGGCTTTAGGGACCTCGTGGACGACGCGGTTCGGCCCCTCGCCGGTAAACCGGAGAGCCTCCCCGAGGAGCTCCAACCTCTCTTGGCCATCGTGGGCCAACTCCTGGGCGAGAATTGGGCGGTCGCGCCAGACGAAGACGTCGATGGCGACGGACGGGATCAGCTCGGGTTCGATTTCACCTGAGCCTTCAGATGGACCGCAAGAAACCCCGCAAAGTGCGTTTGGCCACGGCCATTCGGTACTGCGCGGAGCTGCGCACGTCATCGATGGGGGTGATGTCCTGGTCCAAGAGGTCCACGACGTTCGGGTTGACCGGCTGACCGATGAGCGCGGCCTCCACCGTGGGGACGCGAACCGGCGTCGCGGCCACGCTCCCGAAGGCGATCCTGGCGTCGGTGACGATGCCCTTCTCGACCCGCACCCGCGCACCGAGCATCACCTTGCTGATGGACTGGGCCAGCCGGGTGCCCACCTTGCGGAAATGGTGATGGTCGGAGGTGTTCAGGGGCGGCAGATGAACCGCGGTGATGAGTTCGTCCTCCGCCATGGAGAGGGTGCGGTAGCCCACATAGAGTCGGTTCATGGGGATGCGTCGGTGGCCTCGGGCTGCGCTGGCCACCTCGATTTCGGCGTCCAGCGCGAGCAGGACGGGGAGCGTGTCTCCCGCGGGGCTCGCGTTCGCGACATTGCCCGCCAAGGTCCCACGATTTTGGATTTGTCGGGCGCCTACGGTCTTGGACGCTTCCACCAAAGTGGGGGCCACTGTTTGGACTCGATGGTCATCGATCAGCGCGGTGTAGGTCACCAGCGCCCCGATTCGCACGCCGCTCTCAGTGTCACCGGTGATGGTGGCCAACTCTCGAACCGACCAGAGATTCAGGATTGCGTCGGGGTTGATGGCTCCCATCTCCAACGCCACCATCAGATCTGTGCCGCCGGCCAACGGCACCGCGTCGGGATGCGCGGCTCTCAGCGCGAGGGCGTCGTCCAGGGTCCGAGGACTATAGACCGCTGCGTTGCTGCTCAGCATTTCGCGTCCCCCGGGGCCATGGCCCGAACCACGCTGTCTACGATCTTCTGGTAGCCGGTACACCGACACAGATTGCCGGCCAGTGCCTCTCGCACTTGGATTTCTGTGGGGTTGGACTCCCGCTCCAAGAGCGCCGCCGCCGCCAACAAGAAGCCGGGGGTACAGATGCCGCACTGGGCACCACCGTGGTCCAAGAACGCTTGCTGCACGGGGTGGAGCGCGGCGTCTCGAGCCAGGCCTTCCACGGTGACGATTTGGGCGCCCGCCGCTTGGATCACCGGGATCAGGCAGCTGTTCACCGCCGCGCCGTCGACGAGGATTGTGCAGGCGCCACATTCGCCTTCCCCGCAGCCCTCCTTCGTGCCGGTCACCCGGTTGTGCTCCCGCAAGACGTCGATCAGGCGGGTCATGGGGGGACCCTCGAACACCGCGGGTTCGTCGTTCAGCTTGAAGTCGATTCGAAGGACGCTCATGAACTCAACGCCTCCATAGCCGCCATCACCCGCTCCGGGGTCATGGGCAATTGGTCGAGCACGAGGCCGGTAGCCTCCTCGATGGCCTGGGCCACCGCCGCCGCGGGGACGTCGTGAGGGATCTCGCCGATGCCTTTGGCGCCGAAGGGTCCGTTGGCGTAGGGGTTCTCCACCAAAATGGTCTCCATGGGCGGCGCGTCGAGGGCGGTGGGGATGATGTAATTGGTGAGGCGGTTATTGCGCATCCCACCCTGGGCATCGAGCACGACCTCTTCGCAGGTGGCGTATCCCAGACCCTGGAGCGCGCCGCCTTCCAGCTGCCCGGCGGCCATGATGGGATGGAGCGCCTTCCCCACGTCCGTGGCCTGTACCAAACGTCGATAGAGGACCTCGCCTGTGTCTTGGTCCACCTCTACGTCCACGATGACGCAGCACCAACCATAGGTGGGGTAGGCGTCACCTTGGTAGGTCTTGGCATCCCACTCCAAACCGTCGTCTTCGTACTCGGCTCGCACCCGTAAAGGCGTCGCAGTTTTTCGTTTCGCTAAGAGCGCGTCGAAGCTCGCTTCGGTGTCGCCCACTTCGCTTCTCAGCGCTGCGAGGAGTTTCACGGCGCCTTGGTACAGCACTCCGCCCACCACCATGGTGGTGCGACTGGCGACGGTGGGGCCGGAGTCCGGGACATGGGCCGTGTCGTGGGGGCTATTGCTGACGCGCTCGACGTCGATCCCCAAAACCTCGGCGACGATGGCCGGGAAGATCGTGTCCGTCCCTTGCCCGATGTCCGTGGACGCCGTGTGGATGATGACGCGGTCACCGTTGAGCTCCACGTCTACCTTACCTTGAAGGTTGGCCTCGCCGTTGCCGGTGAACCCGCATCCATGCCAGGCCAGGGCGACGCCACGTCCGCTGTCGTATTGAGCGGCGTCGCCGCCGCCTCCCGGGCGGTGGCTGCCGCTCCACGGCGGGAGGGTCTCCCCGGCTTTGGCCAAAGCCTTCTCCAAGACCTCCAGGCCGCTGCCGTCGGGCAGCGCTTGACCGGTGGGCGTGATGTCGCCGGCTCGATACAGGTTCGCCCGGCGCACCTCCACGGGGTCGAGGCCAAGCGTACGGGCGATTCGGTCCATATGGCGCTCGGCGGCGAACATCACCTGTGGGGCCCCGAAGCCGCGAAAGGCACCGTTGGGCGGGGAGTGGGTGGCCACCATGACCCCCTCGATGCGCACATGAGGGCAACGATAGGGGCCGACGGCGTGAATGACGCCCCGACTGTTCACCACCGGAGAGAGGGTGTTATAGGCCCCGCCGTCGAAGAGCACGTGGATGTCAGCGGCCAAGAGGGCGCCCGTACCGGGGTCGACGGCCGTGCGGTACTTCATCACCGCAGGGTGCCGCTTAGTGGTTGCTCGCAGGTCCTCGTCGCGGCGATAAATCAGCTTCACCGGGCGGCCGGTCTTCACCGCCATGATGGCGGCGTGGGCCGCAACCATGGAGGGGTACTCCTCCTTGCCCCCGAATCCACCGCCGGTCACCGCCTGAACCACGTTCATCTGATCGTGCCCCAATACGCGCTTGAGCGCCTTGACGATGTAGTACGGGCACTGCATGGAGCCGAAGAGCGTCAAGCCCCCGTCTTCACGGGGAATGGCGATCATGCCCTGGGTCTCGATGTAGAGCTGCTCTTGGAGCCCCACACGGTATTCACCCTCGATGATTTGACCGCCCACGGCGCCGAGGGCGTCGGCCCCGTCTCCGTGTTCCAACACGATTCTGGAGAAGACGTTGTCGTCCCCGAAGATCTTGATTTCAGAATGGTGCTCCGCCGTCTCCATGTCGAAGAGCGCCTCGAGGGGCGTGCACACCACCTCCAGATGTTGGGCCGCCGCCAAGGCTTTGTCCCGGGTGGGGGCCACCACCAAGGCAACCGGCTCGGCCACGTGTCTAATCTCCCTATCGGCCAAGACCGGCTGGTCATCGGTCATGAGGGCGACCACGTTCTCGCCGGGGATGTCTGCAGCGGTGCACACGGTGACGTCGGTCCAATCGAAGTCGGGGTCCCGGCGAAGGTCCTGCAGTACGCCTCGAGCGATGGGTGACCGGACGGTGGCCCCATAGAGGCACCCCTCGGGGCGTACGTCGTCGACGTAGAGCGCTGCGCCGGTGACCTTGGCTGGTCCGTCAGCGCGGATGATGTCTTGTCCGATGGCCATGGGTGGCTTCTCTATATTGTGTTTCCGGCGACACAATACCGGAAACGACGTACGGCCGCCCCCCTCGCTTGATGTTGCGCTGATTCCGTCGCCTGACCCCATACGTTGCGTCCCGACTCAGGCGGAGTAAACTGACGCCATGACGCGTTTTTGGCTCACGGCTCTCGGCATTATGAGTTTGTTTCTCGGGCTCTTCTTCGCGGTGGAAGCCCTGGGCCGATCTCCGCTGACGGACCCCAGCCCCTACTTGGCGGCGCCGGGGGTGATGGCGGCCGGCGTAGGGGTCGGGCTGCTCTTGATAGATGTCCTCTTACCCGTCCCGTCCAGCGTGGTCATGGTGGCCCACGGTGCCCTGTTCGGGGTGGTCTTGGGCACGGTGTTGTCCCTATTGGGGAGCGTCGGGGCGGCGGCCATCGCCTTCGCCATCGGTCGGCGCGGCGGCCCCCTATTGACCCGTCTCGTAGGACCCGACGAGCGCGTCAAGGCCGACGGGCTCTTCCGGCGCTACGGGGGCCTGGCGGTCTTGGTCAGCCGCCCCTTGCCGCTCTTGGCCGAGACCGTGGCGCTCTTGGCGGGCACCACCGGCATGAGGTGGCGTACCTTGCTCCTCTCATCGCTGCTGGGGGCGCTGCCTCCGTCGCTGCTTTACGCCCTCACGGGGGCCACCGCCGCCGGTTTCGACCATATGTTGATCATCTTCGGCGTGGTCCTGGTGGTGGCCGGCGTTACTTGGGTCTTGGGACGTAAAATCGAGGAGAGCGCCCGTTGATTGTTCACGGCCTCGTTTTGGCCGGCGGCGCCTCCACCCGAATGGGGCGCCCCAAGGCGCTCCTGACCCTGGACGACGAGACCTTTGTCAGCCGGTTGGTAGGCCTCCTCCGCGGGAGCGGCTGCGATCGCGTGGCGGTGCTCATGGGGGCCCACGCCGACCAGATCGAGCCCCGACTCCCTCCGGAGGCCCTCGGTGTCCGCCACGGGGGGTGGGGGGCCGGGATGCGTTCCAGCCTTCGAGCCGGTGTGGCGGCCCTGCCTTTCGGGCATATTCTCCTGACCCACGTGGACCGCCCTGTCGTCGCTCCGGACACGCTGTGTCGGCTGCTCTCAGCGGCGGGTGAACACCCCGTGGTCCCTTATCATCGCGGGCAGCCGGGCCACCCCGTTCTCCTGCCGGCTTCACTGCGCCCGCGTCTACTCGAACCCGATGATTTGCCCCTGCGAGATCTCTTGGCTCGGATGGAGATCATCGTCCTCGAAGTGAACGACCCCGGGGTCCTCCTCAACGTGAACACACCGGCGGACTACGCGCGCCTAGGTCGCTCGCGCGCATAAATATAGCCGCCCAGCTTGCATCACGAGCCAAGGTACTTAATATATGGCGCCCGCGATGCCCTAGAACGGCGTTGTGACCTGCCCGCGCTTTGAATGCGCGCACCCGGCCGCCCGAGGAGGTAGACGTGCTGGCTTTTTTTGAGAAGCTCTTCGGCTCGGCTAACGAGCGATCCCTGCGGAAGATGCAGCCCGAATTGACCGCGGTCAATGCCCAGGAGGGACGCATCAAGGCCCTCGACGACGCAGCCCTCAAGGCCAAGACCGCTGAGTTTCGCACCAAGCTGGATCAGGGCGCGACCCTCGAGGACATTCGCTTCGAGGCCTTCGCGGTGTGCCGTGAGGCCGCCTGGCGCGTCCTCGGGATGCGTCCCTACGATGTGCAGATCATCGGGGGATACGTGCTCCACTCCGGTCGCATCGCTGAGATGAAGACCGGGGAGGGGAAGACCCTCGTGGCCACCTTACCCTGTTACCTCAACGGCTTGAGCGGCAAAGGCGTTCACGTCGTCACCGTCAACGATTATTTGGCGCGTCGTGACGCCGAGTGGATGGGTCAACTCTATCGATGGTTGGGCCTCACCACGGGGGTCATCGTCAACGGCATCAATGACACGGAGCGGCAGGCGGCCTACGGGGCCGACATCACCTACGGACAGAACAACGAGTTCGGCTTCGACTATCTCCGCGACAATATGAAGTACGACCTCAGCCGCTATGTGCAGCGAGAGCTGAACTACGCGGTGATCGACGAGGTGGACTCTATCCTCATCGACGAGTCTCGGACGCCCTTGATCATCAGCGGCCCGGCCGACGGCTCTTCGGAGCTCTACTCGGTGGTGGACAAGCTCATCCCGCGACTCAAGAAGGACATCCACTACAACGTTGACGAGAAGTCTCACTCGGCCACTTTGACGGACGAGGGCGTGGAGGCGATGCAGCGGATGTTGCAGATCGCCAATCTGTACGAGCCGAACAACATCATCGTCTTGCACCACGTCAACAACGCGCTCAAGGCCCACACCCTGTATCGCCGAGACGTGAACTATCTCGTCTACGAGGGTGAGGTGGTGATCATCGACGAGCACACGGGGCGGTTGATGCCTGGGCGGCGCTGGTCCGATGGGCTGCACCAAGCCGTCGAGGCCAAGGAAGGGGTGGAGATCCAGCCCGAGAACCAGACCCTCGCCACCATCTCCTTTCAGAACTACTTCCGCCTCTACAACAAGCTCTCGGGCATGACCGGTACGGCCAAAACCGAAGAGGGCGAGTTCCAGAAGATCTACTCCCTCGACGTCGTGGTGGTGCCCACCAATAAGCCCATCCTGCGTGCCGACCAGGCCGATTTGATTTATCGCACCGAGCGCGGAAAATTCCGGGCGTGCGTCCAGCAAATCAAAGAGTCCCACTCCAAGGGCCAGCCGGTGCTGGTGGGGACGACGAGCGTGGAGAAGAGCGAGATCATCCACCGGCTGCTCACCACCGAAGGCGTGCCCCACAAGGTGCTCAACGCCAAGCATCACTCCAGCGAGGCGAGCATCGTGGCCCAGGCCGGTCGGTTCAACGCCGTGACCGTGGCCACCAATATGGCCGGTCGCGGGACCGACATCATCCTCGGCGGCAACGCCGAGTACTGGGGCCAGGCCTTGATCCAAGACCTGGGCATCGCCGAGCGCTACACCCCCGAATGGGAGCGCATCGAAGACTTCGTAAAGCAGATCTGCATCAAGAAGGAGGAGAAGGCCCAGGCCATGCGAGAAGCCGACGAGCTTCTCGCCCTGGTGCCCGAGGATTACATCAGTCAAATCGCGGAGACGCGGGACATCTTCGGGGCCGAGAACGCCAAGGTGCTCGAGGCCGGCGGCCTGTTTATCTTGGGCACCGAGCGTCACGAGAGTCGACGGATCGACAACCAGCTGCGCGGCCGCGCAGGCCGTCAGGGTGATCCTGGTGAGAGTCGCTTCTACCTCTCTCTCGAGGACGATTTGATGCGCATCTTCGCCAACGACCGGATGGCGGGGGTCATGGACACCTTGGGGATGAGCGACGACGCGCCCATCGAGCACAAGATGGTGTCAAAGGCCATCGAGAACGCTCAACGACGGGTCGAGGCCCAGCACTTCGACAGTCGAAAGAACCTCCTCGAGTACGACGACGTGATGAACCAGCAGCGAAAGACCATCTACGGTCTTCGTCGCGAGGTCCTGGGCGCCGACGAGGAGCACCTGCGGGAGCTGGTCTTCGACGCCATCGAAGACCTCGTGGTGGACATGGTCGGTGGGTATTGCAACGAGGGCGAGAAGCCCGAGGCTTGGGACCTATCGGGTCTCACGGATCGAGTGCGCTTCCAGTTCAATCATGAGGTGGATCTGGGCGGTCTGCCCCTGAGCCGCGTCCGTTTTCAAGAGCATATTTACTTCGCCGTGGAGACCCCTTATCGGGACAAGATCCAAGAGGTGGACGGCAACCAAGATGGGCTGATGCACCGACTGGAGAAGCAGCTCTTCCTCCAGCAAATCGACCAACTTTGGAAAGACCACCTGACCACCATGGACCAGCTGCGAACCGGCATTGGTCTCCGTGGCTATGGGCAGCGGGATCCCAAGAAGGAGTACCAAAAGGAGGGCTATCGGCTCTTCTCGAGCCTCCTGGTCAACGTCAAGTCGAAGGTGATGGGGCAGCTATATCGCGTTCAGATTCAGTCGGAGGCCGAGGTGGAGGCAGCGCAGGCGGCCTACCAGAAACGCGTGGAAGAGCAGCAGCGGCAGATGAAGATGATCGGAGGCTCCGAGGCGGCCGGCAACGATGACAGCGCCCTCGAGCGCAGCCCCCGCCGGAGAACGGGCACAGTGCGTCGGGCTCGGCCCAAGATCGGACGAAACGATCCGTGCTGGTGCGGCAGCGGCAAGAAGTACAAGAAGTGCCATATGTCCGCTGACGCCAGCGCCGACCGGGGCGGTTCCGACGCCGATGGAGACGACGCGGCGCCCCCCGAGGCGACGGCCTGATCATGAAGGTCCCCCAGGTTCGCGGTTTCTCCTTCGCCGGGCTCGCCTGCGGTATCAAGAAGAGCGGGAAGCCCGATATGGCCCTGCTCGTGGCCCACACAGACGCCGCCTGTGCCGGCGTCTTCACCCAGAATCAAATCGTCGCCGCGCCCGTGGTGCTAAGCCGCGACTATCTGCGCCAAGACGGCAAGGCGCGGGCCGTGGTGATCAACAGCGGCAACGCCAACGCGTGCACCGGTGAGCGTGGAGAAAAAGACGCCCGGGCCATGACGCAGCGGGTGGCCGACCGCTTGGGGTGCGCAGCCCGAGACGTCCAGGTGTGCAGCACCGGGGTCATCGGCGCGCCGTTGCCCATGGAGACCGTCACGGCTGGAATCGACGCCGCTTTCGACGCCCTCGGTGAGGGCACCATGGAGGACTTCGGGGACGCGATCTGCACCACAGACACCCGGCGAAAAGTGCGCGGGACCGAGCTCGAGATCGGAGGCCGTACGGTGCGCATCGCCGGCTGCTCCAAGGGCGCCGGCATGATCCACCCGAATATGGCCACCATGCTCGGCGTCGTGATCACGGACGCGCCCGTTGCGACCCAAGACTTGGACCGGCTTTGGCGCGGCGTCTGTGACCGCAGCTTCAACGCCATCACCATCGACGGTGACACCAGCACCAACGACACGGCCCTTCTCTTGGCCGGCGGCGCCGCGGGCGGCGCGCCCCTGAGCGGGGTCGACTTGGACACCCTCGAGGCGGCCATCGAAGAGGTCGCCGGCGAGCTGGCCCGTGACATCGTCCGCGATGGGGAGGGGGCCACCAAGCTGGTCCGAATCACCATCGCCGGGGCCGCCAGTGACGCCGACGTGCGGGTCGCCGCCAACGCCGTCGCCCTGAGTCCCCTGGTGAAGACCGCCATTCACGGAGAGGACCCCAATTGGGGTCGGATCATCGCCGCCGCCGGCCGCTCCGGGGCCAAAGTGGTCCCCAGCGAGATGAAGCTCTGGATCGGAGAGGTCCCCATCTATCTGGACGGAGTCTGGCAGGGTCCGGGCGCGGAGTCCGCTGCCCACGACGTGATGTTGACGCCCGATTACCCCATCCGCCTCGATTTGGGCGCAGGAGGGGCGCATATACGCACAATTTTCACTTGCGACTTCAGCGCGGATTACGTGCGAATCAATGCTGATTATCGGAGTTGAAGATCCGGAGGCCCGATTTCCTCTATGATGGGCCGCCCAGTGGGAGGACCTCATGAATCGAATTGTCATCGTGGCCGCTTTTATCACCCTCGCGCCCGCGATCGCAGCGGCCCAGCCGTGCATCGTCACCCAGCAATCCATCAGCTGGACCCAACCCAATAACGTCGCCATCGCGGACCAAAACGCGATTCGGTGGCCGACGGACGGCAGTATCCGACTCGCCTATAGCGGCGTTTGGTGTCCCTCGGCGGAGCAAATCCGGCTTCGGGACGAGGAGGGGAACGAGATCCCGGCTCAGGTCCGAATCCGCTCCCCCTTCACCCTGGTGTCCAATGCGCCGCCGCCCCAATCCATCATGGAGATCGATCCGACGGTGGAGCTCGAGCCCCGCTCTGATTATTTCCTGACCATCAACACCCCGGATCCCGCCCTCTCTCTCTATCGGGAGGTGAACCTCGAGTTCCGCACCAAGCGGGGCAAGGCCGAGCCGCTGCCCGACTTCGAGGGCATCTTGAGTGTGGGTCTCGACGGCGACCGATGTCAGAGCGGCGGCCCGTTCATGGAATTCAACGACACCAACCCGGCCTGTCCGCTGCCCAACCGACTGCGGGTCGGCATTCGTTTCCTCCCCCTGGATCGGCCCGAGGTCGGGTACGCGGTGTACCGGACCTCCGTCACTCCGCTGGACGAGAACGGCGCCGACATCGTTGACCAAGCCGACGTAGAGCCGCTCTTGGTGGGCTTCGAGAACGGCGCCCGCGACCTCTTCGGCACCGGGGTTCCGGAGCGCAACTCGCGGGTGACAGTGCCCTATTACCCGCTGCCGCGGCGGGAGTGTTATGCGGTCTTGGCCGTGGACGAATACGGTCGAGAGCGGGGTGATCTCGCCAACGAGGTCTGTACCGTTCTCGCGCCTTTGGACATCTGTCCGGAGGGCTGTGATCCGGCGCAGATGATGTGCATGTCGTTTCCTGCCCCGAACCCATTCGAGACCAACCCTCCGATCCCAGGACAGGTCTGCGGTAATTTGGGCCTGGCGGGTGCCGACCCGGAGGCGGTGATCCCGGAGGTTGACGCCGCTGTGGACGTCTCCGGCGACGGTGGTGTGACGGGCGGCGGAAGCGTCGGCGCCGACGGCGGCGGAAGCGCCGAAGATGACGACGACGACGGCGGCGCCGGCAGCGGCGGCGGTGGCGGCAGCGGCGGTGGCGACGACGACAACGACAACGACTAGCTCCATTCACCCGTGCGTGCG
>PVBE012965955.1_pt1 | contig 14899 bp, 12 predicted proteins | sample 1631181 | NCBI WGS metagenome assembly PVBE01 (sample SAMN08397723, study PRJNA350692) | Marine metagenome, whole genome shotgun sequencing project. | isolation source: water | place: Pacific Ocean | collected 2012-04 | reverse complement strand
TAGCGTGGGGGGGATGCCCGATGTTGGGATGATGACGCTCACCGAATCGGAAATGCATTCGGCCAGTATCGCCCGGACGACTACTATTCCCATAATCGCCGACGCTGACACGGGTTACGGCGAAGCCGACAACGCCGCGCGGACGGTGCAAGTTCTTGAGCAAGCCGGCGTCAGCGGCATCCACCTGGAGGACCAGGTTTTTCCTAAACGTTGCGGGCATCTCGAGGGGAAGGAGCTGGTTTCGGCCGAAGACTTCTGCTTGAAGTTGGAGGCCGCCGTCGCGGCAAAGACGAGTTCTGATTTTCTTCTGATCGCGCGGACGGATGCGCGTGTCGTCGTGGGAATCGATGAGACGATTCGGCGCTCGAATATGTATCTGGAAGCGGGCGCAGACGCAATCTTCCCTGAAGGGCTCAGGAGCGCGGAGGAATTCTCGCGCGTAGCCAAAGAGGCGCCGGGGCTACTTTTGGCGAACATGACGGAGTTCGGGACTACTCCGTATTTGAAAGTCGAAGAGTTTGCGGACATGGGTTACAATATGGTGATATTTCCTGTGACGCTGCAACGAGTTGCGCAGAAGGCGATGAAGGATATCCTCCGAGTGATCAAGGAGGAGGGGGGGCAAGAGTCTTCTCTGAACCGGATGCAAACTCGGCAGGAACTCTATGAACTGATCGGCTACGATGGTGAGGTAGCCAAGCTATGACTAGCGGAGAAAGGAGGGAGGTACGCCATGACAGAACTAAACTTTAGCCCCGGCCTCGCGGGAGTGATCGCGGGCGAAACGCATGTGGCATGTGTTGACCAGGGACAGTTGCTATACCGCGGCTATCCCATCGAGGAACTGGCGGAGAAGACGACCTTCGAGGAGGTTGCCCACCTGCTCATCTACGACGAATTACCCAACAATTCAGAGTTGCAGTCTATCAAGGCGAGCCTGGACAAGTACCGGCCTCTCGAGGCGTCGCTCGTCGATGCCCTGCGCAATATCCCGAAGGACGTGCCTATGATGGACGTGCTTCGCAGCATGGTCTCCTACGCCGGCCATTTCGACCCGACCTACGGAGACGACTCGGATGCCTATCGCGAGCGGGCCGTGTGGCTGACTGCGCAGATCGCCGGAATCATCGCGGCGCGTTTCCGTTTTCTCAATGACAAGGAGCCGCTGGCCCCGAAGGCCGGCCTTTCGCACGCGGCGCAGATCCTTTATCAAGCCCATGGCAAAGTTCCCGACGCCTTGGCGGAGCGGATTATCGATCTCACGCTTGTCCTTTACGCGGAGCATGATTTTAACGCCAGTACGTTTACGGCAAGGGTTATCTGCTCGACGCTCTCCGACATGGTATCGGCTATCGTAGGCGGCATCGGAGCGCTTAAGGGGCCCCTGCACGGCGGCGCGAATGAAGCGGCGATGGAAATGCTCGAGCAGTTCAAGACGCCCGAAGAGGCCTCAGCCTGGATAGAGGATGCCCTCGAGAATAAGGGCAAGATCATGGGTTTCGGCCATCGTGTCTACAAGAACGGAGACCACCGCGCGGTAATTCTCGAGGGCGAATTGCGCAAGCTGGCGGAACAAAAGGGCGAGCAAAATTGGATGGCCATCTACGACGCCATCAAGGACCCCATGGTGAATGACAAGAAGATCTTCCCGAATGTCGATTACCCCTGTGGCTTGACCTATTACTTGATGGGCCTTCCGCTTGACCTCTATACGCCGTTATTCGTGGCTTCCCGCGTTACCGGGTGGTGCGCGCACTTCATCGAACAGGCCGCGGACAACCGCATTTATCGTCCGCTAAGCATCTACGCGGGGCCGTCTAAGCGGGCGGTCAAGGGGTAAGCTGAGCGCACCGCGTGAGCACTTGGGAGCAGAGCAAAGAGCAATAGAGTAATTCTGGGGCGGCGATTCTCGTAGCCGCCCCTTTTTCTTTGCAGTCTTTCATGCCGGAGGCAAGCATGGCCAGAGTTCCAGCCTGGTTATCTCGCCGGTCTTCTACTGGGACAGCAAAGGGGCCCCCTCTCCATCGTCTCGTTACGACAGCCGGTCTAGCGCTGGTGTGGCTTTCCTTAACCAACCTATGTGCCTCTGCTGATTCGTTTGCCGAGCTCCATCTTTCCTTTTCCAGTGCTGCGCCGCTGGATGAGCCGCGGCTCCGCAAAGCGTGCAGTGAATGCAGCCTAGAATATCAGCCGGATTACGTGTTCTGTCCATACGATGGAAAAAGCCTGGAGCTTCGCCCAGCGCTCGAAGATGTGCCAGAGCCCCTGCCCGAAACGCGGCGCGTGTTGAACATAGAATCCTTCCGCATGGCCTGGGAAACGATTCGCGACCGCCATTGGGATACGAATCTGGGGGGATTCGACTGGGGCGCGGTCTATGAGGAACTAGCCCCGACGCTCGAAGCGGCCACCACGCAGCGTGAATATCTGGACGCCTTCGAGAGTATGATCGGTAGGTTCGGCCAGTCTCATTTTTCGATTATTTCCGGCAACGTGTACGAAACGATGAGTGGCGAGGGTGGGAAGGGTGGTTCGGTCGGCGTGGATCTACGCGTTATCGATGGACGGGCTCTTGTTACGCGTGTGGAAAAGGAAAGGCCGGCGGCGTGGGCTGGGGTATCGCTCGGTTGGGAGTTACTCGAAGTGGATGGGATGCCCCTGGAACCGCTCATTCAATCGACGGAGGCAACGTTTGCTGGACAAACCATGCTCCCGCTGGCGGTGCGACAGGCAGTATTGAGCCGACTGAAAGGCGATGTCGGTTCAAGCTTGTCGTTACTGTTCGACGATGGCAGCGGCACTCGGGTCGAGAAGTCCGTGGCCCTCGAAGCGCAACGTGAAAATTCCTATCGGCTAGGGATCTTCCCTGCTGACCGTGTTTGGTATGAATCGAAATGGGTGCGCGAGAATGTGGGTTATTTTGCGTTCAACATGTTTATGGATCCACTCGTGATCTTGAAGGCGTTTGAAGAAGCTATCGAAGACTTTCAGGAATGCCGCGGCATCGTTTTGGATGTGCGGGGAAACGGTGGCGGGCTTCCCGCTATGGCGATGGGGATTTCGGGCTGGATGGTAGAAGAGAAGGGCCTTACGTTGGGCACGATGAAGACGCGTGACACGGATCTAAAATTCACGGTGAATCCGCGCCTGGGCGCCTATTCCGGACGCGTCGCGGTATTGATTGATGGCGGCTCAGCTTCGACCTCGGAGATTTTCGCCGCGGGCTTGCGCGACATGGGACGCGCAACGCTGTTCGGCACACAAACGGCCGGTCCCGTGCTCCCCGCGCAATTTATGGAGTTGCCGAATGGGGACTTCTTCTACTATCCGGTGGCGGATTATGTCACCATGAACGCCGAACGACTCGAAGGCGTCGGCGTTGCGCCGGACACCGAAGCCCCCCATCGGCATACGCGAGAGGCGCTGCTCAGTGGGAGTGACAATGCCCTCGACGCGGCAGTGGAATGGATTGCGAGTCCGTAACAAACTAGAAATGGGAGAATAGCATAAAATCGCTCATGGTTTCGGTTGGAGAAAATGGGTACATGTTTGGCCAGGGGGTTCTGGCCATGGTATGCCTCGCTGTGATGCTGACGGCGTGCCAAAGTGTGCGCCCCATCGAGGAGCAGAATGCGCGCCCGAGCGGCGAGGAGGTGCTGAATAGGTCTGTCGAAGCGATGGGCGGTGAGAAGGCTTTCGAGAGAATAACGAATCGGGTAGTTACCGGGACGATGGAAATGGCTGAGACGGGTGTGAAAGGGTCGATGAAAACCTATCAAAGGCGCCCGAACAAAACCTATGTGGAGGTGGAAATACCGAATCTGATGAAGGTGCGGCAAGGCTTCGTCAACGACGTCGCGTGGGAGGCCAACTCGATGACGGGACCGCGTATACTCGAAGGCCCCGAGCGCGACCTCATGGCGTTTTCCGCCCGTTTTGACGATTCCGAGTTGGACGATGTCTTCAGCTCCATCGAGTGTACCGGCGAAGAATATGTTAACGGGGAAGTGTGCCACGTAGTGGTGATGAAAGCCGAAGGCTTATCGCCGATTACGATGTACATCTCGAAGGAGACCTATTTGAACGTAATAACACACATGGCGATCAGTACGCCAATGGGGAAAATGGATGTGGAGATTCTGACATCCGACTATAGGGAGGTCGATGGACTTCTGTATCCCCATCGCAACGTCCAGAGCGTAATGGGACAGAAAATGGTTATGGTGCTGGAGAAGATCGAGCACAATGCCGAACTCGAAGAGGGGCAGTTCGACCTGCCGGAGGAAGTGAAAGCGCTATTGTCCGCCGAGGCGACGGACAAGTAGCCCGTGGCACAGTTTCGAAACACTCAGAGCGGGCGAAAATTTTGGATTTGCCGCGTGTTCTACGAATCGCGGAGCATCACGAAGTCGGCCATGCCGAATAGGGCTTCGGTGTAGCAATTCTGAGGCATGGAGTCCAGGGCGGCGCGCGAATCGTCCATATATTTCCGGGCGACGGCGGCGGCGCGGTCGCGCGCGCCAGTGCGGAGTAACATGGCGGCGGCCCATTCGCGGTCTTCGGCGGTCAGTTCCGCTCCAACCATCGTATCTAGGCGCACGATTTCGGCCTCCTCCATGCCTTCCTTCATGTAGATGATGGGCAGAGTGACTTTGCCCTCGACGATGTCGCCGCACGAAGGTTTCCCGAGCGTCGACTCGGGTTGCTCGATGTCGAGGATGTCATCGATAAGCTGAAACGCGGTACCTACGCCCATGCCATAAGCGTGTAGCGGTTCGCGCCACTCCGAATCGAGCAGGAGTGTGGGCGTGCAGCAAGCGGCGGCGAACAGGCTGGCTGTCTTCTTTTCGGCCAAGCGGATGGTGTCGGCCTCGCTGAGATTTTCTTTGCCCACGCCGAAATTGATGAGTTCACCTTCGGCCATCTGATGTATCGATTCGAGGGCGCTGGCCACGACGGAGCACGAGTCGTACACGGTGACAACCGTAAGAGCGCGGGCGACGAGAAAGTCTCCGCCGAGGACGGCAGTGTGATTGTCCCAGATAGCGTTGAGGGACGCGCCCCCGCGGCGCAGATTTGCGCTGTCCACCACATCGTCATGCGCGAGGGAAGCGAGATGGAGCAACTCCATGGCCGCGGCCATGTCTACGAAATGGTCGAGATCGTCGGCTCCGGCCGCGCCTGCCGATAAAAGGCAGGCTGCCGGGCGCATAAGTTTTCCTCCGAGTCGCGGCTGCGCGGCCGAGGGGCCGTAGACGAGGCGGAAAGCTTCGGTCCATTCCCGTCCAACTTGCGTACGCACCCTCTCCAGCTGGCTTTCAATTTGCTGGTAGAGCGAGGAGAGGTTCAGGGTGATGCTCATGACCGATATCGTATCACACGGAGAGATGACAGTTCGAGGAGCTTGTCCCTCCCTCCGACTGCTTCCGCTAGAAGGGGGCGCCTTCAGGCTTGGGGATTCGCATCTCTCACGCGATTCGGATTTGACTGGAAACGAGAGTGTTTGCTATTCTATCGCGAATTTTGTCCTGCTTGCTCCAAGGTGTCGCCCGTGAATAGTCTCGTCGTCCCGTTGAATTCGATGACGGAGCACGACATGCCGATTGAGGTGTCGCTGCCCGGCGATTCGTTGCGTCCCGAAGGGGCTTCGGAGTTCTCGCTGGGGACGGTTTCGGTTGCGGGCGCCGTATCGCGCATTGACACCGAGTATCTCTTCCAAGGCGTTATTTCGGGAGGGTACCGGCAGCCGTGCGACCGCTGCCTCGAACAAACGGAGGCGCCGTTCCGCTTGGAGATTCAATGGCTCTTCGAGGCCTCTGGGCCCGAGCAGAATGCGCCTGACGAGCGGGAAGCGGAGATTGATCTTGAAGTAGACGATGATGACCGAATTCGATTCTATGAGTGTGACGAACTGGACTTAGCGGCCGCGGTGTGGGAGGAGATTATTCTGACTGCGCCGGCGAAGTTCCTCTGTACGGAGGACTGCAAAGGGCTTTGCTCCAGTTGTGGCGCCAATTTAAATCGAGGCCCCTGTGGCTGCAAACACCAGAGCGAGATTGGCAGCTCGGGATTGTCCGCCTTGGCGGATTTGTTTCCGGATTTGTCCGAATCGGAGGAGTAAACGTGCCAGTACCAAAGCGAAGAACCGGTAAGACGAAGCGCAACATGCGGCGTTCCCATCACGCGCTAAAACCCGTTGGCTTAACCGAATGCCAGAGTTGTGGAGAGCGGATCATGCCGCACCGGGTCTGCCCGAAGTGCGGTTGTTATGGCGACCGCACCGTGCTGAACACCGAAGACGAATAGGGTGCGCCGTTTCTTGAGGGAGTACACGTACGGTTGAACCGTGTGCCGTCACGGGAGGCTGCGTGCGTCTTCCTCTATTGTTACTCTTCGGAAAGCTAGGGGCCATAGGGGCTAATTATGCGAATCGTTGTCGACGGGATGGGGTCCGATAATGCGCCGTACCCCGAGGTTGAAGGGGCGGTCGCGGCGAGCCTGGTAGACGATATCGAAGTTATCCTAGTCGGCAACGAAGTTCTTTTGCGCCCGGCGCTGGACCAATTCCCGAAACGTGGCGCCATATCCATCGCGCACGCTTCAAAGCGCGTAGCGATGGATGACCTCCCTATGACGGCCGTCCGCCAGAAGAAAGACAATTCCCTCCTCGTAGGCCTGCGCCTGGTCAAGGATGGCGATGCGGAGGGCTTCGTAAGCGCGGGTAACACGGGGGCGGTGATGCTCTGCGCCCGCGTTGTGCTTGGCCCCATCTTCGGTGTGGCCCGATCCGCCATTTGCCAGGTGCTGCCGACCACCCGCAAGCCGGTCGTTGTGCTCGACCTTGGGGCGAATGTGAATTGCACGGTGGATCAGCTCTGCGAATTCGCCGAAATGGGGCAGGTATTCTCTCGATTGACTATGGGCATTGCGCAGCCACGCATCGGCTTGTTGAGTATTGGCGAGGAAGATGGCAAAGGCACGGAAGTCACGAAGAAGGTCAATCGCAACCTGACGATGGCCGAACACGTGAATTTCGTAGGCAACGTGGAACCGAAGGCCGTTTTCGAAGGCAAAGCCGATGTGGTCATCTGCGATGGGTTCACCGGAAACATCCTCCTGAAAACAAGCGAAGCGGTGGCGTCGTTGATTGGTACGCTGACCGCGCGCCACATTCGGTCAACGTTCATTAGCACTTTTGGCGGCCTCCTTAGCAGTGGCGCGCTGAAGCGTTTGAAGAAGACCACGGATCCGAACGAGCAGCAAGGCGCGCCTCTGCTGGGCGTGAATGGGATCGTTATCATACAACATGGCTCCACTAGCGCCTTAGGCGTAGAGAACGCCATACTCGGCGCGCGGACGGAGATAGAGCTGGGGCTGAACGAGCATATTCGGAAGGGAATCGAAGAGTTGCGTTCCGCTATACCGGCCGGGGAGAACGGCAAATGAGTTTTTTTCTGTTTCCAGGGCAAGGCAGCCAGGCGCCTGGCATGGGCGAGGATTTCTACGAGCAGTCGCCTCCGGCGCACGTCGCGCTCGAAGAGGCGAAGGCCATTGTTGGACCGGAGTTGCTGGACGTCATGTTCAACGGCCCCGAGGAGGCCCTGCGCGATACGCGGATAGCTCAGGTGGCGCTCGTATCGTCCGAAGTGGCCATCGCGCGGCATCTAAGCGCGAAGGGCCTCGAACCGGCCGGTTGCGCGGGGCACAGCGTGGGGGAGATCGCGGCGCTCGTGGTGGCCGGGACGCTTGCTTTCGGCGATGCGCTGCGCCTGACCCGCGAACGCGCCAGGCTTATGGCGGAAGACGATTCGGGCGGCAGCATGGTAGCAGTCCTTGGGTTGACGCCCGAAGCGATCGAGGCCGCTTTGCCTGAAGGGGCAGAGGTGGCGAATTTCAACGGCCCGCAACAAACTATCGTTTCCGGTTCGGCGGAAGGGCTGGCGGCGGCGGCGGACGCGTTGAAGGAAGCCGGCGCGAAGCGCGTGTTACCGTTGAAGGTATCTGGGCCGTTTCACTCGACATTCATGAAACCGGCATCTGAACAGTTGCACACCTTTCTGGAGTCAATAGAGTTTGCGCCGCCTCGCGTTCGGTTTGTCTCGTCAGTGACGGGGAAGGAAGAATCGGATCCGGCCGCGATAAAGGATCTTCTTTGGCAGCAACTGTATTCGCCCGTGCATTGGACGGACGTGATGATCGCGGTCGGCGGCGCGGAGGCTGTCGAGTGCGGTCCAGGGAAAGTCCTGCAGGGCATTGCGAAGCGGATCGAAGGTGGCCCGGCGGTATCGCTGGCTGGCACACTCGAACAAGCGGACGCGTTGCAGTAGTATCCCGATCCGGCCGCGGAGGCCTGTGGGTTACCTTGCTATAGAGCCGGTACGAGTGCGTTCCCAACGTCTCATTGCGAGTACGGGCCCCGCTAAGCGGGAAACCGGGAGAGCAACGCGGCGGCAAAATGGCATGGGCTTCCAGCCCATGAATCACGGGCAAGATACCCGTGCCACCATAATGACTTGAAGCCTGATAGGGCATTCCGGAATGGGCCTTTCAGGGAGGTCTCTTCGGAAGCTGGAAACGCCTGTTCTGGTTGTGGCTGCTCCACCTTGGAAGATATCTGGTTAATCCCCGTAGAAAGCTCTGGCCTTCTCGACGGCGACTCCCGATTGTATGCCGGCGCCCATCGACGAGAGCACGCTGTCTATCGCGCCCAGACACAACAGCACGTTCGTCGGATTCGAGCTGTGGCCCATAAGGCCGATGCGCCAAATCTTTCCCGTCAACGAGCCCAGACCGGCGCCGATCTCGAGGTTGTAGTCTCGCAGCAACTGGGACCGAACCGCCGCTTCGTCCACGCCTTCGGGAACCGACACCGCGTTCAGTTGAGGCAAGCGCGACTCTTCCTCGACGATCAACAAGAGCCCCATGGCCTCGAATCCGGCACGCAGCGCCAGATGATTCTTAGTATGGCGCGCCCACGCGTTCTTGAGACCCTCTTCCTTGAGGATGACGAGCGCTTCGTGCAGCGCGTACAACGCGTTGACCGGCGCGGTGTGGTGGTAGGCCCGTTTCGCCCCAGCGCCCCAGTAGCCCATCACGAGGTTCAAATCGAGGAACCACGACTGCGCCTTCAGGTCGCGGTTCTTGATGACTTCGACGGCCGCGTCGCTGAAGCTGACCGGCGCGAGGCCTGGGGTGCACGACAAGCACTTCTGAGTACCGCTGTAGACGGCATCCACGCCCCAGTCATCCACCCTGAGCGGCGATCCGCCGAGCGCCGTCACGGAATCGACGATGGTTAGGCAGTCGTGGGCCTTCGCAAGAGCCGTCAACGCTTCGACATCGGAAAGCGCGCCCGTCGAAGTTTCCGCTTGAACGAAGGCGAGGATCTTCGCGTTCGGGTTGGCCTTGAGCGCGTCTTCCACCCGATTGGGGTCGACTGCTTCGCCCCAGGTATGTTCCAGCATGATGGGGGTAGCGCCGGACCGCTCGACATTCTCCTTCATGCGCCCGCCGAACGCGCCATTCTGAGCTACGACGACCTCGTCGCCTGCCTGAACGAGGTTAACGAAACAGCATTCCATTCCGGCCGAGCCAGGCGCCGACACGGGAAGTGTCATCTCGTTCTGCGTCTGAAACGCATACTGGAGGAGGACCTTAATCTCGTCCATCATCCGAATGAATTCCGGGTCGAGATGGCCAATCGTAGGCTGGCTCATCGCGGCCAGCACGCGCGGGTTGATGTCAGAGGGACCCGGTCCCATAAGGGTTCGTTCGGGCGGATGGAAAGAATTCATGTGGCGGCTCCGTTACGGTGAGTTGGCTTCGCGACAGGCTAGTGAGCCGCCAATCATACCAGAATTACCCGGGCTAGCCGATACCATAGGGCACTTTTGAAATGGTCTGGCCCTTAAGAAACACTTGTGCGTTGTTTCCGGTTGACGTTGTTGGTGGCGCGGGCGAGACCGCGAAGGTTTTCGCGCGTTCGACCCTCCCCTAACCCCTCCCTACAGGGACCTTCCAATAAGTAGGGAAGCGACAGAGATCAGTTTCACTTTTTGGGAATTTTTCAGTTATCTTTTTGGGGTTTCGGTTCTGCCTGTTGGAGATTTTCCGTTGCCCCTTTGTTTGGACGCTTGTGTTGGCCTTTGCGTTTCGGCTTTGCTGTTTCGACTATGGCCTCTGCGGTTATTATGCCTGCGGTTGCTGTTTCAACACTAAGGGCTGCTATTGCCCGGTTAGCAACATGAGGTTGTGGGCGAGTTGTCTCCACAGGGCTTCGGCTTGGGCTCCGCGCCGGCCCCAGGTGCGGCAGCGTTTTCAACTCAACAGCCTAATGAGCCGCGCGAATTGCATAATGGGCTGACGTTTGGCGCATTTGTCTGGAGTCGGCTAATCGACCATGAAGAATCTCCATTGGTTCCTGATAGCCACGGCTATCATTGGGCTTGCCTTTCTATTCAGGAGCCCCTACGCCGCGTACTCGATCTACGCCTTCTTGTTGCTTGTCGGGGTGGCGAACGTTTCCTCCTTGCTCTGGCTATCTGGGCTTGAATGCACCCGTTCGATTTCGCGCGACATCTTGCGGCAGGGCGAGGGGACCGAAGTCGACGTTACCATCGAGAATACTCGGGGCTGGCCCATTCCCTGGATCTTCGTCGAGGACTTTCATCCGCTCGATTTTCCGAGAGTGGGGGACAACTCGCGGCTGGCGGTCCTCATGCCGGGACAGTCGATTCATTTGAATTACCGCCTTACGTGCCCGCGGCGGGGCTACCACCGAATTGGTCCGCTCATGATGGAGACGGGCGACCTGTTCGGTCTCCAGAAGCGTTTCAAGACGGGGCGCCGGCAAGATTACATCTCCGTGCTCCCCAATATCGCATACATCGAAACCTTTACGCTTTCGGCGCGACGTCCCCAAGGCCCCGTGCGCATCGCGAGCCGCATCTACGAGGATCCGTCGCGCCTCGCGGGCATTCGCGAATACCAACCAGGCGATCCGCTGAATCGAATCCATTGGAAGGCCTCGGCGCGGACGGGCGATCTCTATACGAAGACCTACGAGCCCGCGACCATCATCGGGGGTACGCTGCTCCTCGATCTTCACGCGAACAGTTACGTGCCGGAGGCAGCGGAGGAGCGCATGGAACTCGCGATCACGGTGACCGCATCCATCGCGTATCTCCTTCAGGCTTCGGGCGAGCAGGTAGGCATGTTGACCAACGCCTTCGACGCCGCGGAAATCGCCAAGTATGACGCCGAGAGTCGAGGCGCTCTCTCCCGTCAGGACGTGGAAGAGAGTGTCGAAGAGGACGGGATCTCCGACGCCATACGCCCGCTGCTGGTCCCCACGTCCAAATCCTCGATCCAAGCCCGGGTGATAGCGGAGAATCTCGCACGCGTGGTGCCGGGCGAGGGGCTCGATGTGGAACGGCTACTGTTCACCCAACACCAAGGGCTTCCGCGCGACGCGGCCATCTTGCCCGTTGTGCCTCAAGTTACAGAGCGATTCGCGCTGTTGTTGGCGGAGATGAAGGCGGCGGGTTTTGCCGTCTCCGTGTTTCTAATTCGGGACGTAAAGGGATTTGACGAGGCCGCACGGCTGCTGGCCCCCCACCGCATTCACGTTTTTCACATCGAGAGCGAGCGCGACCTGCACGAGCTTTCGCCCGCGCGAATCGGGCAATCGTGATATGCGGTACAATAGTTGGACACAGAGAACCGAGGGGGAACGATGAAAGCTTTGATTGTCGACGATTCGCTCGTTGGGCGCAGGGCTATGTTGGGAGTTTTGCAGCACTATTGTGAATGCGACGAGAACGTTCAAGCGGCCGATGGGGAAGAGGCTGTAAAGATCGCGAGCGATGAGCCTTTCGATTTGATCGTCATGGATTGGAACATGCCGAAGATGCTAGGCATTGACGCGCTCCGCGCGATTCGCGCGTTGGACACCAAAACGCCGATCGTCATGGTGACCGGTGAGAAGGAGCGCGAACGCGTCGTCGAGGGCTTCGATGCCGGCGCCAGCGACTACATTGTCAAACCTTACAGCCCGCAACAAGCTGCAGAGAAAATTCACAAGGTGATGTTGCACGCCCAAGACCGAAGGCGTGCCAAGAAGGCGGAGAAGGCGCTCGTCGCCGACGACTCCGGTGTAATACGGCGGCTGTTGACGGGAATGCTTACCGAACGTTGCGGAGTCAAAGAGGTCGAAGAAGCCGCGGATGGCGCCGTCGCGCTGCAAGCCGCTCTCGCCAACAAATACGACCTGATCCTGCTCGATTGGAATATGCCGGAGATGAATGGGATCGACGTCGTCCGCGCCATTCGTAAGAAGAATGTGACGACACCTGTTATCATGGTGACCAGTGAGAAGGAGGCGTCGCGCGTCATCGAGGCCCTTGACGCCGGCGCCGACAATTACGTTACCAATCCCTTCGAACCGGACAAACTCTCTCAGAAGATCAAGCGAGTGTTGCAGCTCTGAGCGAATTTCGTGGGAGGACGAATATGGCCCCCGAAGAACCCACAACCGATTTCCAAGCCCTGAAGAGGGAATTCGAGGAGCAGGACTCCGCGCGAGAGTTCCTAAAGGACGCGCATAAAGAGGAAACCAAAGTCGAAACCGACTTTCACATCCTCAAGGCTTCGATGACCCAGCCATCGCGCAGGTGGCAGCATCGCAGCGCTACCGACCACCTCATAGATTTCTTCACCCCCTTCATGATTCTCTTTATGGTCTGGGCGGTAGTCTTCTTTCTCGTGAGTGTTCGCACGATATTCTCCGAGGTCAACGCCTTCGGCATTGGCGTGCTCGCGGCGTGCGTGGTTCTGGGCGTTGTGGGACTCAATCGCATTATCGCGAGGGACGGCGCCGACGAGTCCGTCTTATGGATACTGGCCTTCGGCAGCGTGGTATTTCTCGGAAGCCTGGGTATCCTGGGCGGAAGCACTGCCGGGATATCCATCATCGGCAACCCTCTGATTGCCGCCCTCTTCAATCTCGTCGTGCTTGCCTTCCTCTGGTGGCTTACGAATCGGCTCATGCACGAGTGTTGCGTCGACGAGAACCGCGTAGCCGGAGATATCGGCATTCTGACGGGGACGTTGCGAAGTTTTCAGCGCTCCGTGAGGGAGAAGAAGCCCGAAGAAGCATCGCTCTCACGCTGGCGCGGCCCCCGCAATCCCTTAGAACCCGTGGAGATTCAGGCCTTCGACCCCCACGAGTGGAAACCGCCCGAGGCCGCCGCCGCCCCAGTCTCCGCTGTCGGCACGAACACCCGCTTGGCCAAGCGCCACCCCGGGGTCTCGATCTTCTATTTCTCCGTGCCCGTCATGATCATTTTTGCCTTCGGGTTGCCCGTACTCATGCAGGGCGGCGAGACGTGGATCATGGGAGGCCACGCCTATGTCGGGCTGTACACGCTGTGCGCCTTATCCTTGCTTATGCTGACCAGCCTGGGGGGGCTGCGCCAGTATTTCCGCGCGCGCCGCGTCCATTTTCCGGCGACTATCGGCTTCTTCTGGCTGGGCTTAGGGTCCATCATGATCGCCTTCGTCATGATAGGCGCGCTCCAACTGCCCCAGCCTCCCATGCCGAAGATGGCGCTCGTGGAACATCAAGAAGATGTCTACACTCGGGGATCGCTCGTAACCCTCGAATCCACGACAGGCACCGCCGCGCAACATTTGCGCCAAACCCAATTCTTGGATGTGGCGGGGAAAGTCGTGCTCGCGCTGTTCGGCATCTTTCTCCTCTATGGCCTCATGAGGGCCCTGGGCGCGCTTGCCGTTTCTATTGGGAGTTCAAGGCGGCGCTACCCTCGGTTTGTCGTCAAGTTCTTCGACCGGCTCGACGCGTGGCTGAAGAGGATAGTCCGAGTTCCGAGCCTGCCAAAACTCAGGAGCCGGCCGCGAATACAAAAAAGCCTATCGACCGCTGTCCGGATCCAAAACCCCATGCAAGGCGAGGGCCTTGGAAGTGGCGCGGACGTTCGCGCTTACGTCGAGTCGAGTTATGCGGCCCTATGCGCCCTCGCGTACGACATGGGCGTGCCCCGGAACATGGACCAGACCCCCTACGAATTCATTGAGGCCTTTCCCGAGGCCATGCGCCCAATCCAGGTAGAAGCCCGCGAACTTACCGAGATGTACGTCCACGCCGCCTACTCCCCGGATATCGTCGACGAGGAAGCGCTCGACCGCCTGCGAAAATTCTGGCTCGTCTACGACCGCATGCGCCGGCGAGTGATCCGTTGACGCTGGTGGCTTTCGGTGAGTCTTCCCGGCTCCAGCCTTCGAATTCCTGGCGTAGCTTGCACAGGACCCGCATCGCGTGTTGAAAGCCAAGGCCACCGGGATTAGAATGGAAAGGATATGGCCCTGATGGCCAAGCTGAGATGCCATCGATAAGCAAAGGAACAACGCCATGGAAACCAAGACGATTCTAATAGTCATTATTGCTATCGTGCTCGTGCTAGTGGCCATTCCCTTCGTGCCCACCGTCTTAGAGGGATTGAAAAGCCCGGATTCGAAGATGGACACCAAGAACATGGCGCGTATCCAGCAGGCAGTCCAAACCTTTGGCGAAGCTACGGGCAATTACCCTGCGTCGTTAGAGGCCTTGGTTCCGGACTACCTGGCCGCGCTACCCACCACACGCGGCGGCAAGGCGTTCACCTACAATCCTCGAATGGGCGCAGTGGGCTTGCCCGGCGCGACCCGGTCCAACGCCCGCGATTCCTCAGGTTCTGGCATCACGCCTATGGGAGATGCCTTTACCGGGATCTCCGTTCAGAATGAGCTGAACTTCTGAGCGCCAACGGGTGATCGAGACGGAACAATCAGAGGACCTACAACGCTAGCCTAGAGTTTTGCGGTTACGCAGCCTGTTTATTCG
>PVBE012871589.1_pt1 | contig 14899 bp, 10 predicted proteins | sample 1631181 | NCBI WGS metagenome assembly PVBE01 (sample SAMN08397723, study PRJNA350692) | Marine metagenome, whole genome shotgun sequencing project. | isolation source: water | place: Pacific Ocean | collected 2012-04 | reverse complement strand
TGGACTACGTGGACAAGCTCCCCAGCCGCCTGTGGTGGATTTTTACGCCGCCTCAGTGGCCCATTTTTGCTCCGCCGTTGACAGTGGAGATCGTGACCGAAGTCGTCGACTGGGTATGCGAGGAATTCATAGTCGGAATCGTTATCGAACTCATCGAGCGGACGTTCACCTATGTCTTCTGGATCCTCCGGTGGGTGTGCTGGATCGTTGACTGGCCACTTCGTCTTGCCGAGATCGTCCCTTGTCTGCTCGGTGCGAGGCCTCGACGCCAGTTGAATCTCTGCGTGAAAATACTGACCGACGGCGCAGGCAATGCGGCGACGAGCAGGGATCGTGTCTTGGAGCTATTGACCAGAGTCGAAGAGCTTCTGGCGCAGTGCAACATCATCGTATGCTTGCGTTCGATTGAGTTCCTCGAGCAACCTGGTCTGATGTCCGGCGTGATCTGTGGGGCCGGCCAGATCTTTACAGGTGCGTTTTCGTGGCTCGAGAAAGAGTCGTGTGCCGGATCACCGAAGCCATTAACGCTTTTCTTTGTCGACTCGTTGGAAAATGCGAACGCATGTACAATCCCGCGGACCAGCTATGTGGTTCTGACTGACGGCGCGAATGGCGCATCGGTAGTGCATGAGCTGGGACACCACGCTGACCTCTTTCACCGCGACGATGCCCAGAACATAATGTTTGCCGAGCCCTCGGAGACCAAGGATCAGCTCACCGGTTGGCAGTGTTGTATGATTCGGTCGTCCAGTTTTGTCAATCAAATGGGATATTGCCTGCGTGTCCGGTCTCTGTCGGACCGTATTCGCGCCAGGCACCAGTCCTATCGTACCGACGATGGCTGAGCCTCAGGCAAGCCCCTGGCGGACCTTCGGCATCACTTCCTCGGCCAAGCGGTGCATCTGCTCCAGGACCTGGGATTGCGGCATGCCGGGCCATTGCACGGGGCAGCTCAGATAGTTGGCACCGGTCGCCTTGGAAAGGTCGACGATCTCTGCCGCCACCTCGTCGGCTGAGCCCATGAGAAAGCGGGCATCGGCGAGGTCGTCGAAATCCTGGCCGAGGTCGTTGTCGCCGGCCGGCATCGCCTTCGCCTGGCCCCACTGGTGGTAGGCCCGGTACTTGGTCTCGAGATAGGGCCGGGCCTGTCGCAGGGCCGCCTGGCGGCTCTCGGCGACGAACATCTCGCGGCCGATCTACAGCGTCTCGGGAAACGGCTTGCCGGCCTCGTCGAGGGCGCGGCGGTAGATCTCCATCTGCCGGATCGTGGTGTCGATACGGTTGTGCGGGTTGACCATCAAGCTGTCGCCCAGCACGGCGGCGCGGCGGATCGCGACGTCGGCGTTGGCGCCGATCCAGATCGGCGGGCGCGGCTTTTGCACCGGCTTCAGCGAGCAGGAGGCCTCGACCAGCTCGAAGTGCGAGCCCTTCATCGAGACCACGTCCTCGGCCCAGAGCCGCTTGATCGCCTCCAGGTTCTCGACGAAGCGCGGCACCCGCTCGGCACTGGTGGTGCCGAAGGCCCGGAATTCGACCTCGCGATAGCCGAGGCCGGTGCCGAAGATCGACCGGCCGCCCGAGATCAGGTCGATCGCGGCCAACTGCTCGGCGATGTCCAGGGGTTTGTGCAGCGACAGCAGGACGATCCGCGTCGCGATGTCCAGCCCCGGCACCTCGGCCGCGACCCGGGCCAGGAAGGGCAGTTGCTGGATCTCCTGGAAGGGGGCGGAGCTGTAGTGAGAGCTTTTCGAGATTCCGTCGAAACCGAGCCGTTTGGCCAGGCGGGCCTGCGCCATCATCTCCTCGAAGCGAGCGGCCATGTCGTCGCCGGCCGGGAACTGGCCGCGTATCGCCAACGAGAACTTCATCCCTTCTCCCCTACCTTCGACTGCGAAGCCAGTCCCGCAGTTGATAGGACCAGTAGGCGGTCTGCGCCAGCGCCGGACCGAGAGGACCGCCGGCGAAGCCGAGGCCGAAGGGCTCGAACAGCCGGTAACGCTCGTCGCCATCGGCAATGGCACTCGCCACCAGCTCGCCCGCCATCGTCGTCGTCGCCATGCCCCGGCCGCCGAAGCCCATCGCATACCAGACGCCTGGCCTGAGTTCGCCGATTTGCGGCATCTTGTGCCGGGCATAGCCCATCAGCCCCTCCCAGGCGACCTCGACCCGAACGTCGCGGAGCTGCGGATAGACCCTGAGCATACAGCGCCGCATCACCTCGGCGAGGTCACCGGGCGGGCGCTTGAAGCAACTGACGAGGCCGCCCCAAAGCAGCCGCCCGTCATCTAGCGGGCGGTAATAGTCCTGTGCGGTGCGGTCGTCGGAAACGCCATAGGGTGCGCGGATGGCATCGGCCAGCCGCTCGCCCAAGGGCTCCGTCACCATGACGTAGGTCGCGACCGGCAGCGTCGCCCGGGCGAGCCGGCCCTGCAGGCGGTCGATATAGCCGCTGCAGCAGACCACGACCTGGTCCGCCCGAACCTCGCCCGTCGCCGTCACGACCCGTTTCGGATCGGCGCCGAGTTCGAGCCGGGTGGCGCCGGCACCCTCGTGGAGCCGCACACCCGCCCGGTCGGCGGCCCGGGCGATGCCCCGGGCGAAGTTTAAGGGGTGCAGATGCAGGGTCCCGGGATTGAAGATGCCGCCATGGTAGCGCCGGCTCTCGTAATGTTGGGCCAGCTTCGCCTTCGGCCAGAATTCGAGGCCGGCATCGAAGACTTCGTTCATGAAGTCGACCCGGGCCCGGAGTGCTGCCTCGTCGTCGAACCAGGAGGCCATGACGGTGCCTTCACGGACCGGCCCGCAATCGATTGCGTGCGCCTCTATACGACGGCGGATCAGGGTCAGAGCGTCCCGCGTCAGGTCGTCGAGTTCGCGCGCGCCGGCCCGGCCGAGCCCGGCCGCCAGCACCTCCGGGCTTTGCGAGAAGCCGGTTCCGACGAAGCCGCCGTTCCGCCCCGAGGCGCCCCAGCCGACCCGGTGTCGCTCCAAGAGGACGACGCCGAGGCCCCGTTCCGCCAGGCCCAGCGCGGTGTTGAGGCCGGCGAGGCCGCCACCGACGACGCAGACATCCGTCTCGGCGGTACCTTCGAGGGCCGGCCAGCGGGTTTCGTCCGCCAGCGTCCGGCTGTAGCGGCTGTCGAGGTAGCCAGGCGCCGGCGCCATCAGCCGGCGGGGCGGACGCGGCCCGGTATGATGATCCTCCAGGGATCCGGCATCGGCTGGATGGGCACCTCGATCAGTGCCGGCACATTCGCCTTGAAGGCGTCGGCGATCGTGCTTTCAAGCGCCTCCGGCGTCTCGGCCCGATAGCCGGCGGCACCGAAACTCTCGGCAAGTTTGACGAAATCGGGATTGGTGAAATCCGAGGCGATGACGCGGCCGCCGTGCAGTTCCTGTTGCATGCGTTTGACGTTGCCGAAGGCGCCGTCGGCGAAGACCACCGTGACGATCGGCACCCGGTGATGCACGGCGCTCGCCAGCTCCTGGATGTTGTACATCAGCCCGCCGTCGCCGGCGATCGACAGCACCTGCTTGTCGGGGCGCGCCACCTTGGCGCCGACCGCGGTGGCGAGGCCGTAGCCTAGGGTTCCCTGATAGCCGCTGGAGAGGAAGCTGCGAGGCCGGTAGACCGGGAACATCGGCCGCGCCACGTAGCCGATCTGGGTCAGCTCGTCGACAAAGATACCGTCTTCGTCGAGAGAGCGGCGCAGCACCTCGAGCCAAGCCATCTGCGGCGCCAGCTTGGCCTCGAACATGGCCTTGACCTCGGCCCGAAGCCCGGTCAGCTCTTCTTCCCGCGAGGGCCGTCGGATATTGACCCCGGCCACGGCATCGATCAGGGCGGCCAGCGCCGGCTTGGCATCTGCCGCCAGCGCCACCTCGGAGCCGGCGATCCGGCGCAGCTCGACCGGATCGATGTCGATATGGATGATCTTCAGGGCGTCGTCGGTGCCCCAGTTCATCCGCTGCGGTTGTAACCGGCTGCCGACCGCCAGGACCACGTCGGTCTCGGCCCAGAGCCGATGCCCGGCCATCGCGGTCAGCGACAGGTAGTGGTGATCGCTCAAGGCGCCGCGGCCGTTGCGGTTCGAGATCACCGGCGCCTCCAGCATCTCGGCCAGTATCCTGAGTTCCTCCTCGGCGCCGAAGACGCCGCCGCCGACGAAGATCATCAGCGCCCTCGCCGCCCCCAGCAGCGCCGCCGCCCGCTGGATCAGGTCGTCGTCGATCGCCGGTGGCGGTTCTGCCGTCGCCGCTGCCTCGAGGCGGACTTCGCCTTGCTCGGCCATCAGATCGAGAGCCATTTCCAGCCCCACCGGCTGCGGCCGTCCGCCGCGAAGCTGGCGAAAGGCCTCCGCCACCCGAGCGGGTGCGTCGGCCGGGTGCTCGATCCGCCCGGACCACTTGGTCAAACCACGCAGCACGCCCAGCTGATCCGGAATTTCGTGCAGCATGCCGTGACCGCGGCCGATATGGGCGGAGGGAATCTGTCCGGTGAGGCAGAGGACGCGGGCGTTGACGGCATAGGCCGTGGCCAGCGCCGCCGTGGTGTTGAGGACGCCCGGTCCCGGAACCACGGCGTAAGCACCGACATCGCCCGTCGCCATGGCGTAGCCGAGCGCCATGTAGGCGACGCCCTGCTCGTGCCGGGCGTTGAGGACGCGAATGGCGTTGCCTTCGTCATGCAGAGCGTTGAAAAGGTGGTCGAGCTGAACCCCCGGCAATCCGAAAAGGGTGTCGACGCCGTTGCCGATCAACGACTTCACCAAGGCCTGACCGCCGCTCATCCGCGCCATCGACATCGCTCCCGTTGCCGCCGCGACCGACGCGACCCGGGAGATTTGAGCAGACTTCGCCGATCGACTCAATCCGACCCGACCCGGCAGTGACCACCATCACTTGCCTTTAAGTTGAAAATACACCATGTACTTTTCGCAATGAAGACACTAAATATATGAATTACTAATATATAGGCCAGAGTGACTCTCGATATGGGATGTCGAAAGCTTTGAGTATCGACGAGAACGAAGCATCGCCGCGGCCCCCGGCCGCGGAGCAGCGCTGGCGGCGAGAGCTGCGCCGCCAACAGATAGCCATGCTGGTTCGCCAGGCACCACTGTTGGCGCTGGTCAATCTGGTCAACGGTGCGCTGGTCGCATTCGTGCTCTGGGAGCAGGCGGCGAGGCTGCCGCTGGCCCTTTGGTTCGCCGGCGTCGTCGTGCTCGCCCTCTATCCGCTGCGCGCCTGGTGGTCGAGCCGCCGGCACCCCGCGCCGGGCTCGGGCAGTCAGCGCTCGATTCGACGGGCGGCCGTGCTGGGCGGCCTCGCCGGCCTGCTCTGGGCCAGCACCGTGCCGCTTTTCCTCTGGCACCTCGACGACGAGATCATCCTGTTTCTCGCCGTCGTGCTGTCGGGCATGGCGGCGGCGGGCGCCGTCGTACTGGCGTCGATCCCGCGCGCCGCGATCGCCTATTCGCTGCCCATCTTCGCCGCCGTCATCGCCGTGACCTTGAACACCGGCGAGGCCATGCTGGCGATGTTGGGCGCCATGCTGATCCTGTTCTTCCTTACCGTCACCTTGGCTTCCCGCTCGGTCTTCCTGGGCACCAGCAACGCGCTTCGCGACCAATTCTTGGAGGCCGAGGAGAAGGCCCTGCACCAAGGCCGTTTCGAGGACTTCGCCACCGCCGCCTCCGACTGGTTCTGGGAACTGGACGCGGCGTGTCGCTATTCATTCGTATCGGACCTCACCACCGGGAAGTTCGACCAAGAAGTCGACTGGTATCTCGGCCGGCCCCTTGACGAGACTATCGAGCGTTTCTACGACCGACGCGATTGGGAGCCTTTCTATCGGGCTTTCGAGGCCCGCCTCCCCTACCGCGATCTTGTCGCCCGCCGCGTTGGAGACGACGGTACCGTCCAATGGATCCGGTGCAGCGGCGTGCCGATCGTCGACTCGGAGGGTGTCTTTCTCGGCTATCGCAACATCGCGACCGACATCACCCAGACGATGCAGGCCGAGGCGGCCCTGCGCGAGAGCGAGCAGCGTTTTCGCGACCTGATCGAGAGCGCGGTGCAGGGCATCTTCATCTTCACCGCGGACTGGCGGCCGCTCTTCGTCAATCAGGCCCTGGCCGACATGTTCGGCTACTCGACGCCGGAGCCGATCCTGGAACTGGCGAGCCTGGAGCCGCTGGTGGCGCCGAGCGAGGTCGCGCGCCTCGGCCGAATTCGCGCCGCCCGGTTCGCTGGCGCAACCGATCCGTCGCTCTTCGAGTTCGAGGGCCGAAGGCGGGACGGCAGTACCATCTGGCTGCTGAATCACACCCGAATGATCGAGTGGCACGGCCAGCCCGCGCTGCAAGCCACGGTCGTCGACATCACCGACCGCAAGCTGGCGGAGCAGGCACTGCAACAGAGCGAGGCCAGGCTTGGTGGCGTCCTCGGTCTGGCTCCGGACGCGATCGTCGCCGTCGACGAAGACCAGATCATTCGCCTCTTCAACCGAGGCGCCGAGACGATCTTCGGCTACACGGCGGAGGAAGCCGTCGGCGAGCCGGCGGAAATCCTCATACCGGAGCGATTCCACGGTCTGCATCGCCGCCACGTAGAGGGTTTTGCGACGTCGACGGAGCTGGCGCGGCGTATGGACTTGCGCAGCGATATCGTCGGTCGGCGGCGGGACGGCTCCGAGTTCCCCGCCGAGGCCTCGATTTCGAAACTCGAACTCGACGACAGGAAGCTGCTCACCGTCATCCTACGCGATATCACCGATCGCAAGCAGCGAGAGGAGATGTTGCGCCAGGCCCAGAGGATGGAGGCGGTCGGCCAACTGACCGGCGGCATCGCACACGACTTCAACAATCTTCTGGCCATCATTCAGGGCAACCTCTCCTTGCTGAATCGCAAGCTGGACGAGAGCAGCGCGTTGAAAGCGTTGATCGAGCCGGCGCTCAGGGCGGCCAGGCGCGGCGCCTCGCTGACGCAGCGCCTGCAGGCCTTCTCCCGCCGCCAGCCGCTCGATCCGGCACGCATCGACGCCGGTCGGCTGGTTTCCGACTTGGCGGACGTGCTGCGGCACGGTCTGGGCGGAAATGTCGCAATCGAGATCTCGGTCGCGCCGGACCTCTGGGCTTGCGAGGTCGATGCCGGGCAATTGGAGCAGACGATCGTCAACCTCGCCAACAATGCCCGCGAAGCCATGCCCGGGGGCGGCAAGTTGACGATCTCGGTCGCCAACGCCCAGCTGTCGGAAATTCAGGCCGCCCAGCAGGTCGAGGCGTCGGCGGGCGACTATGTGATGATCCAGGTCACCGACACCGGTACCGGCATGACGGCGGAGGTGCGGGCGAGGATTTTCGAGCCCTTCTTCACCACCAAGGATATTGGCCGAGGTACCGGCCTCGGCCTCGCCATGGTCTTCGGCTTCGCCCAGCAGTCGGGCGGCCATGTCAGCGCCTATTCCGAGCCGGGGCTGGGCAGCACCATCAAGATCTACCTGCCGCGTGTCGCCGCCGGGGCAGCGGCCGAAGACGGCGATGGTGTGCCGGTCTCGACGGTGCCGCCGAACGAGACGGTCCTGGTGGTCGAGGACGACACCGATGTCAGGACGCTGGCGGTGGTGGCGCTCTCCGACCTCGGCTACCGCGTCCAGAAGGCGGGAAGCGGGGCTCAGGCACTGCGGTTGCTGGATCAAGACGATCGCATCGACCTTCTGTTGGTCGATCTCGTCCTAGCCGGCGGCATCAGCGGCACGGAATTGGCTGCCGCCGTCACGAGCCGGATCCCTTGGCTGAAGGTGCTCTACATGTCAGGTTATCCGGAGAACGCGTTGCTCCGCGACGGCCGCCTCGGGCCCGGCGCCTTGTTGCTGCAGAAACCCTTCGATACGGCGGAGTTGGCCCGCGCCGTCCGAGCGGCGATCGATTCCTGACCCGACATCGAGCGCGAACAGCCAGCTTTCCGGACAGCGTCACTTGTCGCTCGCAAGACCCGCCATATGTTAAGGTGGAGAAACTTGTTTCGACACTGAACGAACCGGAGGCGCGAGGCCCTTGTCGTCGCGGTCGCTCGGAGTGCGGGAGACGTTGCGAGAGATGACGCTTGACGGCGCCAGCCAGCTCGGACGGGCGGCGGCACTGTCCTGGGCCGTGCCGGCGGCAATCGCGCTCACCCTTGCCTGGACCCAGGCTGAGGCTCAAACCAAAACGCGAACGATCGCCGAGGCGGATACGCGCACCGTGACCGCCGGGGTGCCGCGCCACTGGCCGCCGCAATACGATGTCGACGAGGCGGGCCGTCCGGTCGGCTTCGCCATCGACGTCATGGAGGCCATCGCCGCCCGCGCTCACCTCGAGGTTCGCTATCGGGTCTACGACACCTTCGCCGCCGTCGTCGGCGGTCTCGACGACGGCGAAATAGATCTCATGCCCAACAGCGGCATCCTTCCCGAGCGTCTGGACCGTTACGCCTTCACCTCACCGGTCGAGACCTTCGCCGTCTCGATCTTCGTCCGCGACGACACCCTCGGCGTCGAAGTACCGGAAGATCTCAGCGGCCAAAAAGTCGGCGTCGTCGAAAGAAACGTCGGCATTCGGCTGGTCAAGGGCTGGCCGGAGCTCACGCCCGTGATCTATGGGGACGTCCGCGGCGCGCTCTTCAGCCTGATCGCCGGCGAGGTCGAGGCGTTGATCTATCCCGAGCCGGTGCTGTTGCGCCTGGCCAGGGCGGCCGGCATCGAGGACGATATCAAGACCGTCGGCGAGCCGTTGCTGGAGGTCCGGCGCGGCATCCGTGTACGCAAGGAAGACACCGCCCTGCTGCAAATCCTCGACCAGGCCGTGGACGACTTCGTGCCGACGCCGGCCTACCAGGCGATCTACGTCAAATGGTACGGCAAGGCGATGCCGTTCTGGTCGCCGGCGAGGTTGTTGATGATGGGGGGCGGGCTCGCCGCCCTCCTCGTCGTCGCCATGGTCTGGTGGCGCTATCGTTCCGTCGTCAAGCTGAACCGCCGGCTCGGCGACACCATCGCCGAGCGTGAGCACGCGCACCTCGCCTTGCGCGACAGCGAGCAGCGGTTCGAGACCATCGCCGATGCGCTGCCGGTGCTGATCGCGCATTTGGACATGGGATTTCGCTATCGCTTCGCCAATCGAACCCACGTCGACTGGCATGGCGTCGCGGTCGAGAGGGTCGTCGGCAACCACATCAGGGACGTCATCGGCGAGACCATGTACGAGACGATCCGCCCATCCCTGGAAACCGCCTTGTCCGGTCAAGCGGTCATCACCGAGGCCGAGGTGACGTACAGGCTGGCGGGCCGGCGTTTCGTTCAGGCGACCTATATTCCTGAGTTCGATACGGCCGGCGACGTGCGGGGCCTATATGCGCACGTCGTCGACATCACGGAACAGAAACAAGCCGAGGCGCGCCTCCGGCTTCGCGAGCAGGAACTCTCGGAAGCGCAGCGGATCGGCCACATCGGCCATTGGCGTCTGAGGATCGCGGAAAATCGGCTAGAGGCTTCCGAGGAACTCTATCGCATCTACGGGCTCGACCCGGAGGGCGGTCTCGATTTCGGGGTGATCACCGACGCATTTCATGAAGACGATCGCGATGAAATGCGACGCAGTCGCGAAAACGCAATCGCCGAAAAGCGCGGCTATGACTTCGGCCTCCGTATCCGACGGCCCGACGGCGAGATCCGTTTCATCGAGGGTCGGACCGAGCCGATCCTCGACGCCGGCGAAAGCGAAATCGTCGGCTTCTTCGGCATCACCCAGGACGTCACCGAGCGCAAACTGGCCGAGGCGGCGAGCCAGCGCGTTGTGGACGCGATCGAGAACCTGTCGGAAGGCTTCGCTCTCTTCGACGCCGACGATCGCTTGGTCGCCTGCAACCGACAATATAAGCGGGTCTCGGCCGCCGACATCGACTTATTGGTCCCGGGTACCACGTTCGCGGAAATCCTGCGCGACAGCCTGAAAAACCACCCCTACACCGAGGCGGAAGGCGTCTCGGAAGCATCGCTGGCGGCCCGAATGGAACGCCATCGCAACCCCTACGGTACCTTCGAAGTGATCCGGGACGGCAGGCGCCTGTCGGTCCGCGAGGAGCGTCTGTCGGACGGTGGCACGGTGATCGCGGCACTGGACATCACCGAGCAACGGCAGCGTGAGGATCAATTACGGCAGTCCCAGAAAATGGAGGCAATCGGCCAGTTGACCGGTGGCATCGCGCACGATTTCAACAACCTGCTCGCCATCGTCCAAGGCAATATCGCCTTCCTGGAACGGAAGCTGGAGCCGGATAGCCAACTGAGAGCCTTGACCTCGCCGGCGCTGAGGGCGGCCAAGCGCGGCGCTTCGCTGACCCAGCGCCTGCTGGCCTTTTCCCGCCGACAAACCCTCGACGTCACGGCGGTCGACGCCGGCGAGTTGGTGCACGGCCTCGCCGAAATGCTCGAGCGCAGCCTCGGCGAGGACATTCGAGTGGAGATCGCGGTCGAGCCGGAGCTCTGGTCCTGCCGGGTCGACGCGGGGCAGGTGGAGCAGGCCATCATCAATCTCGCCAACAATGCTCGCGACGCCATGCCCGAGGGTGGCACGCTGAACATCGGATTGCGCAATGCCCACCTGACCGAGGCGCGGCTGGCCGAACCGGACGAGGTGACGGCCGGCGATTATGTAGCGGTCTCGGTGACGGATAGCGGCAGCGGCATGCCGGTGGAGGTAAGAGCGCAGATCTTCGACCCATTTTTCACCACCAAGGACGTCGGCAAGGGCACCGGCCTCGGCCTTTCGATGGTGTACGGCTTCGCCAAGCAGTCGGGCGGCCATGTCACGGTCGATTCGTCCGAGGGCATGGGCACCACGATCGAGCTGCTGCTACCGCGTGCCGGGGCCGAGCCGGCGGACGAAAACGACGCGGCCAAGGCGAAGGCGCCCGCGACGCCGAAGGAGACCGTTCTGGTGGTCGAGGACGACGACGATCTCAGAAGCCTGGCGGTACTGCTGCTCAACGACTTCGGCTATCGGGTACTGGAAGCGAGCGGCGCCAGCCAAGCGCTGCGGCTGATGGGGAGCGAGAACCGCGTCGACCTGCTGCTGACCGACGTCGTCTTGACCGATGGGATGGGCGGCAGGGAGTTGGCGAACGCGGCGCGGGCCCAGCATGAAAGCCTCAAGGTGCTCTTCATGTCGGGCTACCCGAGAAGCGAAGTCGCCGGTGAGGGAGGTCTCGGGCCGGGCGTTCGCATCCTCGCGAAGCCCTTCGATCCGGAGGATTTGGCCGAAGCGGTGCGGACCGCGATCGACGCCTGAGTCGCTCTCATCCCCCTTACGCGTTGCCTTCTCACGGGCCATACTGATCGCCTTGGTGGCCCTCTGAGAAGCGTGGTTGCGGACCGATGACGGAAACGCTCTTCCATCCCGACTTCAAGCCCGAGCCCTATTGGTGGGAGGCCGCCCGCCCCTCCACCGAGGGCTCCGAGCCGCCACCCGAGGCGACCGAGGTGCTGGTCGTCGGCGCCGGCTATGCCGGCCTCGCCACCGCGCTCGAGTTGCAACGCAACGGCCGTAGTGTCTGGGTCGCGGAATCGGGTGCCTTCGGCGAGGGTGCGAGCAGCCGCAACGGCGGCGCCGTTAGCGCCAGCGTCAATCTGGGCAAGGGTATTTCCGGCACCCCCGGCCAACACCACGACGAGGCCGAGGTCGGACGCTTCATCTCCGAAGGCAAGGACATACTCGATCTGCTGGAAGGCCTGATCGAGCGCGAGGGCATCGATTGCCACTACGAGCGCTCGGGCCGTTTCGTCGGCACCTACGCACCGCACCATTTCAGCGATCTAGTGGGCAAGGCGGCGGATTTGAACCGGCTCGGCGACGCCGGTGCCGAAGTGCTCCCGCCGGCCCGCCAGCGCGAGGAGATCGGCAGCGATTTCTATCATGGCGGTCTGCTGGTGCGACGTGCCGGCAAGCTGCATCCGGCGCTCTACCACAAGGGCTTGCTGGAGGCCTGCCGGCGGGCCGGCGTCCGGCTATCGGCCGAGACCGAGGTGACCTCGATCCGGGGCCGGCCCGGCGCCTTCACCGTCGCCACCTCGGCCGGCGAGGTCCGCGCCGAACAGGTGGTGATCGCGACCAACGGCTATACCGGCAAGGTGACGCAGGCGCTGAGACGCCGCTTGATCCCGGTGGCGAGCCACATCATCGCCACCGAGGAACTGCCGGAAGAGCTGGCCCGAAGCCTGAACCCGAACGGGCGCACGCTCTCCGAAACGCCCCGGGTGCTGCATTATTTCCGCCTCTCGCCGGACGGCCGGCGGATGATCTTCGGCGGCCGGGCCCGTTTCACCGACGTCGGCCCGGAGGTCTCGGCACCGTTGCTGCACGCCGCCATGTCGGCCCGCTTCCCCGAGCTGAAAGAGACCCGGATCACCCATTCCTGGCGCGGCAACGTCGCCTTCACCTTCGACCACGTGGCCCATATGGGACAGCAGGACGGTCTGCACTACGCGCTCGGCTGCAACGGCAGCGGCGTCGCCATGCTGACCTATCTCGGCCACCAGGTGGCGCGCGGCATTCTGGGCGGTGGCAACCTCGACAGCGTCTACGCCGACCGCCCCTTCCCGACCCTGCCCTTCTATACCGGCTGGCCCTGGTTCCTGGGCCCCGTCGGCGCCTGGTTCCGCCACCTCGACAACAGGGAACGCCGGCGGGGCCGTTGACGTTATTTCTTCGGCGCTTCGGCGACGTCGACCCCAGTCAGGGCCTCGTAGACTTTGATCACCGAGGCGGTGTCGTCGCGGAGATGGCCGAGCCCGGCGCTGGCGAGATACTGCTGCAGCGCCGTCGCGGTCAGCGGCAGCGGCACGTGCAGCGCCGCCGCCGCCCGCAGCACCGCGCCCAGATCCTTGGTCATGATCTCGGTGGCGCCGCGGGCGACGTAGTCGCGCTCCAGGACCAGCGGCACCTGGCGCTCGAAGATCGCGGAGTTGCCGGCACCGTGGGTGATGACGTCGTAGACGACGCCCGGGTCGGCGCCGGCGCGGGCCGCCAGCACCATCGCCTCGGCCATGGCGACGCCGTGGATGCCGACCAGCAGCTGGTTGATCATCTTGACGGTGGAGGCGGCACCGGCCTTGTCGCCGACCCGGTAGACCTTGCCGCTCATCGCCTCGAAGGCGGGGCCGGCGGCTTGGAAGGCGGCCTCGGGCCCGGACGCGATGATCGTCAGGCTGCCGGTATCGGCACCGGCCTTACCGCCGGTCACCGGGGCGTCGAGCATCGGGTGCCCGGTCAGGGCCAGTCGGGCCTCGAAGCCGGCCGCGTCCTCGGGCGTGCCGGTCGTGTGCAGCACCACCGTCGCACCCTCGGGCAGGGCCTCGACCGCGCCCGCCTCGCCGAACAGCACCGTCTCGGCTTGGTGCGCATAGAAGACCAGGACGAGCAGCAACTCGGCGTCGCGGGCGGCGTCCCGGGCACTGCTGGCGGCCTCGCCACCGGCCGCCACCAGGCGCTCGACGGCGGCGGCATCGATATCGAAGCCACGGACCCGAAAGCCGGCCTCGACCAGGTTTCGCGCCTGCCCCTCGCCCATCGCGCCGAGACCGATGAAGCCGATTCGTTGTCCACCCATGCCGTCGTTTCCCTGTCTGCTACGTCAGCGGACAATGCTATATGAGTGCGTGGGCGGTAGGGAAGGACAGGGCCACGTGCTGAAACTCTACGACTTTCTGGGGTCGGGAAACGGCTACAAGTGCCGGCTTCTGCTGTCACAGATGGAGCGGCCGTTCCAGTTGATCTTGCAGGACATCCTGAAGGGTGAAACGCGTACGCCCGAGTTTCTGGCGATCAACCCGAATGGCCGGATTCCGGTCCTGGAGTTGGAGGACGGCCGCCGGCTCTCGGAATCGGGCGCGATCCTCTTTTACCTGGCCGAGGGCACCGCTTTCCTGCCCGACGACGCCTACGGCCGCGCCGAGGCGCTGCAATGGATCTTCTTCGAGCAGTACAGTCACGAGCCGGCGACCGCGGTGGCCCGCTTTTGGCGCCATTTTCTGATCGACCAGGTTGCCGGCGATTTGCATATGGAGCGGGCGCTGGACGAGAAGATGGAGAAGGGCTACCAGGCCCTCGACGTCATGGAGAACCGGCTGCAGGGCCGCGACTTTCTCGCCGCCGAACGCTATACGATCGCCGACATCGCGCTTTACGCCTACACCCACGTCGCCGACGAAGGCGGCTTCGACCTCGGCCCCTATCCCCGGATCCGGGGCTGGCTGGATCGCGTCGCCGACCAGCCGAACCACGTCCTGATCACCCAGAGCGAGTTCTGAGGGCGTAACGATCGGCGAGCGGTCATTTTTTCGCCATATTGCACCGCCAAGATGACCTTGATCGGCGGAGGGTCATGCGATGCGAAGACTGCTACCACAAATCGGCCAATCGGCGGCGACACGCGGCCGGGCGGCGGCACTGGCACGGGCGGATACACCACTCTTTCTGGCCCTGCTCGGCCTGCTGTTGGTGCTCTGGATAGGCGCCGTCGTCGGCCTAGGCCAGGCCCCCCTCGGTCATCGTTCCTCGAGCGATGCCACGTCCCACCGCCCGAACCTGGTCGTCTGCCACAACCGGGAGGGCCGGGCCCCCGGCGAGCTGTTGCGTTGCTACCTGCCGCCATCCGGCGTTCGTTTCGCCGATATCTAGGTTCGCGCTAGGAGTCTGCTCGCTTGCCGTAGACGAGCCAGTAGACCAAGGCGACCAAAATTCCGCCGCCGACGATGTTGCCGGCGGTCACCGGCACCAGGTTGGCGATGAACCCCCAGATGTCGACCTCGACACCGGCGACGAAGCCGATCGGGATCAGGTACATGTTGGCTATCGAATGCTCG
>PVBE012546499.1_pt1 | contig 14900 bp, 11 predicted proteins | sample 1631181 | NCBI WGS metagenome assembly PVBE01 (sample SAMN08397723, study PRJNA350692) | Marine metagenome, whole genome shotgun sequencing project. | isolation source: water | place: Pacific Ocean | collected 2012-04 | reverse complement strand
TATCTGGCCACCAGACTCGGCATAAAAAGGTGTTGCTTCAAGTGCTATTAGATTTTCATCAAAATATACGATGGTTGAGTCATTACTAGTTTTGTCATAGCCGACAAAACTAGTTGGACCTTTTTCATCAAGAACTTTCCTAAGCTCGCCAGTTTCATCAATGCTTATGGCATCTTTGCGAGCAGAACGAGCTCTGTCTTGCTGACTCGCCATCGATTCTTTAAATCCTTCAATATCGACCTCAATCGATCTTTCTTCACAAATTTCCTCAGTTAACTCAAGAGGGAATCCATAAGTGTCATGCAATTTGAAAGAAACTTCACCACTAAGTGTTTTGTTTTCTCCAAGGTCTGATATCGCTTCGTCAAGAATCAGTAATCCTGATTTCAAAGTTTCACGGAACCTGTCCTCTTCTCTGCTCAAAACCTCCTGAATAAACTCGATGTTTTGTTTAAGCTCGGGATAATCAGGCCCCATAATTGTCACAACTGATTCTGCTAGTAATGGCATCACAGAATCTTCAAGTCCTAACAACCATGCGTGTCTCACAGAACGACGAATAATTCGTCTAAGCACATAGCCTCTGTCTTCGTTGCTTGGAAAAACTCCGTCACTTATCAAAAATGTAGAAGAGCGAGCATGGTCAGCAATAATTCTCATTGAAATATCAGACCTTGCTTCCTCTCCGTATGGAATTCCTGCCAAGTGGCTTATTTTTTCAATAATCTTTGAAATTTCATCTGTTTCCCAAACAGAATTAACTCCTTGCATTACTGTCAAAATTCTTTCTAAACCTAAACCTGTGTCTATGGCCGGAGAAGGAAGTGGCGTGGAAGACCCATCTGAGTGTTGTTCGAATTGCATGAATACTAGATTCCAAATTTCGATGAAACGCTCTTCGTCTCCGTGTGCTGGTCCGCCATCAGCACCAAATTCTGGTCCTTTGTCCCAGAAAATTTCTGAACAAGGTCCGCACGGGCCGGTTTCAGCCATCTTCCAATAGTTGTCTTCTCCTAAGCGTTGAATTTTTTCGGAGGACACTCCCACTTCATTTATCCAAATCTCCTCAGCCTCATCATCACTTTCGTGAACTGTCACCCAGAGTCTGTCAGGGTCCAAACCAAGATTTTCTGTTACAAATTCCCATGCGTAAGAACATGCATCAGATTTGAAATAGTCTCCAAAACTGAAATTTCCCATCATTTCGAAAAAAGTTAGATGTCGACTCGTTCTTCCGACCTCATCAAGATCGTTATGTTTCCCACCAGCTCTAACACATTTTTGAACAGTTACTGCTCGCGGCCATGGGGCTGGCTGTTCACCGATTAAATACGGTTTGAACGGCACCATACCAGCCACTGTGAAGAGCAATGTCGGATCATGAGGTATGAGGCTTCCTGATGAAACTGTTTCATGGCCGCGCGCAGAAAAGAAATCAGTAAATTCTTTGCGAATTGCTTTTGCGGTTGACGGCAATTTTCCCATAAAACAAGCCTAGCGCTATGAAGTGAAGCAAATAGGTAGGTCTACACTCAATTATGCCGTTGGGGTCTTACTGGTCTGTGTTGTCGTCTCAAATAGCTCTCGTGTCCGTTTATGGAAGATGTAAAATTTTTCCTGTTTCTGGTAATAAAATCTGATTCTTGACTAACAAGTCTTTTCCGAAATCTCTCAAACACTTCAGTTCTTTTATTGAATATTTCCTCTGGAACGAATCCAAGTTTGGAAACCGTGTTTCGCACATATTTATTTACAGTCCGACGGAAACGATTCTCCATCCAATTTGAAGCAAGAACTCCTAAAGACCACCCCAGAAGCAGCCAAAACAAACGCCTCCGCATTAGTTTTGCCCCTCTGGAGCAACTTCCGTATTCGGAGTTTCTTTTCGTTCAGTCATTCTTTCTAATACCTGCTCTTCAAATCCATGTTGCGAAGGTTTGTAGTAAATATTTGATCCGACCTCTTCGGGTCTATATTTTTGCTCAACCCAACCCCTCGGATCGTTATGTGGATACTCGTAACCTTCTCCGTGTCCAATGCTTGATGCTCCACTGTAATGCGCATCTCTCAAATGTGGGGGAACACGCCCTTCACCTGGTGAAGAAACATCTTGCATAGCTGAAGTCAAAGCGAGAGTTACTCGATTAGATTTTGGAGCTGTAGCTAAATGGATTACAGCTTGAGCTAAATTAAGTTGAGCTTCAGGAAGACCAACAAACTCGACCGCTCTTGCTGCAGAATCTGCGATGAGTAAACTAGTTGGGTCTGCCATGCCAATGTCTTCACTAGCGAGAATAACTAAACGACGAGCTACAAATCTAGGATCTTCACCTGCTTTTAACATGCGGGCCAGCCAGTAAAGCCCTGCATCAACGTCAGACCCTCGGATGCTTTTTATGAAAGCGCTAATTATGTCGTAATGGTCGTCTCTGCCATAACGGATAGCTTTAGCTCCTAGAGAGGCCTCCACATCTTTTAATGTTATTTTTTTTTCACCACGCCCAATAGCAATAGCAGAAGCAACTTCAAGACTCGTTAAAGCTTGCCTACCATCTCCTGCAGACCGGTCTGCTAACAAATCCAAAGCTTCAGAATCAGCTTTTACACCTTCTTCCTCTGCACCTTTCATAAGTAGTTCCACAATCGAGTCTCTGTCTAAAGGCTCAAGCCGGAATAATGTTGATCGTGAAAGCAGGGGTGCGTTTACTTCGAAATAGGGATTCTCAGTCGTTGCACCTATTAAAACTATCAAGCCAGATTCAACTGAAGGTAATAACGCATCTTGTTGAGATTTATTAAAACGATGAACTTCATCTAAAAAAAGTATTGTTCCTACGCCTGATTCACCTAGGCGTATTTCTGCAGCCGCTACTAATTCTCGAACGTCTTTTACACTTGCAGAAACAGCCGACATCTCATGAAAGTCTTGTTGTGTTACTCGTGCGATAACTCTGGCGATTGTAGTTTTACCGGTTCCTGGAGGCCCCCAAAGTATTAAAGATGAAAGCTTGTCAGTTTCAATTAGCTGTCGGAGAGGCTGATCTTTGCCAACAAGGTGTTTCTGACCGACTACCTCATCTATCCTTAATGGTCTTAGACGATCTGCTAAAGGTCCTCTATTTTTAAGATGCTCTTTCGCTACATGTGTAAAAAGATCTTCAGTCACTCTATAGAACCTAGTTGAGTTCTATAGATCAATCAGTGCATCTCACGTCGATGGCGGTAAAACTTTCAACCCAAGTTCCTTTAGATGTCGGTCATCTATAGGTAACGGTGCGCTGGTAAGCGGATCTGAACCTGATTGAGTCTTTGGGAAAGCTATAACTTCGCGGATATTCTCTTCCCCTACAAGAATCGCTGTTAGTCGGTCCAGTCCGACGGCAAAACCAGCATGTGGTGGTGCTCCGAATTTAAATGCATCCAATAAGAAACCAAATCGCTTTCTAGCTTCGTCCGGTTCTATCCCAAGTGCTGTAAAGATTCTTTGCTGAATGTCTTGCCTGTGTATCCTCTCACTTCCAGATCCGAGTTCCCAGCCATTCAAGACCAAGTCGTAAGCGAGTGAACGGATACCTTCGGTTTCTCCATTTTCCAAAAGAGCCAGATCGTCTTTATGCGGCATCGTGAATGGATGGTGTGAAGAAGATGGATTTCCGTTCTCGTCCGTACCTTCAAATAAAGGGAAATCTATTACCCAAAGAAAATTAAATCCGCCTTCATTGATTGGCGGCTTTCCTATTTCTAATCTCACTAGACCTAGAACGTGGCAAACGGTAGACCATTCGTCAGCTACCAGAAGTAAAAGATCACCCTCTTCGCCAGACATCTCAGCCATAAGAGAGGACTTCTCTTCCTCGGAAAGAAACTTGGCTATGGGTGAAACCATTTCAGAGTTTTCTATTTTCATCCAAGCCAGACCTTTTGCTCCCCAATTCTGAGATTTGTCAGTCAGTTCGTCTAATCTGCTTCTTGAAAATTCTGCTCCTCCTGGAACGCGTATCCCCTTCACGCAAGGCGCTTGAAAAGCTCTGAACTCAGTGCTTTTAAAAATCTCTGTTAGTTCAATCAACTCAAGACCGAATCGTATATCTGGTTTGTCTGAACCGAATCGTTCCATCGCCTCTTGCCATGTCATTGATGGAATTGTGGTTATTTTTTCTCCGGTTACAGCCTCTGTAGCCATAGCAACTGCTGAAGAAACTATGTTTCTTACATCTTCACCATTCACAAAACTTGCTTCAATATCTAGTTGCATGAATTCATATTGTCTGTCCGCTCTTAGATCTTCATCTCTAAGGCATCTAGCTATTTGGTAGTACCTATCTACACCTCCAAGCATGCATAACTGCTTGAAGATCTGAGGGCTTTGCGGTAGGGCATAGAAAGAACCTGGGTCTTTTCTTGATGGGACCACAAAGTCTCTAGCCCCCTCGGGAGTACTAGCTACAAGCATCGGGGTTTCAACTTCCATAAAACCTTGTTCTTCCATTGCTTTTCGAACAGAACTCGTTACCAGTGCTCGTGATTGTAAATTATTTTGAAGTCTGCTTCTTCTCAAATCTACGTATCGGTGTCTAAGCCTTAAAACTTCATCTACATCTGTTCTGTCATCTATAGGAAATGGTGGAGGTTCAGATTCTGCTAGAACTATGATTTCAGAACCTTCAATCTCTATCCCGCCAGTACCCAAGGAGTCATTCACGGTCTCAGCCGGCCTTTCTCTGACTTTTCCTGTCACTTGGAGAACGTACTCTGAACGCAGGTCTGCGGCCCCTTGGACCACAACTTGAATAACTCCGCTTCGATCTCGTAGATCTATAAATGCGAGATGTTCCCCATGCTCTCTACGTCTGTCAACCCAACCACATAAAGTTACTTCCTTACCAACATCATCGACTCCAAGATCTCCACATCTGTGTGACCGCATAGAGGTTTCATAGTTTGTCATCCGAGCCTCTTTTCAAGATTGGCAATAATTGAATCTGAGGCTATTTCCTCTTGGCCTTCTTCACCTCTTAGATCTCGAATCGTAACAACTCCTTTTTGCACTTCATCCTCTCCGATTATTAATGCGACTTTTGCGCCGCTTTTATCAGCGGCTTTCATCTGGGCTTTCATTGATCGATCTCCAAAAGATCTGTCGACTTTGAAACCTTTTTGCCTGAGCTGATCTGTAATAACTAGTGAGTTTTCTCCACCAGTTGTATCCACAACATAAATTTGCAACAACTGTTCTGAACCTATGAAAGTTTTTTCCGCTTCGCATGCCATTAAGGTTCTGTCTAAACCTAAAGCGAAACCAACGCCAGGCGTTTCTGGAGCTCCCATTTCTGCGGCAAGACCGTCATAACGACCCCCGCCTCCAATTGCATCCTGTGCTGCGTCAATACTTTTAGTTGTGAACTCAAAAGTAGTTTGAACATAATAGTCAAGCCCTCTAACAAGATTTGGGGTTACAGCGTAAGGTATTTTCAATTTCTGTAAACCTTCTTGAACCTTGTTGAAATGGTTGTTTGCTTCAGCTGATAGATGTTCGAGAATACTGGGCGCTTCAGAAACCACTTCTATATCTTCATTGCGTTTGGAATCTAAAACTCTTAACGGATTAGAAGCAAAGGTATCTTGTGCTTCAGATGAAAGGTCCCCCTTTCGTTTATCCAAATATCCACTTAGCGCTTCTATATACATGGCTCGGTCTTGAGGAGTCCCAACAGAATTAACTAAAAGATCCACTTGTTTGAGGCCTAAGGCTTCATAAAATCTCCACGCTATAGCCATGACTTCTACATCTAAATGCGGATCGTCTGTGCCTAATGCTTCAACCCCTACTTGATCAAATTGTCTGAATCGACCTTTTTTGCGCCCTCTCATAACGGAAATTGGGTCCTGCATACCAGACCTTCCATGGCAAAGATGGACGATTTTCCGCATAGGATCGAACGATTGAAGCTGTTTGTTCAGGTCTTAAAGCTATATTTCTCCCACCTTTATCTTCAAAGTCGTACATTTCTTTCCTGACGACATCTGTACCGTCGCCAAGTCGTTGGAAAACCTCAATGTGTTCAAACATCGGTGGAACTATCTCTGCGTAACCGGCTTTACTAACAAGTTCCGCAAACAAGTCTATGAATGACCGCCTTCGTTCAGAATCTGGCCAGATTAAATCTCTGGTACCTTTAGGGGCACGGTAAACGGAATTCTTCACAAGAATGAGGTTACTATTGTTGGCCTAGTTGTCACTGCCACTTAAAATTTGTTGTTCATCTCCCCCGGGAACTACTCGATACACGTCATACACGGAATCGATTTCACGGATGAAATATATGAGCCTATTGAGGTGTGTTGGATCGCTTATTTCGAAGTCAAACCGCATACGTGCTACTCGGTCAGAAATATTCGTTGAAGTCTCAACTCCTATTACATTCACCTGGTTTTCTGACATCACGTCACCCACATCTCTTAACAACCCAGGGCGATCTAAAGCTTTTATCTCGACTGAAGCCACAAAATAACCTTCTAAATGTTCATCCCATTCAACCTCAATCAGCCGATCTGGTTGATCGAAAGATAACGATGAAGCGTTTGCGCAGTCACTTCTATGAACAGAAACGCCGCGCCCTTTTGTAACAAAGCCCATAATTTCATCTGGTGGGACTGGCGTGCAGCATCTAGATAAACGAATCATAAGGTCGCTGAAACCTTCAACATGGACACCCACTTTCGTAGAGTCTCTTCGCTCTCTCTGAGGTTGAAAGACTGTTGCCTGTTCTTTGAAACGCTCTGGTTCTAATTCGTCTAATTCTTTTTCGATTTTTCCTATAACTGAACGAGCTGAAACATGATGTTCGCCGATTGCAGCAAATAAAGCTTCGAGATCTGAATAGTTAAGATCATTCGCCACCCTTAATAGGGTTTCGCCGTCTAACGTTTCTTTGACTGGTAAATCAGCTCTCCTTAATTCTTTGACAAGGTCATCGTGTCCTGTATCAATAGCCTCGCTTCTTCGTTCCTGCGAATACCATTGTCTTATTTTGCTTGCTGATCGATGTGATGCAACGAACTGAAGCCAGTCTTTACTGGGGGCAGCTTCACTCTGCTTCGATGCAACTATCTCAACGGTTTGACCGGAAGCTAGTCGAGTGTCGAGAGGCACTAGTCTCCCTTCTACTTTTGCGCCTACGCACCTATGGCCAACTTCTGTATGTATTGAATAGGCAAAATCGACCGGAGTTGAACCTATCGGAAGTGTAACTACATCTCCTTTGGGCGTGAAAATATACACTTCATCTTGGTCGAGGTCTGTCTTAAGGTTGGCCATGAAGGCATTTGGGTCTGCTGCCTCTTCTTGCCATTCCACCATTCTCCCCAACCATTCCATTTCATCGGAAGGGCTTTTAATTTTGTAGTCCCAGTGTGAGGCGATTCCGAACTCTGCTCGCTGGTGCATTTCTAGGGTCCGAATTTGAAATTCTGCTTGTTTTGCTTGTGGACCAATAACAGTCGTATGTAAAGACTGGTAGAGGTTAAATTTTGGCATCGCAATGTAGTCTTTAAAACGACCTTGCACAGGTTTCCAAGTCGCGTGAATTGTTCCGAGAGCTGCGTAACAATCTCTTACGTTTTCAACTATCACTCGTATCCCTACAAGGTCATATATTTCCTCGAACGGCCTTCCTTTAACAATCATTTTTTCATAAATACTCCAAAGGTGTTTAGGCCTTCCAGATACATCAGCTTCGATTCCCATATCACTGAAACGTTCTTTTACATTTGCAACTAGTTGCGTAAGATACATGTCTCTTTCGGGAGCACGATCTTGAACCATTTGTGCAATTTCGCTGTACCGCTTTGGATGAAGTGTCGCTAATGAAAGATCTTCTAACTGTACTTTTACATCTTGCATACCTAACCTGTTAGCTAACGGGGCATATATATCAAGAGTTTCTCTAGCTGTTCTTTCTTGTTTGAATTCGGGTAAAGCTGCAAGGGTTCGCATGTTATGCAAACGGTCAGCGAGTTTTATCACCAACACTCTTAAATCTTTCGCTACTGCTACAAGCATTTTTCTCATACTTGCTGCTTGCTGATCTTCACGAGAATCAAAATTGATTCTGTCTAATTTTGTAACCCCATCAACTATGCTTGCGACTTCAGCACCAAAATCCCTTTCAAGGTCTTTTAGATCTATCTCTGTATCTTCGATCGAATCATGGAGTAAAGCCGCTCCTATGGTTACATCATCAAGGCCTTGATGGGCGACGATGGTAGCTACAGCTAAAGGATGGTGAACGTACGGCTCTCCAGACTTACGAGTTTGCCCTTCATGAGCGAGTACAGCAGTTTTATAAGCACGTTCTATCAATGCAACATCGCCTTTGGGGTGACGTTCTAGGTAAACGTCAATTAAAGCGGCTGTTTCATCACTTTTTCCTGAAGCTCGACGGCGCCATGGAACAACTCGACGTGTCGCTACCATTTAGCGACGCTTCTTACGAGGTCTTGGAGGAATTGCTCCAGAGTTCTGCATAGAAGTAGTCCGCCCACGTGCCGGACCCCTAACCCCCTCAATACGTTCTTGCTTCTTCAAATCTGGTTTAGATGCCTCTTGCCTGTCAATTTGTCGAACTTCCTGATACTTGATTCCCTTTTGGTCAAGCCGATTTCTTACTTGTTGCCATCTTTCTTCTCGTTCCTTAAGCCTCGAAACTAATGCAGACGCTAAAAAAATTGAGGAATATGAACCAACCAGTATCCCTACCAGTAACGCAACACTAAATTCCTGCAAAGTAGTTGCACCCATTATAAATGCGCCGATCACGAGCAATGAAAGCACTGGCAAAGCTGAAGAAATACTTGTGTTTATTGATCTCATAGTCACTCTGTTAAGTGCCAAATTCATCATCTCTGTGTAAGAATATTTTTCGGTTGCTCCTAATCTTCCTGTGATTTCTCTGACCTTGTCATAAACAACGATTGTGTCATATAGGGAATAACCCATGATCGTGAGGAAGGCAACTACCGTGGCAGGCGTGATTTCAAATTGAAAAAACGAATACACACCAACGCTGATAATGATGTCGTGGATTACTGCGACTAAAGCTCCAAACGCCATTTTCCATTCAAGACGGATCGTAAGATACACAGCTACCACGGCGAAAAATACAAGCAATGCTTTTATAGCTTTATTTGTTACATCCGATCCCCAAGTTGGACCAACCTGTTCGAATGTCTCAACCTCTCCAATCCGATTTTCTAATAGTTCTCTAAGCTCATTAGCTTTTTGTGGGTCATCTATATCAGATCTGATTCTGATTAAATCATCGCCTACTTTTTGCACTCTCGAATCAGCCGCTCCAATGCTTGAAAGTATCTCTCTGGTTTCTGAAACTGTCATACTCGATGAACGAACTTCGTAAGAAGTTCCTCCCTCAAAGTCAAGTCCCAAATTAAGACCGCGAAACACGAAAGAACCTAATCCAACCAGTAAAACAATCATGGAAGCTACAAGAGCTCGCTTCCATAAGTTTGGAAAGTTAACAGGGTTCTCACCTCGGTAAAGGCTCTTTAGAGTTTTCATACCGTCTCCACCAAAGTTGAACTGGCCTTTGATCTTGACTCGCTTATTGCCCCAATAGCTGGCAAACCAAACCTTTTAGGATGATTTGCAAACCAATCAGTTTTGGCAAGTACTTTTACAATTGGACCCATAAAAAAATATGTTGCTACTAGGTCAAGCAAAGTTGCCAAACCTAGATAAAAAGCAAAACCCTTAACTGCTCCAACTGTAAGCCACCAAAGTAAAACCGCACCTATGAGTGAAGCCATATCTGCTTTAACTATCGTAGAAAAAGCAATTGGGAAGGCTCGATCTACTGATGAACGAGCTGTTCTTCCATCAAGTACATCTTCTTTTAGATGTTCAAAATAAACAATGTTCGAATCAACTGAGACACCTATTGCAACAATTATTCCTGTTATACCAGCAAGTGTAAGAGCAAGCCCTTCTTGGGTGCCTAAATGAGCGACGATCGCCCACAAAAGCGCCCCAGAAAGCAACAGGCTCAACAAAGCGACTAGACCAAGCAGTCGATAATAAAACAGCATGAAAACTGCTACAAGAAACAATCCTATGAGTCCAGCTTTGACTCCTGCATCCAGAGAGTCTTCTCCTATCGTTGCGGAAACAAGTTGAGTGTTTTCTGCTTCTAATTCAACTGGAAGAGATCCGTACCTTAATGCCAGTGCAACATTTTCAGCTTCTTCTTTTTCGTAAGCCCCTGTGATGACTATTGCATCTCTTTGAAATTCAGGTGCTCTAATTTGTGGAGCAGTAATAATTTCTCCGTCCAAGACAATCGCTAGGCGACCATTTGTGAATCCTGGAAGTTGCGGGCATGCTTCCGATCCGACATAACATTGTGCTGAAACTGAATTAAAAGCGTCTATACCATTCTGTCCAGCATTAAGGACAAGACTTATTTGCCACTGATAGTCGAAAAAATCTGCCCCTGCATCGCTAAGAGCATCTCCAGTTAACACACTCGGACCAAGAAGGTAACTAGCTCCTGGTTCATCCTGTGAGCTTAAAATCACGAAATTGTTAGCTTGGTCTGCTTCCTTTGGAGTTAATCCATCGATACCAACAACTGGTTGTATTTCGCCATTTATCGCTCCGGCACAAGATGCTAACGGAGAAGCCTCATAGTTGTTTCCATCATTTCCAATATTTTGATTTCCAGCAGAAGAAAACACGTTACAAACAGGACGGAAACGCATTTCAGCCGTCGTGCCAACTAATTGCAGTGCCCTATCTTGATCCTTAACACCTGGCAGGGACACCATCACTCCTCCCGCTATGCGAGATATCTCTGGTTCCGCTACCCCTAAACCATCGACTCGGTTGCGTATGATTTCCACAGTCTGATCAAGCATGATTTCGTCTGCTGGCTGAGTAGCAATAAGTCGAACAGACACTCCTCCCTGAAGGTCTAGACCAAGTAAAGGTTCATTCTTCCAAAGGACTGTCCCTGCTATTGAAGCAATAGTTACTGCCAAAATCCCTATAAGAAGAGTTAATTGTCGACGCATTCTAATTTTCCCTGAAGTAGTTAATCTTCTGAAGAACTCTCATCTAAATCTGTTTGAAATTTTCGGTCAACAGCGCTCCGTAGAACTTTTAATTCAAGATCTTGCGCAACCTCAAGCCATATAATTCCGCTTTCTTCCTCAACTTCTTTAACCACTCCATGGATACCTGAGTTGAGTAGCACTTCGTCGCCAGCTGCTAAGGAGCGCACCAAGGCTTGTTGTTCTTTAACACGTTTTTGTTGTGGCCGTATAAGAAACATATACATCAACAACATGATTACTATGAGTGGCAAAAATGACATTTGGGCTCTCTAATTTAGGGGATACTTACACTTATAGCTTACGCCGAGTGAGGATATTAAGGCTCGAACTAGCCGACTTACGACCAAATATCTAGAGTTTCTTTTCGAAACTGATCAAACTCATTTTCATTTATAGAAGTCCGCATACGCTCCACAAAATTTATAAGCCATGCAAGGTTGTGTAAAGTCAAAATACGTGCTCCAGTTGGTTCATCTGTAGCCATCAGGTGACGCAAATACGCCCTGGACCAATGGTTGCCGGGGCTTTGGGGGAATCCTGGATCAAGCGGATCATCATCTTTCGCGAAGCGAGCGTTACCGATATTGATTCTTCCTTCTGACGTTAAAACAGTTCCGTGCCGAGCTAAGCGAGTCGGTAAAACACAATCGAACATGTCAATTCCTCTTTCAACAACATTGACTAAACCAACTGGATCGCCTAAACCCATAAAATATCTTGGTTGATCTTTAGGAGTTAAATCAGTTACTACTGATACCGAATCAAGCATTTCGCTCCTACCTTCACCAACGCTCAATCCTCCTACGGCATAACCATCAAAACCAATTTCCAAAGTACGTTTTGTGCTCTCAGCCCTCAATGCAGGGTTAATCCCTCCCTGGACTATTCCAAATTGGCTTTGACGAGTGGAAGCATCAGGGTGGTCAATAAAAGTTTTTCTTCCTCTCTCAGCCCATGCAGCAGTCATTTCTACAGACTCTCTTATTGTCTCTTCAGGTGCTGGCAGGGCAGGACATATATCTAAAACCATCTGAATATCGGCACCGATGTCAGCTTGTATATCAGCAGAACTTTCTGGTGTTAATTTGTGGAAAGAACCGTCGTATACAGAACGAAATGTCGCTCCCTCTTCGTCTACTTTAGGATCAAGTGAAAAAATCTGGTAACCACCTGAATCTGTTAGTGTCAAACCTGTCCAATTTGCAAACGATGCTATACCACCAGCATTTTTTACTATTTCCGCCCCAGGTCTAAGCATTAGATGATAAGTATTAGCTAAAACTACCTGGGCGCCGAGATCTTCTAGATCGAAAGAAGACAAGTGCCTAACTGACCCTCTTGTTCCCACTGGCATGAAGCAGGGTGTTTTAAAAGAACCAGTTGCAAGCCTCACAATGCCTGCTCTCGCTTCTCCATCTCTGTTTTCTAAATCAAAGTCAGCTCTCATTTAGAATCAGCCTAGTTTCCAAAAATTTGTCTTTGCGTAAGCATTGCATCTCCAAAAGAAAGAAACCTGTAATTTTCATGCAGAGCCTCTTCATATATAGACTTCCATCTCTCACCTAGGAACGCATCCAACATTATAAGCAAGGTTGACTTTGGTAGATGAAAATTAGTTAAAAGAAGGTCGACAATTTTAAAATCGAAGGGTCGCTTTATGAAAATATTAGTTCTTCCTTCTAACTCTCCTAATGCTGCTGTTTCAAGAGCTCTTACTGTTGTTGTCCCTACAGCTATAACCCTCTCGGCTTCTGCACATTCTTTAATAACATTTTCAGACACACTGTAAAATTCAGAATGCATTTTATGCTCCTCAATGTTTTCTGAATCCAGTGGACGGAATGTGTCCAAACCGACTACAAGTTCTATAAATTCAATTTTTGCGCCTTTTTCAATACACTTTTCAAGCAACTCTTCAGTTATATGCAATCCGGCAGTAGGCGCAGCGGCAGATTTAGCTTCTTTGCTGTACACAGTCTGATATCGGTCTTTGTCTTCTAGCTTCGTTTTTATATATGGCGGGAGAGGCATTTCTCCGTATTTTTCAAGCGTCTGAATAAAATCTCCCTTCACATCAAGCCGTACTTTCCTTAAACCTTTCCCAAGATCATCGTTTACTTCAATTTGAAAATCTTCACCAAGTTTGAAAATGCTACCAGGTTCTATTTTTCTACTTGGCTTGACCAGTGCTTCCCAATGATCAGTTTCTTTGCTTTCTTCTAATAAAAGAATCTCTACTTTTCCTCCAGTAGGTTTGCTCGTATAGAAACGGGCGGGAAGAACTCTTGTGTTATTCATTACGATAAGGTCACCTGGTTTCACCATTTCAGGGAGATCGGAAATTTTTGAATGCTGTATCTGGTTATCAATATCCACTAACAGACGTGACTCTGTTCTAACAGACAATGGCTTCTGGGCTATTGCAAAATCAGGTAGGTCGTAATCAAACTCATTAAGATCCATCAAGCATTATTTTAGGAGATTTTCAATCCATTTATCATTTGTCAAATAATGACTGCTTTTTATCAGATGGAGGAGTAAGACCTAAATGATTGTAAGCAGCTGGAGTTGCCACTCTGCCTTTTGGAGTTCTTATAAGTAAACCCTGTTGAATTAGAAACGGTTCGTAAACATCCTCAACAGTGTCTTCTGGTTCACTGACGCTAATAGCTAAAGTTTTAATGCCGACTGGACCACCAGAAAACTTTTCACATAAAGAAATCAAAATCGCTCTTGACGCCTTGTCTAAGCCCAGATCATCAACTCCAAAAAATGTGAGGCCGTCACGCGCTACGTCCCCATCTACTTTCCCTTCTCGTTCAACTTGAGCGAAGTCACGCACTTGTCGTAATAATCGGTTAGCAATTCTAGGAGTGCCTCTTGAGCGTTTAGCTATTTCGGCGGCTCCATCGGCATCTATATCAACTTCAAGTATTCCAGCCGTCCTTTGGACTATTGATTGCAATTCTTCGGATTCGTAATAATCCAACCTTGCCGTAAGTCCAAACCTGTCACGCAGAGGCCCTGTAATGAGTCCGGTACGCGTAGTAGCTCCAACCAAAGTAAACGGTGGTAAATCAAGCCTTATGGAACGTGCCGCTGGACCTTTACCTAGAACGATGTCTAGTTCGAAGTCTTCCATAGCTGGGTATAACACTTCCTCTACAGCTCTTGCAAGTCTGTGAATTTCATCGATAAATAGGACATCCCCTATTTCAAGTTTTGTCAAAATAGATGCCAGATCACCTGCTCTTTCAAGAGCAGGACCAGAAGTGATATGAAGTTCAGCTCCCATTTCCATGGCGACTATATGAGCTAAGGTAGTTTTACCCAATCCTGGAGGGCCTGCGAAAAGAAAGTGATCTGCAGGCTGTTCCCGCTCTCTTGCTGCCTCAAGCATCACCCTTAGGTGGCCTTTTAGTTCCGTTTGACCAACGAATTCAGCGAGACCTTTAGGCCTTAGACCTACTTCTATTTCACTTTCGATAGGTTCTTTGTTGGGGGAAAGCAACTCTTCTCTCATAGTTAACCTTAAGCAGCAGCTAGTTTCTGGAGAGCTTCTCGAAGCAATATAGAGGAATCATCGCCTGCAAGATCTCCAAGGACAGAACGTATCTCTTCGGGTGAATAACCAAGTCCATCTAAAGCTTCTTGCACTTCTAATATCGCTGATCGTCCGATTCCCGAGTCATCAGTTGTTATAGATATGCCTTCAATTGGCATTTTCAAAACGCTCTTTAATTCGACCAGAAGTCTAGTTGCCGTTTTTT
>PVBE011828951.1_pt1 | contig 14900 bp, 11 predicted proteins | sample 1631181 | NCBI WGS metagenome assembly PVBE01 (sample SAMN08397723, study PRJNA350692) | Marine metagenome, whole genome shotgun sequencing project. | isolation source: water | place: Pacific Ocean | collected 2012-04 | reverse complement strand
TCCGTGTCGGTCTGGCTGTTGTTAGCGACGTCCGGGCAGTTGTCGTCCGCAGAGTTGACGCCATCGTTGTCGGGGTCTTCGCCTTCCCCTTCGCCCTCGCCTTCCCCTTCGCCCTCACCCTCTCCTTCGCCCTCACCCTCGCCTTCACCCTCTCCTTCGCCCTCACCCTCGCCTTCACCCTCTCCTTCGCCTTCGCCCTCTCCTTCACCTTCGCCTTCGCCCTCACCTTCGCCCTCACCTTCGCCCTCACCTTCGCCTTCGCCCTCGCCTTCGCCCTCTCCTTCGCCTTCTCCCTCGCCCTCACCGCCGCCGCCATCTACCGACCCACCGTCATCCAGGCCGCCGTCGTCGACGACCTCGTCGGCCTCCTCGATACAACCCGGCAGACAAAGCGTGAGCGCGAAGAGCCAATGGAGCCGCATGCGTTCTTCCCCCGAAGACGTTTCTGGTCGCGCCGGCGCATTGCAGTTGCCGTGCGACCTCAGTTCGCGAACGATTCTGCCTCTTCAAGCAGGTCCGTTCAAAAAATGAACGATTGGCTCTCCTTCGATCGCGCCGTCGAGCGCGTCCAGGCCCGCAACGAAACCGTGCGTGCGCTGCTTCTGACACGCCTCGACGAGGACCGGTCCGAGTACGAGGCTCTGCGCGACGCCGACCCCCGCTCCCCGCTCCACGGCGTCCCGTACTCGCTCAAGGACGCGTGGGACACCGCCGGCATCCGAACCACGGGCGGCTCGTGGCGCCACCGCGAGCGTGTCCCCGCCGCCAGCTCACCGGTCCACGACGTCTTCCGCGATGCGGGCGCCGTGCTGCTCGGAAAGAGCAATTGCAGCGACCTCTCGCTGGCGCCCGAGGCCAGCAGCTGGGTCGGCGGCGTCACGCGCAACCCGGCCGACCTCTCGCGCACCTCGGGCGGAAGCTCTGGTGGCGCTGCGGCCGCCGTCGCCGACGGCATGGTCGCCTTCGACTGGGGCAGCGACATCGGTGGCAGCATCCGCCAGCCCGCGGCGTTCTGCGGGGTGCACGGCATGCGCCTGTCGAGCGAGACGTGGCCGATGGCCGGCGAGTTTCCGGCGCCCCCCGAGGCGCTTCGCTACATGAACGGCCAGGGCCCCATCACCCGCACGCTCGACGAGATGCGCACCGTGCTCGAGGTCGCCGCGCCGCTGCGCACCGGCACCGAGCGTCCGTTCGAGCTGCGCGGCGTCTACCTCTATCCGCCGCGCCGCGCAGCGAGGTGGCCGAGCTTCGCCGACGACGTGGGCGCGGCGCTGCGGCCGGCCGTCCCGGCGGTCCTCAGCGATCCCGGCCTGCCGCCGCCCGAGAAGGTGCGCGACCTGTACTCCGGGCTGTGGGCGTCCCACTTCTTCGAACTGCTCGAATGCGACCCGACCATCCGCCTCGGCGAGGGCCTGCGCGCGGTGATCTCGGCGGTCGTGTTCCGCGGACGCCTCTTCGGTGACCGCCGCTTCCACCCCTCGACCGCCGAGCTGCTGCTGCTCATCACCATCGGGCGGATGACGCTCTACCGGAAGGCCGCGCCCATCCTCGAGCGCGTCGCCAGCTTCCGACGCGCCGCCGACGACCTCTGGAACCAGGGCTACCTGCTCGCCATGCCGGTCAGCGCGTTCCCGGCGCCGAAGCCGGGCGGCTCCACCCGCAACCCGGGCCTTTTGACCTGCGTCACGCCCGGCAACCTGATGGACGCGACCGGATTGGCGATCCCGTTCGGCACCTTTCCGGACGGTCTGCCACGCGCCTGGCAGCTGCTGGGCCCGCCCGGGAGCGAGCAGACGCTGCTCGACATCGCCCAACGTGCGTCGGGGCCGCAACCGGGTTAGATTCGCCTCTTCCAAAGGAGGTGAGATGTCGCAGGTAGCCGAGCAGCGCTCCGAGACGGCGTTCGGTGACTTCAAGTCGGCCTACGACGCTCGTCAGGCGCGGATTGAGGCGAACCGCTGCCTCTACTGCCTGGACGCGCCGTGCATCACGGCGTGCCCGACGTCGATCGACATCCCCGAGTTCATCCGGAAGATCGCGACCGGGAACGAGAAGGGGTCGGCGCGCACCATCTTCGCGGCGAACATCCTCGGGATGAGCTGCGCCCGAGTCTGTCCGGTCGAGAAGCTCTGCGTCGGGGACTGCGTGTTCAACAACATGGACAGCCCGCCGATCCAGATCGGCAAGCTCCAGCGCTACGCCACCGACCTCGCGTACGAGAAGGGCTGGTCCTTCTTCGAGGCGGGCGCCGACACCGGAAAGAGCGTGGGCCTCGTCGGCTCGGGTCCGGCGACGCTCGCTGCAGCCCACCGGCTGCGCACCCAAGGTCACGCGTGCACGATCTACGAGAAGCGCGACGTGGTCGGCGGCCTCAACACCTACGGCGTCGCCCCGTACAAGATGCGGGCGGACAAGAGCGTGGAAGAGGTCGACTGGATCCTCTCCATCGGCGGAATCGACGTCGAGACGGGCGTCGAGATCGGCAGCGATGTCACCTTCGCCGAGCTCGAGCAGAAGCACGACGCGGTCTTCATCGGCTTCGGGCTCGGCGCCGACAGCTGGCTCGGCGTGGACGGTGAGAAGACCGGCGGCGTGTACGGCGCGACGGAGTACATCGAGCGCATCAAGCTCGACGTCGTCGACCTGTCCGGGGTGCAGACCGCGTGTGTGGTCGGCGGCGGGAACACCGCCATCGACGCGGTGCGCGAGCTGAAGTGGCTCGGCGTGCCGACCGTCTACATGGTCTACCGCGGCGACGAGGCCCGCATGTCCGGCTACCACCACGAGTGGCACGCCGCGCGGGTCGAGGCGGTGTGGGCGCGGTGGGGCACGCAGCCCATCGGCTACGAGAGCGAGGGCGGCCAGGTCACTGCGATCCGCTGCATCCGCTGCGACGAGAAGAAGCAGCCGATGCCTGACACCGAGCACGCCATCTCGTGCGAGCTCGTACTGCTGGCCATCGGGCAGTCCAAGCTCGATGGACTGGTCGCCGACCTCGACGGCATCGCGACCGACCGAGGCCGGATCGTGGTCGACGACGACCGCGCGACGGGGCGCGCCGGCTACTACGCGGGCGGCGACTGCATCAATGGTGGCAAGGAGGTGGTCAACGCGACCGCCGACGGCGGGCTCGCCGCCGACGCCATCCACGCCTGGCTCGGTGCCGGCAACAGCCTGAGGGGGAAGTGACCGTGCCGGATCTCAGCACGAATTGCGCGGGCATCAAGTCGCCCAACCCGTTCTGGCTCGCCTCGGCGCCTCCGGCGAACTCGGGCGACCAGGTGATGCGGGCGTTCGACCACGGGTGGGGCGGGGCGGTGTGGAAGACGCTCGGCGCGCCGATCCAGAACGTGTCGAGTCGCTTCGGCTCGGTCTCGTATCGCGGCACCGGCTCGATCGGTTTCAACAACATCGAGCTCATCACCGACCGGCCGCTCGAGGTGAACTTCAAGGAGATCTACGAGGTCAAGAAGCGCTACCCGGACCACGCCGTCGTGGTCTCGCTGATGGTCGAGACGCGTGAGGAGTGGCGCGAGATCATCAAGCGCAGCGAGGACGCGGGTGCGGACGGGCTCGAGCTCAACTTCGGCTGCCCGCACGGCATGTGCGAGCGCGGCATGGGCTCCGCCGTCGGCCAGGAGCCGGCGGTCAACGAGCGCATCACCGGCTGGGCCAAGGAGTTCTCGAGCCTCCCGGTGCTCGTGAAGCTCACGCCCAACGTCGGCGACATCATCCCGCACGGATTGGCGGCGCAAGCGGGCGGGGCCGACGGGGTCTCGCTGATCAACACCATCAAGTCGATCATCGGCGTCGACATCGACCGCTTCGTGCCCGAGCCGCGGGTCGCCGGGATGTCGACCAACGGCGGGTACTGCGGCGCCGCGGTGCGTCCCATCGCGCTGCACATGGTGGCGCAGCTGGCACGGTCGCAGGCGTTCAAAATCCCGATCAGCGGCATCGGCGGCATCACCAACTGGCGCGACGCGGTCGAGTTCATCCTGCTGGGATCGAGCTCGGTCCAGGTCTGCACCGAGGTGATGCTGCGCGGCTACCGAATCGTCGAGGACATGATCGAGGGCCTCGAGGAGTACATGCGCGAGAAGGGCTTCGAGACCCTCGACGCGATGACCGGCCGCGCCATCCCCGCGTACTCCGATTGGGGCAACCTCGACCTCAACTACGAGACGGTCGCGAAGATCGACGACAAGGCGTGCATCGGCTGCCAGCTCTGCGTCGTCGCGTGTCACGACGGGGCCCACCAGTGCGTACATCCGACGCGCGAGGACCGGGTGCCGGTCATCGACGAGGACGAGTGCGTGGGTTGCAACCTCTGCCAGATCGTTTGCCCGGTCGCGGGCTGCATCGACATGGTCGCGGTCGACAACGGCTTCGCCCCGGCCAGCTGGAACGAGCACCAGGGTCAGGGCAAGGCGCTCCGGCCCAAAAAGGGCGTTCACTAAGTGCTCAGGCTCGTCGTGATGCGCCACGCCAAGAGCGATTGGAGCGGAGGCCACGACGACCACGCCCGTCCCCTCAACAAGCGAGGCCGGCGCACCGCGCCCCGGGTCGCCGCACACCTGGCCTCCATCGGTTGGGCGCCCGACGTCGTGATCAGCAGCGACGCCGCGCGCACCCGCGAGACCTGGGCCGGCATGTCCGCGACGTTCCCGGAGGTCGAGCCCACCTTCACGCGGAGCCTCTACCTCTCGGGCCCAGCGGAGATCGTCGACTGCGTCTACCGGCTCCCGCCCGAGGTTGGGACCGCGCTCGTGCTCGGTCACAACCCCGGCTGGAGCTTCGCGTGCCACTGGCTCGCCGGCGCAGACGTCGACATGAAGACCGCCGACGCCGCGCTCCTCGAGATCGACGACGACGAGTGGCCCAGCGCGGCAACGCGCCACGACTGGACCTTCGTCGAGCTCGTGTGTGCCCGATCCCTCGAGGACGGCTGAGTAACTCGATGGGCCGGACCACACTGCTCATCGCGCTGCTGTTCACGGCTCATCCCGTCGCCGCCGCGACCCCGCCCAAGCTCGAAGCGGGCGCGCCTGCCGGGCAGTCGCCGTTGGTGAGGCAAGGCTTCGCGGGGTCGATCTTGACGCACGCGGCCCGCTGAACCCGCGAGCCACGCCGCCCCACGCGAGCTCGGCCACATCGGGTTGCGGGCCATCCGCCTGCGGGCGTGGGCGTGGTGCTGTTGACCCTCACGGAAGACGCCGCGCCGTGAGGTCGTTCGGGCGCCCCTTCGCGCTGCTGCTGGCCGGACCGAGTCGGCGACCACCTCGTCCTGAAGGCTCAGCGACTCAACCTCGACGGTGCACCCGTCAACCCTCCGATGGTTCTGCCGGCCGCGTCTGTCGCGCCGCGGCCTCGAGGCCGCCACCTCCCCCGATGATGTATGTTCGGTAGGCCGCGAACATCAGCTCGCCCACGCCCAAGACTCGCCCCTCAAATCGCGGGCCCCCGTTCCGACCCCCAACCTCCACCGCGTCCCCCAGGCGCCCGCCGTCACCATCGAGACGCTGGTACCAGGACCGGCGGAGCCCCAACTGGTCCTCGACGTCGGTCCAGCTCACAACGAATCCGCCGTCGTACCACCCGACATCGGGCTCGGAGCGGCCGATGCTCGGGTTCCGGGTGACCTGGACCGGCTGCAAATCGAGGGGGGGTGGCTCCTCGTCGAGGCGACCGTCGCAGTCGTCGTCCAACCCGTTGCAAGCCTCTGCGACAGCTTGTGACGCGGAACCACCTGGGAGCGTGCTGCACACGGTCGACAGCGGGCCTGCGCACTCCAGCACGCCGTCCTCACACAGCCCGACGCCGTCGCATTCGTCGCCGACCCCGAAGCCTTCGTCGACCTCGCCGTCGCAGTCCCCATCGCGGCCGTCGCAGCGCTGAGGGTCGTCGAATGGGTCGCGCGTCGCGAGTCCCAGCAGCGGGGCGTCGAGCGCGAACTCGCGGACCTCACCGTCGTCGGTGTCGAGCACGAAGACGGTCTCGCTTCCAGCTACGCCGAAGAAGAGGAAGAGGTCGTCGTGCGACACGGCGAGTCGATGTGCGGTGTCCGGCGCCGCGATCGAGTCGACCACGCTCGACCAGACCAACGCGTCCTCCTCGTCGAGATCGATCGCCTCGACCGCGGATGGCGGGCCGGATGCTGGGTGAGCCCGCCGCGGTCGACCGGTTGTTCTTCGAAGCGGTCACCGACACCAACGAGGTCGACCTGCGGCGCCATCGGGTGCGGCTCGCGCTGGGCAGGACCAGCGGCGCGCCCTGCGCCGTCCTCGTGGACATCGGCCCCAAGGAGACGCGCATCGAGCGCTCCTCCGCTTGCCCGCGCGCGGTAGCCCGGCCTCGGTGTCGACCGGGCGAGATGATCCGGCGTCGAGGCACGACCAGGCGGGTCGAACTCGCATTCTCCGCGATGCGCCCGACCGGTGCAGGCGCGGGGTGGACTCTGGGTGCGAGCAAGGCGGGCTTCGACGACGATTGCGGGCGGACCGCGTCCGAGCCCCCCGCTCGCGCCGCACCTCCACCCGCCCCAGCCACCCCGCCGCCGAGTGCTCCACCCGTAGTCGAGCCGCTGCGGACGCTGCTCGACAGCCAGCTGCGCTAAGGGTTTGTCCAAGAACAAACAGGCGCCTCGCATCCACGAGCGCACGCCATTTTCGCCCGCGGCTCGGTCGCCCAATCCTCGACGTACCTTTGGTACGCCTGCGGTTGCGCTCGGTCGTCGCGAACGAATCTGACCCACGCTCGCGGCGCGAGTCGGCCTGTTTATTCTTGGACAAACCCTAAGGAGTCCGGTCGAAATTGGCTTGCCAGATCGCGTTCGAGGCGCCAGGCGTCCGCGAGGGGGAGCGCCTGGGCGCGGGCCTCGATGAACGTCGCTGGGAGATCCCGGTCGCGGGCGGCGGCGAGCTCCTCGGGGCTCATGTCGACCCCGGTCAGACGCAGGCCAGTGGGCATGCGGGCCAGCAGGGATCCGTCGCCGCACCCCAGATCGAGCACGTCGGCGCCGACGACTTCGCGGACCAGCAGGTCGTAGCTGGCCGCTCCGCCGGGGGTACGGCCGGTGCCGAAGACGCGCGTCGCGGCGCCGGCGTAGCGGGCGTGGAACTGCCGCACCATCGCGTCGAAGTGGAGCACGCCGGGAGGTTCTCACAGCGGCGCCCTGCTACACTCCCCGGACGCTTCGTCCGGGGGGAATGATGAGTCGACGGCACGCGACCGGGTGCCTGCTGCTGTTGGTTCTGGGTTGCGACACGACCGCGAAGGACGTGCCGACCACAGATGTGGGCGTCAAGGACGCGGCGCCCGACATGGCCGTTCCCGACGCTGCGCCGGACGCGCGTGGGCTTCCACCCGACGCGGCGGCGGATATGGAGCCGGCGTGTGAGCCGCAGCCGGAGACGTGCAACGGCGTCGACGACAATTGCGACGGGGTGACCGACGAGCTCCCGCCCGAGCCCTGTTACGACGGGCCGGACGGCACGCGCCGCGTCGGCGTTTGCGCGGGTGGCGAGCGTGCGTGCACGGATGGCGCGTGGACCGCCTGCGAAGGACAGCAGCTGCCAGGCATCGAGGTCTGCGACGGCGACGACAACGACTGCGACGGCGTCATCGACGAGGACACGGCCGAGGCGTGCTTCTCGGGCGAGGGGCCCCAGGTCGGCGTGGGCATCTGCCGCGCGGGCACCCAGGCCTGCATCGGCGGCGTCTTCGGCGAGTGCATCGGCGAGGTGCGCCCGGGCGAGGAGATCTGCGACACGCTCGACAACGACTGCAACGGCGAGGTCGACGAGGTCGGCGGTTGCGAGTGCGACCCCGGCACCGAGCAGGGCTGCTACAGCGGGCCGCAGGAGACGGCGGGCGTCGGGCGCTGCGTCGAGGGGCGGCAGGCCTGCGCGGATGACGGCTCGGGCTTCGGGCTCTGCGAAGGCGAGGTCACCCCCGGTCGCGAGCTCTGCAACGGGCGCGACGACGATTGCGACGGCAGCATCGACGAAGCGCTCGCGCTCGACGAGCCGTGCGCGGTCGGCGTAGGCGTGTGCCGGCGCGAAGGCGTCACGCGCTGCTTCCTCGAGGAGGGCGGCGAGGTGCGCTGCGGTGTTGAGCCCGGCCTGCCCGGGATGGAGCTGTGCAACGAGTTCGATGACGACTGCGACGGTCAGACCGACGAGGGCTTCGACCTCGGCGACGTGTGCAACGTCGGGGTGGGCGTCTGCGCAGCCGAGGGCGAGATCGTCTGCCAGCCCGGCGGCGCTTCGGGGTGCAGCGCCGACGAGGCCGACCCGACTCCCGAGCGCTGCAACGGACTGGACGACGACTGCGACGGCACCGCGGACGAAGGCGAGATCGTGGAGGCCTGCTACGAAGGCCGGGTCGGGACCGAAGGCATCGGCCGCTGCCGCGCCGGGACGCGCGCGTGTGGCGGCGTGGGCTGTGAAGGGTCGATCGTGCCCCGCGACGAGGTCTGCGACGGCATCGACGACGACTGCGACCGCGCGGTGGACGAGGGCATCGGCCGCGCGGGCGAGCCCTGCACCGTCGGGCGAGGAGCCTGCCGCCGTGATGGACGCCTTCAATGCGAGCCCGGAAACGAAGACCTCGTCTGCGGCGTGGTCGCGGGCGCGCCGTCGGACGAGGTCTGCAACGGCGTGGACGACGACTGCGACGGGCGGCTCGACGAGGAGATCCCCGGCGACGGCGCGGTCTGCAACGAGGGCGTCGGTCGTTGCCGCCGCGCGGGTCGACGCTTCTGCTCCCCGGCCGACGATGCCCTGCTCTGCGACGCCGAGCCGCGCAACCCGCGGGCCGAGCGCTGCGATGGCGTGGACGATGACTGCGACGGCACGACCGACGAGGATCTGGCCGGTGTGGGCATGCAATGCAGCAACGGCGTCGGCGCGTGTGTGCGCCAGGGGCGGACCGTTTGCGACGCCCATGCGGACGAGATCGTCTGCAACGCCCAGCCGGGCGGCCCGGTCGCTGAGCAATGCAACAGCACCGACGACGACTGCGACGGCGACACCGACGAAGACGTCCCTGGTGTGGGCAACGCGTGTCCGGTCGGGCGGGGCGCGTGCCGGCGCGACGGGCAGCGAGCGTGCAACGGGACGGCGCTGGTCTGTCAGGGAGACCCCGGCGACCCCGAGGCCGAGACGTGCAACGAGGTAGACGACGACTGCGACGGGACCACCGACGAGGACGTCCCGGGCGTCGGCGTGCAGTGCTTTGCGGGCGAAGGCGACTGTCGTGCCGAAGGTCGAACCATCTGCAACGGCGAGGACGTCGTGTGCGACCGCGAAGCGGCCGGCGGGCCGGAGGTGTGCAACGGCGCGGACGATGACTGCGACGGCGAGATCGACGAGGGGCGCGTCTGCGGCCCGTATGTGCGCGATCACTGCCGCGTCTTCCTCGGCTGGTCCGACTCGAACAACCACCCGGCAGACCCGGTGGACGACTGGGCCGGTTGCCCGGGCGTCGACCGCGCCATCGGTGACGTCGCGATGCGCTGCACCTCGAGCCAGCCCAACGGGACGTTCGGGACGTTCCGAGTGGTCGGGGTGGTCGACAATAACGACGCGTTCTCGATGGGCTTTTACTGCGACGACGACGACGACGATCCGGCGCTTGCGACCTACGTCGCCACGCACTGCGCGGCCTACCTCGGCTTCGCGCGCGCCAACCCACCCGCGGCCGGCGCTCGGACGTGGGGTACCTGTCCGCCGTCGCTGCGCGTCTCCGACGGCGATGCGCCGTGCACGTCGAGTGGCTTCGACGGTCAGTTCCGCGCGATGCGTACCGGTGGCGCCGCAGGGTTGGGGACCGTGCGTGAGGGCAAGTTCGGCGTGGCCTTCAAGTGTGTGGACGACGCGGCACCCGGCCGAGCGGCCGCGGTCGCCGAGTCGGTCGAGGTCATCTTCGGCTTCGCGGCGAGCAACGTCGACTCACGGCACGGAGCGGCTGCTTGGGACGGGTGCCCTGCGGCCGACTTCGACGACCAGGGCGCCGAGCAGTGCGTCAGCTCACGCGGCGACCAGGGCTTCTACCACCTGAGCACATTCGGCACGTTCGACAACCGCGACCAGATCGGCATCGCGCTCCGCGCTCGAGATTGACTCAGGGTCCGTCCCGAAACGGGCAGTACGAGTGCGGGGCTCTCAGCGTTCAGCGCTCAGCCATCAGCCGAACATCAACGCAATCAGCGACCTGGCTGATCGCTGAGGCTGCAGATCTCGCTCTGAGCAGCTCGACAGACTCGGCGCGATGGTGTCGAGGCTCGTAATGGGTCGAGCGTCGACTACGCCCACTGACTACGTGGAACGACGACGGTGGCGACCACCAGAACCGATGGAGTTCAGGGCCACGGCCACGGCGACGTCGACGGTGGTGTCCACGTTCACGTCGCACCGCGGCCACGTCTACGGGCCGCGGTGCGAGCGCGGGCTCTGAGCAGGTCGAGTCGCGCCCAAGGCTGAGCGCTGATGGCCCGGTGATGTCGAAGCGAGGTTTGGAGGGTGGCGAGTCAGCGCGGGTAGGCCTTCACGCCGGTTGCGTCGAAGAGTTCGATGGCCTCGGTCGGGCAGCCCTCGGCCGCGGCGAGCACGTCGTCGTCGGGGCCGCCGTTCGGGTCGATGATGATGGCGATGTCTTCGTCGTCCAGGTCGAATACGCGAGGTGCCTCGAGGACGCAGGTGCCCGCGCCAATGCACAGGTCGCGTTTCACCTCGACGCGGTAGCCCACCCGATCATGCCCCGTCGCCGAGGTTGGCGTCGTTGGCATGGCCCGCGTCGGTCTGCACGTCCGCGGCGTTCGCGTCGGACTGAGCGTCCACGGCGCTCGCGTCGGTCTGCATGTCCACCTGGTTCGCGTCGACCTGTGCGTCCGCTTCGCTCGCGTCGGGCTGAGCATCCGCAGGGGTCGCGTCGGTCCGAGCATCTGGAACGCTCGCGTCGATCTGCGCGTCCGGATCGCTCGCGTCGGCCTGCGCGTCCGGATCGCTCGCGTCGGCCTGCGCGTCTGCGGTGCTCATGTCGGTCTGCGCGTCCGGATCGCTCGCGTCGGTCTGCGCGTCTGCGGCGCTGACGTCGGTTTGAGCGTCCGCTGCGGCCCCGTCGACGGGGTGCCCGACCGGGAGCTCGCAGCGGTTGAAGACGCAGGCCCCCTCGCTGCAGTCGCTGTCGAGGTAGCACTCGACGACGCACTCACCCGCGACACACACCCGACCGAGGTCGCAATTCTGGTCGGTGGTGCACTTGTTGGTGAGGTCACCCAGATCCGAGCAGCCGAGCAGGACGAGGGCACAGATGAGCATGCGAACCATCGGCGGGTCGTACACCAGGGGAGGGGCCCGAGTCCACGCCGTTGCGCAGCGGATGGCGTGGCGTCAGAATCGGCGGCCCTTTTTCGACGGAGGCCCTCGTGCCCGTTCGTACCCGCGTCGCTCCTTCGCCGACTGGTGACCCCCACGTGGGCACCGGCTTCCAGGCGCTGTTCAACTACTGCCTCGCCCGGAAGCACGGCGGTCAGTTCATCCTGCGCATCGAGGACACCGACCAGGTGCGCAGCACAAAGGAGTCGGAGGAGGCCATCCTGGGCGCCCTTCGCTGGCTCGGGATCGAGTGGGACGAGGGCCCGGACGTCGGCGGCCCGCACGGCCCCTACCGGCAGAGCGAGCGGGCGGAGATCTACCGCGAGCACGCGCAGATCCTGCTCGACGCCGGCCACGCCTTCCGCTGCTTCCACACCCCCGAAGAGCTGGCCGAGATGCGCAAGGCCTCGAGCGGTGGACAGCGACGCGGCTTCGACAGCGTCTACGCCGACCTGGACCAGGCGGAGAGCGACCGTCGCGTCGCCTCGGGCGAGCCGCATGTGCTGCGCATGCGCGTGCCGCGCGAGGGCACCTGCGTCGTGCAGGACCACCTGCGGGGGAAGATCGAGATCGAGTGGGCGCAGGTCGACCAGCAGGTGTTGATCAAGTCCGATGGGCTGCCGACGTACCACCTCGCGAACGTCGTCGACGACCACCTGATGGGGATCACCCACGTGTTGCGCGGCGAGGAGTGGATCAGCAGCGCCCCCAAGCACGTGCTGCTCTACGAGTACTTCGGCTGGGAGATGCCGGAGCTGTGCCACACGCCGCTGCTGCGAAACCCCGACAAGTCGAAGCTCAGCAAGCGCAAGAACCCGACGAGCATCAGCTATTACGAGCGCATGGGCTTCCTGCCCGAGGCGATGCTCAACTACCTGGGCCGCATGGCGTGGTCGATGCCCGACGAGGCGGAGAAGTTCACCCTCGAGGAGATGGTCGCCGCGTTCGACCTCGACCGCGTGTCCACCACCGGGCCCGTCTTCGACGTGCAGAAGCTGAGCTGGCTCAACGGGCTGTACATCCGGGAGCTCGACGACGCCGCGTTCGCCGAGCGGGTCCAGAGGTGGGCGCTCAACACGGCGTACACCGCCGGGATCATCCCGCTCGTGAAGGAGCGGGTCGAGCGGCTGAGCGACCTGGGCCCGCTCGTGGCGTTCCTCTTCGCGGGGGATCTCGAGCTCGACGAGGCGCTCTTCGAGTCGAAGCGGGTCGAGCGCGAGGTCGTGCGCCGAACGCTGGCGTGGGGCATGTGGCAGCTCGACGCGCAGCCGACGTGGGACGAGCCTTCGATCCAGGCCACGCTGCGTGCGACCGCGAACCTCATGGAGCTGAAGCTGCGCGACTTCCTGGCGCCCTACTTCGTGGCGATCAGCGGCCGGAAGAGCTCGACGCCGCTCTTCGACACGATGGCGGTGCTCGGTCGTGACATGACGCGGGCGCGGATCCGGAAAGCGCTGGAGCTGCTCGGCAAGCCCTCGAAGAAGGAGGACAGCCGCTGGCGACGCGCGCTCGACGAGGCCCGCCGAGCGGCTGAGTCCGCGTGATCCCGCCGCGAGGCGCTGCCGGAGCTGCGTCGGCGCTTCATCGAGACCCGCGAATTCTACCGCTGACCACGGAATCCGTCGATCCAGCCGATTGAGCCGACCAGCGCGGGCAGGTGCACCGTGAAGGTGAGCGCCAGGAAGAAGGCGTCGTTGAGTGGCTCGCCGCTGAACGTACGGCCGTCTACCTCGGTGAATGCCCGCCCGAACGGGATCAGGCAGTTGAACCAGTTGGCGACGACGAGCGCGAGGGCGAGGCGTCCCTGGCCGGCGGGTCCGTAGCGCAGCATCGGCATCGACCAGGCGACGGCGACGAGCCAGAAGACGCCGAGCAGGGCGTTGCGGTGGGCGGCGAGCAGCTCGTGGCGGTCGAGTCCGTAGCGGTCGGCGAAGGCGAGCGAGAAGCCGAGCAGCATCGAGAGCAGCCCGAGCCACGCCGCCGAGCGGGCCAGCGTGCGCTGCGGGGGGAGGTACTCGGGGAGGATCACAGCGGGATGTTGCCGTGCTTCTTCGGCGGGTTCGTGTCGACCTTGTCGCGCAGCATCTCGAGGCTGCGGATGAGCTTCTGCCGGGTCTCGTGGGGTTGGATGACGGCGTCCACGTAGCCGAGCTCCGCCGCGCGGAAGGGGTTGGCGAAGGTCTCGCGGTAGTCGTCTACGAGCTCGGTGCGGCGCGCGTCCGGGTCGGCCGCCTCGGCGAGGGTCGAACGATGGATGATGTTGACCGCGCCGTCGGGGCCCATCACGGCGATCTCCGCCGTGGGCCAGGCGTAGTTGACGTCGCCGCGGATGTGCTTCGAGGACATGACGTCGTAGGCGCCGCCGTACGCCTTGCGGGTGATGACCGTGACCTTCGGGACCGTGGCTTCGCAGTAGGCGTAGAGCAGCTTTGCGCCGTGCTTGATGATGCCGTTCCACTCCTGGTCGGTGCCGGGGAGGAAGCCGGGCACGTCTACGAAGGTGACGATCGGGATGTTGAAGGCGTCGCAGAAGCGGACGAAGCGGGCCGCCTTGATGCTGGCGCCGATGTCGAGGCAGCCGGCGAGGACCATCGGCTGGTTGGCGACGACGCCGACCGAGCGGCCGCCGAGGCGTGCGTAGCCGATGACGATGTTGGCGGCGTAGTCGCCCTGGACCTCGAGGAAGTAGCGGTCGTCGGCGACCGTCTCGATGACCTGCTTGATGTCGTAGGGCTTGTTCGCGTTGTGCGGAACGACTGCGTCGAGCTCTGAACAGTCGCGGTTCGCGGGATCGTCGGTAGGGACGATGGGCGGGTCTTCGGCGTTGTTCGAGGGCATGAAGGAGAGCAGCTCGCGCACGAGGTCGAGGGCCGCCTGCTCGTCGGGGGCCGTGAGGTGCGACACGCCGCTCTTCGTCGCGTGGGCGCGCGCGCCGCCGAGCTCCTCCTGGGTGACCTCTTCGTGGGTGACCGAGCGGATCACGTCCGGCCCGGTGATGAACATGTAGCTGGTCTGGTCGACCATCACGACGAAGTCGGTGATGGCGGGGCTGTACACCGCGCCGCCCGCGCAGGGCCCGAGGATCGCGGAGATCTGGGGGATGCGCCCGCTCGCGAGGGTGTTGCGCAGGAAGATGTCGGCGTAGCCGGCGAGCGAGACCACGCCTTCCTGGATGCGTGCCCCCCCCGAGTCGTTGAGCCCGATGACGGGGGCGCCGACGCGCATGGCGTGGTCCATCACCTTGCAGACCTTCTCCGCGAACGCGCCACTCAACGAACCGCCGAAGACCGTGAAGTCCTGGGCGAAGACGAAGACCCGACGCCCGTCGATGGTGCCGTGCCCGGTGACGACGCCGTCCCCCGGGTACTTCTGCTTCTCCATCCCGAAGTCGCCACAGCGGTGGGTCTTCAGCTGGTCGAAGGTCTGCTCCGGGAAAGGGGTACGCTCGGTAAGCCAACACCGGGCGGCTGGAGTGCGGGAGGTCCACCCAGCGGTAATCGCGGAAGGCGTCCACCGGGATAG
>PVBE011820764.1_pt1 | contig 14904 bp, 10 predicted proteins | sample 1631181 | NCBI WGS metagenome assembly PVBE01 (sample SAMN08397723, study PRJNA350692) | Marine metagenome, whole genome shotgun sequencing project. | isolation source: water | place: Pacific Ocean | collected 2012-04 | reverse complement strand
GTTTGTGCAGTCTGCCAGCAGGACAAGAACGACCCTGACGGCAGCGGCAACTTCGAAGAACCTAATGGGGTTGTCTCAGAACCCACATGGGAGGAATGGCTGGCAAGCCCCTACAGCAACCCCAACTCCCCAAGTTATGCGACCTGCGTGGACTGCCACATGCCCGCCTACGGTGCAACGCACGCTGCCTCGATGGGCATGCTCACCCCGCCGACTCGCGATTCGCAGACCATTCGATCGCACGCCATCAAGGGAACATCGCCTGTTTATCTGGAAAACGCCTGCGAGTTGACAATCTCAGCTCAGCAGACTGGAACCACGCTGTCAGTGCAAGCCAATGTCTTCAACAACCAGACCGGTCACCACGTCCCGACAGGTGTCACCGTGCGAAACGTCGTGCTGCTCATTGAAGCGTGGCGCTTGTCAGACGGCGCAGCACTCAACTCGACAGGAACCCAGACAGTCCACCCGCTGGGCGGTGTTGGCGACCCCGCACTGGGCTACTACGGCGGCCAGCCAGGCAAGCTCTTCGCCAAGCACAATCATGATGCGAACGGAGTCGGACCAACCTTCTACACCGACGCCACCGGTATCCTCTGGGACACACGGATTCCTGCCATGGCAACCGACACGTCCAACTACACGTTCGATGTTCCTGCAGGCACTGGCCCTGTCAAAGTCCGTGCGCGCCTGATCTACCGCCGCGCCTTCCGGGCGTTCGTCGATGCGAAGCAATGGACAACTGACGGACACGGCAACCCACTGGAAGACATCGCCGCACCGTACTATGGACACCTCATGGAGCAAAGCGAATGGACAACACCAGGCGGTGCCGCAATCACGCCCTACGGCACAAGCTGCAACGGCCTCAACATTGGGTTCACAGGCTGGCCGTCAATTGGTGTGCCAAACTTTTCGATCACGCTCGCCGGCGCTCCATGGAATTCGCAGGCTGTCCTGCTGATGGGATCGTCCGATACTCTGTGGGGCCTGACGCCACTGCCCTTTGACATCACTCCATTTGGTGCGCCTGGCTGCTGGCTGCTTACATCAATTGATGGCCTGGCCGGAGCGCTCGTTGATGCTGCCGGCAACGCAAGCCTCGGCGGTCCCGTGCCGAATGACCCTGCCTTGATCGGCGTAACGCTGAATGCGCAATGGATGGCTGTTGGAGTGCCGAGCGCACTCGGAATCGGCCTTTCGGACGCGCTGAAAATCACTTTCCAGATGTAGCCGAACGACTGCTGCGCGACGCAGGCCCCGAGGCCTGCGTCGCGCATTTTTTTTGATCAGCGCGCGAAGCGCACGAGGCGAGTCTGCGCAACGGGGTATCGCTTCACCAACACACAGTATGATTTCGCCAGGTGCCAGACCTCATCTGCAACAACGACAAAGTCGTGGTGCGATGCAGGGATCCTCTCGCGCTTGACATGCAGCAGCCAATCGGCCTGCTCCATTTCGCGATAAGCATTGAGGGTCGAGTCGTAGAACCAGCCGAAAGTACCGACCGACAGCGGTCGGTCGAGGCCACTTGAGCGGTGAAGCGCGTGCAGCTTCTCAAACACCATTCTCGCACTTGCATCGTGAGAGCCACTTCTGAATCGACTTGCCGACAACTCGGTGGCATGACTGATAACGAGCGCCAGGAGAACAACAGTCAATCCCCTGCCAATCCACCGACTGACCGTCTCCCCGGCAGGTGCTGCACATGAACCGGCGGCCACGAGAAACGTGACCCCAACGATCAAATACAACCCGGTCCGATGCATGGGCAGGCGAAGGTCTTCCATGAAGAGATGCGCGACGGCGTAAGTCAGGCACGCTGTCATCAACGCTACAGCAATCAAGACGCTGTGGCGCATGCGACGCACACAAACAGAGACAACGACCAGCCCCAGCACAACGGCACCAATGCTGAGCAACGCAGTCTCACTCCACGACTCGCCGCTATGATGCAGAGTGGAGTCAACCAGGCTTCGCAGTGAATCGTGCCAACTCGTCGCGCCGTAGCGGAGATTCTGCATCTTTCGAAGGGGTACAAGCACAAGCGAGCCGGCAATTAGCCCGCAAGGAAAGACAGCCACAGCATAGTGCGGCGCGCGCCATCGATCCCGACTCCGTGCAGACAACATCCAGCAGGAGGCCAACAACGCCCCACCCCATACAGCAAACACGAGGTTTGATGCAGCAGCCAGACCCAACCAGACCGACACGAGGCAGAGTTCCCTATTCGCCCGCTCACCCGATGGCCGCCATCGCAAGAGCCCCTGAAGCGCAAGCGTTGAAAACGCAAGGGCCATCCCATAACCCCGCGCCTTGACAAGGTGATCCAACACGATTGGATTCAACCAAAGCGCCGCGCAAGCCAGGGGCAGGCGCCATCCACTCACGGCCATCTGTCGCAGTACACGATAGCTGGCGAACAAGAAGAGCAATCCACCCAGCAATGCGGGCAGGCGCAGGCTCCACTCTGAAAACCCAAAGGCGCTCACCGATAGCCAGGCACCAATACTATGCAGCACATGATGATTGGCGCGGTAGACGGGAAGCGAGAAAAGAGCAGCCGGCGCGTCCTTGACGTACAGATTGAAGGTCGTTGATTCATCAATCGTCAGCGACTGAGTCACCGCGCGATACACGGCGAAGATAAAAATAGCTCCGAGAAGCGCAGCGCTCACATATTGGGACTTTGACAGACGAACCATGCTCTGAAGATACTGCACTCAGATGGCGACCACCACCTGCAGACGAATCAATGATGTCATCTTCTGGTGCATTGAATCGCAGTACCGTATCGTCAGGCATGATTCGAGTGCTTCAAATATCTCTGGTGGTGACAGTCTGCACGCTTGCCTGGGGCCAAAAACCCTGGAAGACGGATGCGAGTATTATCTTCCTGCATCGAGGTGCTCGAGCAGTAGCACCGGAGGGCAGCATCGAAGCCATTCACGAAGCCATCAGACAAGGTGCCGATGGTGTCGAGGTCGACCTGCGATTGACACTCGACGGCCACGTCATCAACTTCCACAACAAGGACACGCTGGTCAAGGGGTTCGGCCTGCTTCCAGTGGAATGGATGACGCTCGCTGAAGTACGAGCGCTCGATATGGGCAGCTGGTTTTCAGCTCAGCACCACGGTGCAAAGGTCGCAACTCTTGAAGAGATCGTTCGGCTGGCGCTACCCAATCAGCTCTATCTGCGCATTGAGTTGAAAAAGCCCAACGTACGCGATGCGGTGGAGGCCATTCTGGATCGCTACGACGCCTGGCACCTCCTCGGGTCGAGCGTAGACGGGGCCTTTCGCAAGCGCGAGGTTCTGTCGTGGAAGTTCCTCGCGAAGGACCTTTGGATGACCGGTGGTGAAGATGATGCATCGGTCCTCAAGAAACTCATTAAGGCACACGGGAAGGACCCCTTTCGAGTCAACGTCGATGACTGCCGCATCCTTGGTGACCTCTTAGGACGGCGGCCGGAGCGCCGAGAGATTCGCGCGGCCATCCCACGGCGCGCCCCTGACAACCGAGGTGCCAGGACAACACTGAAAATGCTTCGAAGCAGGCTCTGCGGCGAAGATCAAATGGATGCGTGGCGCGCTGCAAACCAGCTCTCACTGCGAGACTCGCGTGATGAATTGGCGAAGGCCTTTTTACCTGAGCCCATCGGGCCGCACGCCGCAGAGGCTGCCGCATTCTCCCTGGCAGCTCTCAAGTGCAGCAAGAGCCAATTGGCGCAGTTGATGAAACAGGCGATCCTGCTTCGCCAGCCGACTGTGACGCGGATGATCGCCTATGTCATGGGGCGGCGAAGGATGCACGAGAGCCTCCCTGTCCTGCGACGCTTCGCTGCCGATGGAGCTGAGATCCGTACGCGAACAGCCGCCGTTTGGGCGCTGGGCGAATTGGACGACAGACTATCAATCCCGCTGTTTCGCAAAGTAACTGATGATGGTGGCGCCGATGTCTTCCTGCGAATTCAGTCAGTGATTGCCATTGGCAAGATCCGCGATCTCGGCGCTCGTGAATCGCTCACGTCAGCACTTGCCAAAGGACCGCCGCCGGTATCGCTCCTGGCCGTTAAGTCACTTGGGTTGCTGGGTCACGGCGAGAGTTCCCAGCTCCTCGGTCGCCTCCTGGGAAACGCCAAGGAGACGAACCTCAAGGCCTGGGCAGTCATCGCACTGTGCAACGCACTCGCCAGGATGGGTCCCCAGGGTGAGCAGGTTCTTCTGGTACACGCAGGCAAAGGCGGCCCTGTCGTCCGTCGAGAAGCGCTCTACGCCCTGGCAAGAAACGGACCGAGCGTCGTCGAGGTCGCAACCCGCGCGAAACTGAGCCAGGCACTCGTCGAACGACTGACCTGTCTCACCCGCACAACTTTGCGCTAACGCCTCGCTGTGGTTGCTTCGACCCATCACGATCACTATAATCCCGCGCCCAGATTCAGGCCTTTAACTTGTGGGGCGTCAAGGAGATAGGAATGTCACGGAGCGATGGGAGACAGGATGATGAACCGCGCGAGCTCAAGCTCACTATGGGCTTCATCCAAACCGCGAAAAGCTCAGTCCTCGTAGAGTGCGGACGAACGCGCGTCATCGTAACGGCATCGGTTGAAAACCGCGTCCCACCGTTTCTTGTCAACACAGGGCGAGGTTGGGTGAGCGCCGAGTATGCGATGCTTCCCGGTTCGACGAATACCCGCAAGGCCAGAGACGGCCGCAGAGCCGGACACGTGGACGGTAGAACAATCGAAATCCAGCGGTTGATCGGTCGCTCGCTCCGCAGCGTCGTGAACATGAAGAACCTCGGCCCACGGACGATCTGGATCGACTGCGATGTCATCGAAGCCGATGGCGGCACTCGAACTGCGTCCATCACAGGTGCATGGGTAGTACTCAGCGATATTCTGCGCCAACTCCAGGATGAGAAGATCATCAAGCGTTCACCGCTCACAGGTGGCGTAGCCGCTGTTTCTGCCGGCATTGTAGACGGACGGCCGATCCTGGACCTCTGCTACGAGGAAGACTCGTCCGCAGAAGGCGACTTTAACTTCGTTCTGTCGCACGAAGGTGGCATCATCGAAGTGCAGGGATGCGGCGAGCAGCGCCCCATCGAAAAAGAGCACTACGAAGCGTGCTTCGACCTGGCGGAGAAGGGGCTCAAATCAATTGTCGCCACACAGCAAGAAGCATTGAACGGAGACTGAACGTCGTGCCTCCCATTGACTTGCTTATCGGGACGGGCAACGCCCACAAGGTCGATGAAATCAGAGTCGCCCTTGACGGCGACCTGCTGCGGGTCCGCATGGTGACTGAAGTGATCGATGATCTCGAAGCCCCTGAAGAGACGGGCCTGACATTTGAAGACAACGCTCGACTGAAGGCCGGGTTCTACTCGCGACACACAGGCATGCTCTGCCTCGCAGACGACTCAGGCCTTGAAGTAGATGCGCTCGACGGTCAGCCTGGCGTCTATTCCTCACGCTATGCAGGCATCGATGGAGACGATGCAGCCAACAACACCAAGCTTCTGCGCGAACTTGATGGCGTCCCTGACTCGGACCGCGGCGCACAGTTTCGCTGCACGATCGCAATTGCAACACCCGATGCAACACACCTTGTAACCAACGGGATCTGCCGTGGGCGAATTCTCTCTGCTCCACGGGGCGACGCAGGGTTTGGCTACGACCCTCTATTTCTACATGTGGAATCCGGCAAGACCTTTGCTGAGCTCTCACAAAACAACAAGAGCGAATTCTCCCATCGTGGTGCTGCCCTCGCGAAGGTTGCTGAACAGCTTCCTGCGCTCATTTCAATTCTTCGCAATCGGATAGACAACTGATGGCAATGGCGCCCATACCCATTTCAAACATCCGCAATTTCTGCATCATTGCGCACATCGATCACGGCAAGTCAACGTTAGCTGACCGCATGCTGTCCCTGACGAAGACTGTCGAAGAACGAAAGATGCGCGATCAGCTGCTGGACGACATGGAGCTCGAGCGCGAGCGTGGCATAACGATCAAAGCTCGCGCAGTCCAGATTCGCTATGAGAAGGATGGCAAAATCTATGTGATGAACCTCATCGACACACCTGGCCATGTCGATTTCTCCTATGAGGTCTCCCGTAGCATGGCGGCGTGCGAAGGTGCTCTGCTTCTCGTCGATGCAGCGCAAGGTGTCGAGGCCCAAACGGCAGCCAACACATGGCTGGCGGTTGAGTCAGACCTCGAGATCATTACCGCTCTCAACAAAGTTGACCTGCCGACCGCCCGCGTTGATGAAGTAGGCGAAGAAATCGAGACGATCCTCGGGCTCGATGCAACCGACCTGCTGCATTGCTCGGCCAAGACAGGAGTGGGCGTCGAGGGGATTCTGGACCAAATTATTGACAGTGTTCCAGCGCCGAAGGGTGACAGGAACGCACCGTTGCAGGCACTGATATTCGACGCTGTCTTTGACGAATTCAGAGGCGTGATTGTCTACTGCCGAGTCATCAACGGCACTATGAACCGTCGTGACAGAATTCGCATGGTCGGTGTCGAACGAGGTTTCGAAGTCCTTGAGCTGGGCCATTTTCGGCCAGACATGTCTCCCACTGACTCCCTCGGGAGCGGTGAAGTCGGCTACGTCATCTGCAACATCAAGACACTTGACGATGTTCGAGTCGGCGACACGATTACAACGCAAGGCACCAACACACAGGCGCTGCCTGGATACAAGGAGCCACTCTGCTACGTCTACTGCGGAGTCTATCCGACTCAGGCTGCCGACTACGAAAACCTCCGCCGCGCCCTGTCCAAGCTCCACTTGAACGACTCGTCGTTTAGCTTCATACCGGAGACATCAGACGCGCTTGGGTTCGGATTTCGCTGTGGTTTCCTGGGGCTGTTGCACATGGAGATCGTGCAAGAACGTCTCGAGCGTGAATCGCAGATGGACGTCATCCAGACGCCGCCCAACGTGCACTACCGAATCAAAATCGATGGAGGGAAGGAGCAGTTCATCGACAGCCCCTCCAAGCTACCCGACGATGGCACAGTCAACGAAATCGCCGAACCGATCTGCGACGTCAATCTCATTGTTCCGCAAAGCGGTATTGGCAATGTCATGACGCTTTGCGAGGAGCGACGTGGGGTATACCAGAAGACGGAGTACATGGGTGACCGCGTCCTCATCCATTACGAGCTGCCCCTTTCGGAGATCATCTTTGATTTCTATGACAAGCTGAAGTCCTGCACGCAGGGGTTTGGCACGATGGACTATCACATCAAGACCTACACTGCTGCAAACCTCGTAAAGCTGAAGGTCCTCGTTGGAGGCACTGAGGTAGACGCTCTCAGTCTCATCATTCACCGAGACGAAGCGCAGAGAAAGGGGCGTGCACTCCTTCTCAAGCTCAAGAAGGAAATACCGAGACACCTCTTCGAAGTGCCTCTGCAGGTTGCTATTGGAGGCAAGATCATCGCCCGCGAGACCATTCGAGCCATGCGCAAGAACGTGACTGCGAAGTGCTATGGCGGTGATATCACAAGAAAGCGCAAGCTGCTGGAGAAGCAGAAGGCCGGCAAGCGCCGCATGAAGTCGGTGGGGAACGTGGAAATCCCGCAGTCGGCGTTTTTTGCCGCGCTCAAGTTGGATCGCGATTGATGGATGACGGGCAGACCCTCGAAAACGCAGAGCCAATGCCCGCACAGGAGAAGAGACAACCGTCGTCCAATCCTCGCCCTGAGCGAGAGCGCCCGATTTTCGCCTGGCGCGACGCGATCGAAGCCATTGTCGTCGCGGTTCTCTTTACGCTGCTGATAAAGCAGTTCGCCGTCGAGGCGTACAAAGTCCCGACGGGCTCCATGGCGCCGACCATCATTGGGCAAGAGGATGGAGGAGATCGGATTCTCATCAGTCGAATCCCCTACAGCTATCGCGATCCCAGACGCTGGGAGATTGCTGTTTTTCGTTACCCGCTCAACCAGAAGATCAGTTACATCAAGCGTGTCGTCGGCCTCCCCAATGAGTCTGTTTTTATCTTGGAAGGCAACATCTTCACTGCAGCCCCTGACGACGATCGAGAGAGCGTTCGCAATTTGCATGCTCGGTCGGCACTGACTGTCCAGCGCAAACCGGCAGCTCTGCAAGACGCGATCTTTGATCGATATCCGCAGATCGAGGTGAGTGAAGATGGCCGAGTCAATCGCGCTGACTTCCTGCGCGACTGGCTGGTCCCTGGCCCGATGTTTGCAGATCAGGCCGAGTGGGCCTTTGAAGGTGGACGCGTTCACATCGAATCAAAGGCACAGACGATTTGTCGCTTCCGCCATCCTGTTACCGACATTCGACGATTCGCGCCCATCGACGATACAAATCGAGGCGGCCGAGCCATTGTGAACGACTTGCGCCTCAGCATGACTGTTCATCCAGCTGAAATGTCTGGCGGTTTCCTGCAAATGGTGATCAAGGACAGCTATCGCAAAAAGCCCTATCAGGCGCGGATCCCACTTGGTGATGAGACAGGTACGCTGCTTATTGGCGACCGAGAAGTGTCGTCCGTCCCGAGCGGACTTCTGAACGATGGCAAGCCACATGTCGTCGATTTCACTCATCTCGACCGTTTCCTTGAGGTGCGGGTCGATGGTGAACGAGTCGCGTCAGCAGAGCTGTCGATTCAGCCGGCTGAAGCACCAGCACCTCGCTCAGGCCAAATCGTAGGGTTCGGGGTTGTGACCGGCTCGGCGACGGTCAGCCACATAGAGCTCCAAAGAGACATACACTTCCTGCAGGGCTCATTGTCACGTGTGGATATTCCGAGCGATCACTACTTCGTATTGGGCGACAACTCACCATCGAGCAAGGACTCGAGAGAGTGGGTGGCGCTCGAGGTGCAGATTTCCGAAGATGGTCGTGCGGCCCGTGGTGACACCGAAGCAATCATTGACCCGTCCGACCTGACGCAGCGACAGGACAACCCATTCAAGGATGACGACGAAGGTCCATGGAAGTTCGTAGATCACTTAGGCAACATCATCGAGATTGAAGGTGACTTGCAAGTGAACAACCGACGGCACGCACCGCTGGTACCGCGAAAATTGATAATTGGTCGAGCCTTTGCGGTGTTCTTGCCGTGGAAACGTGCAAAGTTAGTTCGGTGAATGATTGGGAGCAGTTGATTCATGAGTCTTGACCTTACAACTCGCCGCTTTTGGCCCTTCAAGAAAAAGGAGAAGCGACCGTCTCTAGGCTTCTGGCGAGACAACATAGAGTCTTTGACCGTTGCGATTCTCATGGCGCTGCTCATCAAGCAGTTTGTGTTTGAAGCCTACGCAGTCCCGACGGAATCGATGGAGCCCACAATCATCGGTCGTACTGTTGGTGGCGACAGGATTATCGCCAACAAGTTTCTCTACATGATGCGCGATCCCAAACGCTGGGAAGTCATGATCTTTCAGTACCCGCTGAATCGTTCCACGAACTATGTGAAGCGATGCGTGGGGCTTCCAGACGAGTGGTTGTTCATCCGCAATGGTGACATCTACACCGCGGAGGCAGCTCTCGACCACAAGGCAGCCCTCGCCGCGGCGACGGTCGAGAGAAAGCCCAATGACCTGCAGGAGTGCCTGTTCGATCATGGACAGTGCATCCCACCTGGTGAAAGAACGGTCAAGAGGTTTCGACGGTATTGGGCGACCGAAAAGGGGTCGGCAACGGACATCCGCATCAATGAAGATGACGAGGTCGTGCGGATGGTCGCCTCTGATCACGCCGTGACAGTCTCATTTACGCGGCCCGACTCGCAGAAAAAACGATTCAACGGATCAGAATCGGTCGATGTGCCGCTGATCAACAATCGGCGTTACGACGACTGGTCGCCCATGGCTACTGAGTGCTCCTCCTGGCAGCAAATGCTGGGCGTCAAGGGACCGGCAACAGGTGGCGGCCCTATGCCAGGATATGACGACGCGGTGGGCGACGTTCGGTTGGCATTCGAGGTAAACCCGGAATCTTCAAAGGGCAGCGTCATCCTGGAGATCATGGACGGCACCCACGGTATGCCCATCCGCCTGACACTCGGTGTCGAGGGAAGCGATGAGAAGAGCGTGCTGCTTGTGGGCAAGAAGTCAGTCGCACTCGAGGCCAGCATTCCAACCGACGATTGGACAGCCGTGGAGTTCTGGAACGTGGACGACCGAGTGCGCGTGCTCATCGATAGCGATGAAGTGGCATCGGTTGACTACACACATGCACCGATAGAACCGGCAGCTGTCGTCATGGGAGGCGGAAAGACATCCGACCCGGCGTATCCATCCAATACAGAAATGGGAGAGATCCCGCCTGTACAACCGACCCACAAACTCCCCCACCGCAACAATGTCAGCTTTGGCTTTGACGGCGGAAGCGCCTCATTTCGCGAGATCGATCTGGCGCGCGACACCTACTACACTGCTGCGGCGCGAGCAGCGACCGACTTTGCAATCCCCAAACGGAAGTACCTGATGTTCGGAGACAACTCACCGGACAGCCTTGATGCTCGAGGCTGGAAGAAGACACGCCTCACCTATAAGGGCGAGGACGGCAAGGAAATGGTCTGGGAGGGTGACGCCGAAGGAGTCTCTGACAGTGACGGTCCTGGGCATGTCTTTGGGAATCCTGAGCACCCTGAGTGGGCGACACACTCCAACACGCGCCCCTATGTGAACCCCTTCACTGAAGATGGAAAGATCTGGTTCATCGATAACCGAGGCAACAGGCGAGAGTTGGAAAAAGAGAGTATTGTGAAGCGCGAGACCTACTTTGGGCATTATGTTGATCGGGACCACGTCATGGCCCGAGCCTACTTCAAGTTCTGGCCGCCCCTTGCCATTGGAGTCATCAGGTGATTCTTCTCTTCGCTCGTGAACTTCGCAAACAATTCGGGAAAAAGCCCGTCGTCAGCGATGTGACAATTCGAGTGGATGCTGGAGAGGTGGTCGGATTGCTGGGCCCGAACGGTGCTGGCAAGACGACGATATTCAAGATGCTTATGGGGTTGCTGCGCCCTGATTCGGGAATGGTGAGCTTCATCAATGAAGATATCACTCATGCGCCAGTGGCGCGGCGCGCCCGTGCGGGGCTCGGCTATCTGGCGCAGGACCCGAGCGTGTTTCGAAAACTACGGGTTCGTGACAACGTCATGGCAGTCATCGAGTGGATCCCGGGACTCAGCAAGGGCGAGCGAATCGACCGTCTGGACAAGAGCCTGCAAGAGATGAATCTCACTCACCTCGCTGATAGCAGTGCGGGTGTTCTTTCCGGTGGTGAGCGCCGCCGACTCGAAATCGCGAGGATTCTCGTGACCCATCCAAAGCTGCTGCTGTTGGATGAACCGTTCTCGGGCGTTGACCCCATCGCGGTGGAAGAAATCCAGAAGATCATCCGCCACTTGAAACGGCGAGACATCGGGATTCTCATCACCGATCACAATGTTCGTGAGACTCTCTCCATCACAGATCGCTCTTATATCGTGCACGAGGGGCGCATCCTTCAACAGGGCGCGGCGCGGCAGTTGATCGCCGACGAGAAGGTACGACGAGCGTATCTGGGCGAGTCCTTCGTCATGCCGGAATTGGAAGAGTAGAGAAGATACTCGACTTCTTGAGCCATCGACCGCCTCAGCGACTCTGAGGCGCACCACGTCGCACCCTTCTTTCCGATCCCTGAAATACCAGAGGAACTCTTCAGAACTGAAAGTAGATGAAGCTGACGGGAGAACTGCTTCGGAAAAGGAATATCGCGATCATGAGCAGAGGCACAAGCATGATCCTGACCGTCGCAAGAACAGACCGTCCACGCCCGTCAGATCGTGTACGTCGGAGACATGAGACCAGGACCATCTGTCCCCAGGTTGGAATTGAGAAAATCAAAGCGAGGTTCAGGAAGTAAAGGGCGATGCCACGATCGTAGGCTGTCTCGTTCCATGGAGAGAGCGTGAGGTAGTGAACCAGCCACCCCATGTCTGTCTCTCTGAAGATCAGCCAGCCAAAACAAGTCAACCCGAACATGCCCATGACTTTTGCAGGCCTGAACCAGTCCCGCCTCTCTGGATTGACGGCAGGCAAGAGCCGATGAATCGTGATGAGGACTCCATGGTAGGCACCCCAAACAACAAAATTCCAGCTTGCCCCATGCCAGAGCCCACAGAGCAGGAACGTAACCAGAACATTTCGGATCGCTTTTCCTTTACCTGTCCGCGATCCACCCAGAGGAATGTAAAGGTAGTCGCGAAGCCAGAAACTCAATGACATGTGCCAGCGCCGCCAGAACTCTGCGGATGATGCAGATGAATAGGGGCGATCGAAATTCCGCATGAGGTGAAAGCCCAGAAGCCGCGCTGAGCCCCTCGCAATATCGGTGTAGCCCGAGAAGTCGGCCAGAATCTGAATGGCGAATGCAAAAACTCCAACCCACACGAGACTGAAGGAAGGATCATTGAGTGCAAAGATCTTGTCCACGATAAGGGCGGTATTGTCGGCAACGACCAGTTTCTTGAAGAGCCCCCAAATGAGAAGGATCAACCCCTCCTGCACATCCACTGCCCGAGTTCTCCTTGGTTTCTCTATTTGCGGCAGCAGGTGTGCAGCACGCTCGATCGGCCCTGCAACCAGCTGAGGGAAGAAGGCTACAAACAGGGCGACATTTACAAACGACTTCCTTGGAGACAGGTCTCCACGGTAGACATCGATGGTGTAGCCAACCCCCTGGAAGACGTAGAAGGAAATACCCACCGGGAGAAAAATGCCCAGCGTCTCCAGCCCACTCTCGACTCCGATGGAATTGAGCGCCAGCTGCAGGCTCTCAACGAAGAAGTCCAGGTACTTAAAGACTCCAAGAACACCAAAACTAACCAGTAACGAGGCCCCAAGAAGCGGCCTTCGCCATGTTGGCCGCGAATCGATCAACAGGGCTGCGCCCCAGTTCACTGCGGATACCCCGAGGATCAACGCGAGGAACCAGGGGTGAACCCATCCATAGAACAGATAGCTTCCACTGAGAAGGAGCAGATTCTGGCTGCGATGCGGCAGACACCTGCAGATCAGAAGAACAAGGACCAGAAACAGGAGGTACTCGAAGCTTGTAAAACTCACCGGCCACCCTCAAAGACGGTTTTCAATCGCTTGAAAAACAGGTCGGTATAGCGCGTGGTGTGAGTTGTTGCGATGTGATCCCCCTGCCCGTACCAGTCCAGAGCGAGTGACTCCTCGTCTGTGAAATCGAAGTAAGGCACGCCCTCCCCTTCAAGCCACTCGGCCAGTTTGTCCAGATACGGCTCCAGGCGGGGGTCGACTTCGGGTCGGTTATTGTCCACGGGGCGGCGCCGAAGCCTGACAAGTACCAGATTCAGGTCATGCTCGCGTGAAAGACGAACAAACTCAGGAAGAAACGAATGGGGGTTCATGCGCTCAAATGAAAACGCCTCATCAGACTCAAGCATGGAACGATCCCTTGCCCCCATGCCCAGATTGATCGGCTCTCCCGCCAACTCTTCCTTGCCCTTCAACCGACCTAATGCAAACCGGTTGTTGAGAGCTCCCCTCAGGTCCATGGCACGTTTCCCGCGCGAGATATCACCTTGTTCGCCATCCTGCCAATCAGCTTGCGCGAGAGTCCACTTTACCGCCTGTTCCGATGGAAGATGATGCATCGTGTTGTGCCACGACATGGCGGGGAATACCCACTCCAGCAAGTCACCGACTCCTCTTCGAAAAGCAGCATCACCAAATGCCAATTCCTCAATCAATGGCTCATTGAACTCTTCCCCTGGAGACAGCCCCTCCAGGACAGACCGCTGAGATGAGGCTTTCAGACGCGGCAGTGTCAACCAATGATCGCGAAAGAACAAAAACGTCGCTCTGGGTCTCACTCCAGATGCAACGACATGGTTCTTCAGCGCCAGATACCATGCTGCCGTCCGAGTCCCGGGGAGGCGCATCACATGAGCTTCGCCACCTGTCAGTTCTCGTAGCCTCCCTGTGTCAATCCGACACGGCATCATAGAATTCCCGACGAAGATCCAATCCGGCTTTCTGGTCTTCAGGACCTCATTCCATTCAGGGTGTGCCAGTGGCTCCTTCGTTGCCCGTCGCGTGAACGAAACACAAGGCACAAACACAAGACAGCACGTCCCGATGACAGCACAGGCTTCTCGCGACACAAACCGCGAGAGTAGAAGCAGGCTGAGTGCTACCGCCAGGCAACAGAGCAAAACACGATTAAGTGATTTGAGTGTTGCCAACACTGAAACCCACAACGGTGAACAACCACGGAGCGTTTCCCCTCCAAGCGGTGAAGCAGATTTCTCCCCGGGCGCAGCCACGCGCAGAGCCATCTCACCCTTTTTCAACAGGTTTACTGCCTGAATCGAGAGAAGGTGCCACCCCTCATCCAGATCCAGCTCTGCCTCGCGGCTCACGCCACCACGGACGTCTCTGGGAAGAGACACAACGTCCTTTCCATCAACTGCAACATGACCCCAGTCATTACACTGGAACTCAAATCGGTGCGTTCCACTCTCCTTCACATACCAACAGGCAGTCAGAAGCAACTGCGTCTGTGGCAGAGGGAGAGGAATGCCTGCCGTGTTCGGTGCTTTTGCAATGAGCGCGGCTGGGCGAACAGCCGTCGTGGATTCGAACATCTCAAGTCTGGCACCGCCTGCATCACTGCTGCGGTGAGCCAGCGATACCAGGATTCCTGGCCCGATCCACTGTACGACGGCCAGCAGAGCAACCATCACCAACCACAGTTTCCAGGAGCCCGTACTCCGGACAAGGGGCCAGGGGTCCTCCCGCGCCAGCTGTTCAAAGCCTGGAGCCGATGAAATGGATGACGTCATGAGCGAAGGCCTGCTATAGACAACAACTGTTTGATGCGGACCCCCG
>PVBE010973341.1_pt1 | contig 14905 bp, 9 predicted proteins | sample 1631181 | NCBI WGS metagenome assembly PVBE01 (sample SAMN08397723, study PRJNA350692) | Marine metagenome, whole genome shotgun sequencing project. | isolation source: water | place: Pacific Ocean | collected 2012-04 | reverse complement strand
CCAATACCCGGCCGGATTCATCCGGCAACGACGTAAAACTTCCCTGTCGCATCTTCGCAGCCTCCTTGCTAGCGTTACGCGTTTCACACCACGTAAACTAACAGGAGGCTGCGATTTAGGCTTCATTAAACGGTATTGGGGTTAGCCGTAAGATTCGGTCTGAGGCACAAAACCAGATGCAAGTCTCGCTCGTCTAACAGCTCAAGGTAGCGGTGCGCAGCTACAATTGCGTACTCGTGCAAAGCGAAGAGTCGGTACTGGCGGCTCAGAACAACCGATACAAGGAGTCTGGCGATGAGACGTTTGACAGCAGTTTTGGTGGGATTGATGATCGCCTGTGCGGTCGCGGCCGACGCTCAGGAGATTGGATTCATCGAGAAGTTTGCTCTCACAGAGGATCGGACCGAAGCGTTGAAGCTGCTGATTCCGGGCTCGCAGGAATACTACTACTATCACTGTCTGCACTATCAAAACACCGAGCAGTTCGATCAAGTTGATGAGCTGCTCAGAGCGTGGATCAAACGCTACAACGAGACGCCCGCCGTGCGCGAGATTCAAAACCGGCAGGCCTTGCTGACGTATCAGAAAGACCCGGCTTCGTCGCTCGAGTTCATTCGTCGGCAGCTTGGGATCCAGTTCAATCATCAACGCGACACGATCGGCGAGAAGCCCAATCTGCCGACGGAGCTTGACCAAGCTTTGATCAGCCGCGCGCGTCTCACTCAGCTCGCTAAACAACGGCACAAAAATCTCACCGGCTTCGAGCAAACTGCTTTGGATTGGCTCGTTGTGGCAGAGTTGAACCCTGATCGCCAACGGCATCTGCTGCAACGGTTGCAGCGATCCGACCATGCCAACCTCGCGCAGCTCATCGCCGACGACTTGAAGCATCGCGACAGCAAGCCCTTCGGCTCGATGACGATCCATCAGCAGTTGATGAAGAGCCAGCTCGACGAGTTGCTGCGGCTGAAGCCCGATCTCTTGAACCAACAGAACTTCGTCAACGCCTACCTCGCGAAGCTCTCACCGAACGACGATGTGAATCGTGACTTCGAGACGGAGGAATACGAAGCTCATCTCGATCGCTTGGTTCGGTTCGTGTCGAGGCTCGCGCCGGTTCACAACTCGCTCAAGACGCATGTCCTTTACCATCGCCTGCTGCACGACCGGTCGCTCGGAATCTATGACAAAGACCGGTTCATGACCTACATCAAGTTGCCGCGCAAGGTCGGCTACATGGAACCCAAGTTCATGGCGTTGGAAAACAACAAGCGATTTGCCGCCGATCTGAACGCCAACTTCCAGGGGCTGACTCATCTGCCGCCCATTCGCAACGACGAGCTGCTCGTGCGGAGTTACCTGCATCACTTTTTCGTTGACGAAGCGAACGGCGAGCCTTACGAGCCGTATATCAGCGACATCTATTTGCGAGAGAATCTCGCCGAGACGAAGATCGTGAACGGGCTCGGCGAGCCGGAACAGTGGTACTCGTTGCTGCCGCCGAACAAGTATCAGGCGCTGAAGGACCGCATCGACCTTGAATTTGCTCACACGAACCAGAAGTATTTCGCAGCCGATGATCCGGTCAGCATCGACCTGCACGTGAAGAACGTACGTTCGCTGATCGTTCGCGTTTTTGAAATCAACACGCGGAACTTCTATCGCGAGCAAGGTCGTGAGGTGAATACGGACATCAACCTCGACGGGCTGGTCGCGAACAATGAGCGGACGTTTAAGTATGGCGAGCCGCCGCTGCGACGAGTCCGCCGGCACTTCGAATTCGCCGCGCTGACGAAGCCGGGTGTGTACGTGATCGATTTCATTGGCAACGGGATGAACAGCCGTGTCGTCGTTCGCAAAGGCCAGCTTCACCACCTCGTTCGCACTGGGCCGGTCGGCCATCTCTTCACGATCCTCAACGAGAAGAACGAGAAGCTGAACGACACGACGATCTGGATGTCGGGACGCGAATACAAGGCCGGCGAAAACGGGCTCATTCTTCTGCCGTTCTCGACCAAACCGGCTCGTCAAGCAATCGTCATCGAGCACCGAGGGCTGCGCACGCTCGCACATTTCCAGCATCAATCCGAGAGCTACCAGCTCGGCGCGGGCATCTACGTCGATCGCGAATCGCTGCTGAAACACGCCCAGTCGCCCGTCGTCATTCGTGCTGGGTTGTATCTTAATGGCACGCCGATCAGCCTCGCGGATCTGGAAGAAATCCGCTTGACGATCTCTTCGGTTGACCACGAAGGCGTCGCGTCGACCAAGGAAGTGAAGGACTTCAAGTTGTTCGAGGATCGCGAGTCGATTTACGAGTTCCAGACACCGGCACGGCTGTCGCAATTGACCTTCACGTTGCAGGCTCGAATGCAGAGCCTGAGTCAAAACAAAAAGATCGATTTGCAAGCCGCCGAGACGTTCGCGCTGAATCAAATCGACAAGACGGAGAAAGTAGAAGACCTCCATTTCGCGAAAGTCGACGGCGAGTATGTGCTCGACCTGCGCGGGAAGACGGGCGAGGCGAAGCCTGACCGGGCCGTGCACTTTTCGATCAAGCACCGTGATTTCACCGAGGCCGTCCCAGTCTCGCTGCAGACCGACCGCGACGGGCGCATCCGGCTGGGGAAGTTACAGGACATCGCCGGCATCACTGCTACCAGCCCGGAAGGGACGTCTCATTCCTGGCGTCCGTCGCACGATCGACACAGCTATTATCGCACGGCGCATGGCGTGGCTGGGCAGACGATTGAACTGCCGTACATGGGGTCGAGTGACGCGCCGACTCGCGACGAATTGTCACTGTTGGAGCTGCGCGGCGGCACGTTTGTGGCCGATCGCTTCAAATCGCTCACGATCCGCAACGGCATGCTGCGTGTAAAGGGGTTGCCGCGCGGTGACTATGACTTGTTGCTGAAGCGCAGCGGAGCGCGGATGCGGCTGCGCGTCACCGATGGCGAGGAGAACGAGCGGTACGTGCTGGGCGGATCGCGACACCTGGAGGTTCGTGGCGCGAAGCCGCTGCAGATCGCGGGCGTGACGGCGAACGATGGTGGCGTGCGGATTCAGCTTGCCAACCACGACAAGTTCTCACGCGTACATCTGTTTGCCACGCGGCAGAAACCGAGCTACGACGTGTTTGGAAAACTCGGTCGCGTCGCTGACGCCGAGCCGTACCAGACCACGCCGAAGCAGTTGACATCACTGTACGTTGCGGGTCGTAGCATCGGCGACGAGTATCAGTACATCATCGACCGCCGCTACACGAAGAAGTTCCCCGGCGTGATGGTCGAGCGACCGAGCGTGCTTCTCAATCCGTGGGCGGTGCGCAGCACGGAGGCCGGTCGCCAAGATCCGAAGTCTAAAACGGACTTTGCCCCAGCCTCTGAGGCGGCCCCCCCGGCAGCCTCGCGCCAAACGGCAGCCCAGCCTGGCCAAGGGCAAGTCGTTGGCTTCGAGAACCTCGACTTCCTCGGCGAAGCGTCGGCGATCCTCGTCAACTTGCGGCCGAATGAAAAGGGAGTCATTTCGATCCCAGCCGACGCGCTCGGCTCGCATCAGCATCTGCATGTCGTGGCGATTGACCCAGTGCAAACGGCGTATCGCAGCATCTCACTGCCCGATAAGCCGATGGAGTTGGTTGACCTTCGCCTGGCGGTTGGCCTCGATCCCGAAGATCACTTCACACAGCAAAAGCAAATCAGCATTGTTGCCAAAGGCGATGAGTTCGTGCTGGCGGATCTCGGCTCGTCGCGGTTCGAGATGTACGACACGTTGGCTCGCGTGTATTCGCTATATATGACACTCAGCAGCGATGCGAAGCTGGCCGAGTTTAACTTCATCCTGAGCTGGCCGACTCTCGACGCCGAAGAGAAACAGGCTCTGTACTCGAAGTACGCTTGTCATGAACTGAACTTCTTTCTACTGAAGAAAGATCCTGAGTTCTTTGATCAAGTCGTGCGGCCTTTCGTCACGAACAAGAAGGACAAAACGTTCCTGGATGATTGGCTGCTTGGCAACGAGTTGGGTGATTACCTGCAGCCGTGGGACTACGCGCGGTTGAACACGACCGAACGCCTTCTGCTCTCGCAGCGGATTGCTCGCGATCGCCGACATGCGATCCAAGACGTGCGAGATCGCGTCGCTTTGCTTCCGCCGAACATTGACCGTCGCAACGTGCTGTTCCTGACGGCGTTGAAGGGTCGAGCGCTCGACACGTCGGGTCCTGTCTCCGGCAAGGCTCTTGGTTTGGCAGCCAAGGGCAAGACGGCGTCCGCAGCGGTCGGGCAACTCGGTCAGATCTCAGGCGGAGCTGGCGTCTCACGCGGGCAAATGCAAAACGCCGCCCCGCTGGTTGTTACAGCGGACGCGATCTCCGCCACCGCTAACGCACTCGAAGGCGAATCAATCAACGAGAGCCTTCAGCGGCGGAGTGAACTATCTCGCTCGCGGCGCTCCTTGAGGGGACTGCAAGACCTACAGAAACGCTCGGTCGAAGGTCGCATCGATCGCTTTGAGTTTGCGTATCGATCTAAAGAACAAACGCGTCAGTTGTATACCAAGCTCGATAAGACGCAGGAGTGGGCCGAGAACAACTACTACAAGCTGTTGATCGAACAGCAGAATGCAAAGCTGGTTGGCGTCAGTCCGTTCTGGCGAGACTATGCCGAGCACAATCCCGCTCAGCCGTTCTTCTCGCCGAACTTCGCCGAGGCGACGGGCAACTTCAGCGAAATGATGTTCGCACTGTCGTTGCTCGACTTGCCGTTTGAAGCTGGCAAGCACGAGAGTGAGATCGCCAATAGCAAGCTGACGGTGAAGGCCGGCTCACCGATGATTGTCTTCCACGAAGAAGTCCGCCAAGCCGGCGATATCGTCGAGCAGACTTCGATCCTCGTCAGTCAGAACTTCTTCCGTTACGGTGATCGTTACCGTCAGGTAGACAATGAGCGGCTTGACAAGTTCGTGACCGAGGAGTTTCTCGTTCACACGGTTTACGGCTGCCAGGTTGTGATCACCAATCCGACTTCGGCGCCGCAGAAGCTCGACGTGCTGCTGCAGATCCCGCTAGGGGCGATCCCTGTCCTGAACGGGCAAGAGACGCGCAGCGTACATCTCGCGCTGCAGCCTTACAACACGCAGACCGTCGAGTACCACTTCTACTTCCCGGCGGCTGGCGACTATCCGCACTATCCGGTTCACGTCGCCAAGAACGAGAAGCTGCTGGCTCATGCCAAGCCGGTGTCGCTCGCCGTCGTCGAGAGGCTGAGCCGCATCGATCGCGATTCCTGGCCGTACATCTCGCAGAGTGGATCGAACGAAGATGTGCTGGAGTACTTGCAGAACAACAACCTGCACCAGACCGATCTCAACAAAATCGCCTTCCGGATAGGCAACAAGCCGTTCTTCTTGAAGGTCGTCGAGTTGCTGTCCCAGCGGCATGGCTACAACCACACACTGTGGTCGTACGGAATCAAACACAACGCCGTCCCCGCTATTCGGCAGTACCTGCAGCATTCGGACAGTTTCGTGCAACTGTGCGGTGCATCGATCGACAGCCCGCTGCTGACGATCGATCCCGTCGTACGAAGGTCGTATCAGCACCTCGACTACAGCCCGCTCGTGAATGCCCGAGTCCACAAACTCGGTCGCAACCGCGAGATCATGAACGCGCGGCTGCACGGTCAGTATCACAACTTGTTGAAGATTATCAGCTATCACCGCTCGTTGTCAGATGACGAGCGTCTGGCGATCACCTACTACATGCTGATGCAAGATCGTGTTGAGGAAGCGATTGCGTTCTTCGACGAGTTGAACGCGGCGGACCTGGAAACGTCGCTGCAATACAACTACTTCGCGGCATATCTGAATCTGTATCGCGAAAACGTTGACGCCGCGCGACAGATTGCTCGGCGTCACGTGAAGCATCCGGTTGACCGCTGGCGAAATGCATTTGTCTCGATCGATCGCCAAATCGACGAGATCGACAGCGGCAACTCCGACGTGATCGACGAGAAGAACCGCAATCAGCGGCAAGCCGAGTTGGCGTCGACAGAACCCTCGTTCGATTTGAAGGTCGAAGCGAAGAAGGTCCGCATCGAGTATCAGAACTTGAAGCGAGCGTCGGTGAACTACTACTTGATGGACATTGAGTTGTTGTTCAGCCGCAATCCATTCGTGCAAGGACACTCGAATCAGTTCTCGCAGATCCTGCCGAACTTGACCGACACGATTCCGCTCGCTGCCGATCAGCGGTCGGTTGAATTCCCGTTGCCCGACGAGTTACAAAACCGCAACGTCTTGGTCGAGGTTGTCGGCGCCGGCCAATCAACATCGCAAGCCTACTTCTCGAACTCGCTATCCGCGCAAGTCATCGAGAACTACGGCCACTTGCGAGTTACTGCGAAGGAGACCGGCCAGCCGCTCCCGAGGGTCTATGTCAAGGCCTACGCACGGATGAAGGACGGCCGAGTGCAATTCTACAAGGACGGCTACACCGACCTCCGTGGCCGCTTCGACTACTCGTCCCTCAACACGAACGAACTCGACTTCGTCGCTAACTTCGCGTTGCTCGTCTTGAGCGACGAGCACGGAGCCATTGTGCGGGAGGCAGCGCCACCAAAGCGGTAAGACAATCGTCAGCCACCACCGAGTTAAAACGCCGCTCCACGTCACTGTCAGGAGATTTCGTTCTGCCCGTCGGTTCCGACCTCTTGTTGCTTCACTTTGGATTTTCCGACTAACGCACTGACGCTTCAATCCTGCAGCACGACATTGCGGTGACCGGCATCCCCACCCCACATAGACCATCCCGTCAAACTGGTATTCGCGGTATCGATGCAGACCACCTGACCATCCTGAGTGCTGACATAGATTCGACCTTCATGGACGACGGGCGGAAACCGAACAGGAGCATCGACCTGGAATGACGCCGCGATTTCTCCCGATTGCGGCTTCATCTGCAAAACGTCTCCATTGACGGTCGCAACAAAGAGGAACTCACCTGCGGCAACTGGCGGCGTCGCCAAGTGCCCTCCAACCTCGTTGAGATTGCCTTCGACTTGTTTTGTCCACACGGTCTTACCTGACTCGGCGGACGTACAGACGATTTGGTCACCCATGCAGTTGTAGAGCCGTCCCTTCCAGTACAGTACACGCGAACCTTGAAAACTCTGTAGCGTGGAGACGTTGCCCAGTCCAATAGCGTCCGCTGCCTGGAGTTCCGTACGGACCAATGGATCTGATGATTGAGCATCGGAAGGCTGGGGCAGGATCGAGTTCATCGGAGACACTGGCGGAACTTCGTCAGAAGCTGACACGTCTCCTGACAACTCATCCTCGACCGCAAACGATCCGCCGCTGCCGAACCCGCCTCCAGACGCGCCTCCAAACCCACCTCCAAACCCACCGCCAATCCCGTTCGACGACTCGAACTCTGCGGCATCAGTGCTATAGCTCGCTGGACGACTTGGTCGAGATATGGAGCAAGGCGACGGGCGGCAACGTACTGTAGTCGGTTGGTAGATCGATCGTGCATGGCGATACACTCGGCGATCTCGCCGGAGTCTCCGTCGGCACGACGCGTTAGATAAAGATCATCGGCGGCCACCACAGGAACCGAGGTAGCACGAAGCCGTGTCGCCAAGTTGATACCGCCGTCCTGCTGTCCAAACTGGTATACAATTCCGGTAAGCGACGCCAAGTACAGATCATCTCCGACGGCAACCGGAGCCGTCATACAGTCGCTGTCAATCCATTGCTGCCAGACCGTCTCGCCGGATTGTGCATCGAGACAAATGGCAACGTGCGTTGGTGTCATTGAACCGCTACGCCTAGACGACTCAGGGGGAATGGGATCGTCGGCAGGGGAAGTGTCGCCAGTAGTAACTGGAGATGGTGGCACCGAAGGATAAACGGCAAACACACGACCGCCAGCTACTGTCGGCATGGATAGCAAGGGATCGCCAAGCCAATGTGACCATCGCATCTCGCCTGTCTTCGCAGCCAACGCAAAGATGGTGCATGACTCACAGCCAAAGATGATAGAATCATCGTAAGGGACAGCCGAAGACGGTCCGTCATCATCAAGCTGTACGCCCCAAATGAAGTCACCTGTGTGAGCATCAAAGCAGTAGTATTCTTTGGAGCTGAAGCCGCCGCTGACGTACAAGCAGTTCTGATAGATCGTGGGTGTCGGAATCGGAGACTCGCTTGGCAACTTGATTGTAAAGCCGTTCTCGCGCTTGGTGATTCGATCTAAATCGAAAGCAAGCGGCTCGACGTGTCCGGACCTGAACTCGCTATTCTGATTTGCCGTGCGCGAGTTCATGGCAACAACTTCTTCCAAAATGTCCTCGCCGTTCAGAGCCAGAGCGAGTTCGGGCTCTGAAGCTGGTTTTTTGGATTTATCTTGCTGAGTAGTTGCCGCGGGTCCAGAACGCTCTTTCCGTTTCCTTGACTCCGAACGGTCTTGACCCACAAAACGTTGGCATCCAACCACTACAACAACGGCAAGAACGGACACAACAGCGAACTGCTGTCGTTTCATAATGCACCTTCCTCGGTTCCGGAGCCCCCGTTGAAGGTTAGCAACGTGCGTGGTCGTGGAGTGATGAGAAGATCGACGCAATTGCTACAGTCGAGTCTAGCATTCTTTGGATTCGATACGCAAGCCTTTTCGCCATTAGATATCACTCGCACGCCTGCCTGTCTACGTTCCAAGAGTTGGAGTTCGCTTTTACATGCTGAAACATCGCCGCAGCAAGCATACTGAGCACGGCCCCCGCCGTCGCCAATCCCATGTCTTTGTGAGCATCCCAGACGTCTCCTTGCTGACCGAGGTAACTGTGGGTGAAATCGGGGGCTAGGGTCACAGCACCAAGCCACTCCGCGAGTTCAAACAGCATACTGCTTGCGAGAACAAACTCGACTGCGGTGAAGTAGCTTCAGGCGGGCTTCACTTGCAACATCCGCAAATGAACTTCCCCTGCCACGGGTGCAATCAGCAGGCCAAAGCTGAGATGGACAAACCGATCGTAATGATTGCGGCTCAGCCTGACGTCTTTTGTTACGTCGACCTCAAATAATTGTGTGGACCATTGATCGTATGGGACAAACGAGTAGACGTAGCGAGTGCCGAGAACATGCAAGATCAGAAACAGGATCAAGAAGGAAAAGCTCACGGTGGAAAGTGGGAAGCATTTCGTTGAAGCCAGTAAGATGGCGATTGCAATCCAAGTCGGGACGATGTGGATGACTATATGCAATTCGTAGGGAGGATTGTGGAGCCAGAGTACGAAGTAGACCGTAAACACCAGCAACAGCACGCGTTGAGATGTAGCTCGATGTAGACGACTCGGCATGGATGTGAACTCGTCGTGGAAGGGCCGCAGTCCCCGTCTACCATGTGAGCCGAAATCCGTCTCAATTATTCCCGTCTCGCTGCGGTCCGTCCAAAGATTGTCCAAGAACGGCGGATCAACATCCCAGAAGTACGAAGAGAATCCGTCTTCAATGGTCGCGAACTGAACCGTCTTCGTTGAGTGGCTGAGGATTTGACAGTTCGAACGGGTGCTTTTCCGCAATCTTCTCGTCGAATTCGCAGCCCAATCCCGACTTGTCTGGTAGCATTGCGAATCCGCTCGCCATATTGATGTGCGCCCCTTTGAACAAGTCGTTTTCCCAATTCGATGGACGGACGACGAACTTGTACTTTGACTCCTGAATGACGCAGTTGGGCGTACAAGCATCGATGTGTAGCGAAGCCAGCGTACACGGCAGGCTGGAAGGGTTATGCAGCGCCGCATCGATGCCCTGAGCTTCCGCCATGGCACAGATTTTTCTGGTCTCGGAGATGCCGCCTGCCTGGATCACGTCCGGCTGCACGTAAGAAACCAGGTGACGGCTGATGATATCCTCGAAGTCGAATTTGGTGAAATGCCGTTCGCCGGTGGCCAAGGGCACGGTCGTACGTTCCCCCAACCATTCGAGGGCATCGTTGAACTCGATGTTGATCGGTTCTTCGAGCCAGAGCGGGCGGAACTCTTCGATTCCCTTCGCATATTCCAGCGCCTGCACGGGAGTCAACCTGGTATGAGCGTCGGTAGCGATATCGAAATTGGGTCCGGCTTCATCACGCATCTCGGCAAATGTATCGATTGCTTTCTTGACGTCCCAGGGAAACCGCGCCCGGCCATTCACCACGCTGAGCGGTGGACCAGTCTTGATAGCGGTGTAGCCTTTTTCCTTCACCTCTCGGACGGCTTCTCTGCCTGTCCCGTGCACGTACAGCCGGATCTTCTCTCTTGCAGCGCCGCCGAGAAGCCGGTAGATCGGCACGTCGAGTAGTTTTCCAAGGATATCCCAGAGGGCGATCTCCGCGGCGCTGATGGCGGTATTGAGAACTGGACCGCCCCGCCACCGCGGCCAGCGATACATGCCCTGCCAGAGAAATTCGATGCGAGTCGGGTCATGCCCCACAAGCACGTCCCGCAACTCCTTGCACGCGGCAAGCGCAGTGCCGGTCTTGCGGTGCACGGAGGCTTCGCCGAGCCCAGTCACTCCCACGTTCGTGTAGATCTTCATGAACACCTGATTGGCCTCGATACCCACGCCCCAACACTTTACATCGGTGATTTTGATGTTCGTCGGTAGTTTCGCCGCAAGATCGGCCACCAGGAGGCCGTTCCAGAACGGGGTGCCGCCGAAGAAGATGCCTAGCCTCTTGATGAACTGACGACGATGCATAGCGAACTCCTTTTGCGAATAGCCAACGGGGAGAAAGATCGCACACTCAGACAGGCATCTATTCTACGGCAGAACCCAAGCACGCACTCATCGTGTGATGGCTACAATGAATTTTCTGAAGTTATTCTTTCCGCGTTCCTTGGCGCGTGGGTTATAACGACTTCCACGGCGGTGTGAGTAAATGTCCATCGGTACAAAGGACCCCAGATGTTTCATTGGAAACTTGTTTGGATTGTGATGCTGCTTCTTTCGACTCCGCTATACGCAGACAACTGGCCGGCTTGGCGAGGCTCCGATGGCACAGGAATCTCGAAAGAGCGCGAGCTGCCAGTTCACTGGAGCGCGACCGACAACATTCGTTGGAAGGTACCGCTGGCTGAGCCTTGCAATTCAACGCCGATTATCTGGGGCGAATACATCTTCCTTACGCAGGGGTTGGATGGCGGCAAGCGCCGCGCGTTGCTGGCGTTGAATCGTAAGACGGGCGAAACGTTTTGGCAGCGAGAACTAGTGTGCAACGTCGAAGAGACAACACATCGCCAGAACCCGCCGTGCAGTGGTTCCCCTGTCACCGACGGTAAACGCGTCTATGCACAACACGGCTCGGCGGGTGTTGTGGCCTATGACTTCGACGGCGAGCAATTGTGGCATCGAGACCTCGGGCCCGTCCTCCACCGCTGGGGAAACGGCAGCAGCCCGGTGATCTACAGGAACCTGCTTATCATATTTCACGGTCCCGGCGAGCCGTCACAACTACTGGCACTCGATCGAAGTAACGGAAAAACTGTTTGGAAGTCGCAAGAGGTTGGAATCAACAGCAACATCTTCGGTTCCTGGAGCACGCCGGTGGTTGTCCAGGCGCGCGGACGCGACGAGTTGATCATGCCGCTGCCCGGTGCGAAGATCGGTGGACCAGGGTGGTTCAAGGCGTACAATCCTGCCACGGGCGACGTGTTGTGGCAATGCGATGGACTGGGTAACGAAGTCTATGCGATGCCAATCGTCGGAATCGACAGTAATATCGTTGTCGGAATATCCGGTCACAACGGACCGGCGATGGCGGTTCGCGCCGGTGGTGAAGGCAACGTGACTGAGTCACGGCGGCTATGGCGAACGCAAATGAAGAACCCACAGCGGGTCGGCAGCGGAGTCATCCATGACGGACTGCTGTATCTGGCCAACGCCACCGGCATCTTGCAGTGTTTCGAATCCGAGACCGGCGAGCAGATCTGGAAAGAGCGACTTGGCGGCAATCTCTGGGGCTCGATTCTTCTGGCTGACGACAAGCTTTACGTCAGTAATTTGGCAGGCGACACCTTCGTTGTGCGTCCCGGCCGCGAGTTCAAAATGATCACGAAGAACAGCGTTGGTGAGCCGACATATGCCGCCCTCGCGCCGAGCGGTGGGGAACTGTTTCTCCGAACTCACAAACACCTTTACTGCATTGGGGGCGCCAATCGTGGCCGATGATCGTCGGGAAAGCAACATAGCAGACACCGAGCAACGCTCAAACTGGTATCGCGCCAAGGCGAGCTCTTCGTTCTTCAGCTTCCTGCCATATCGCGTGGCCCTTGTTGAGCGGATGCCCGTTGTGAACGACAACAATCGAGTGGAATTTGAGTGTCGAAGAAGGCAGTTCACTACTACGGACTGAACACGACGGACGGCGGAACGGCTATGACTCGAACGGCTCATCAATACAGATGTCTGTGTGGTTTCCCGGATTCACGCCGTGAGTTCCTGGCCGCATGTGTTGCGGGCGTCTTGAGCGGAAGACCTCTATTGGGCGACGCGCCCGCGGCTTCCGGCCCGAAGTTCTCGTTCAAAAAAACGGGACAAATCATCCTGCCTCGTGGCCCAGCGGGCACCTTTGATTCCACTCACGCGAAGTATCCGTGCGTGCTGAAAGTCGGCGATCAGTGGATGATGTGGTTCAGCGGCCGGGGTGACGATGCGTTTACCGGCTCGGTCGGCCTGGCGACCAGTCGAGATGGAATTCGTTGGACCAAAGCCAATGAAGGGCGAGCTGTACTGGCCCCTGGTCGTTTCGGAACGCCGGATGAGACCAAGATTGACCATCCGGCCGTCGTCCGTTACGACGACCGCTTTCACATGTGGTACACCGCTGGTCCACGAGACAGTCTGTACCGAATCTGTTACGCGATCAGCGAGGACGGCTACCGGTGGGAACGCCAGAACGGCGGTCGCCCCGTATTGGGGACTGGAGAACGCGGCAAGTTCGACGATCGAGTCGTGCTGCACCCCGCCGTCGTGCACGACACAAGCGGGCTATTGCATCTATGGTACAACGGCGGCGGCCCTCAGGAGGACTTTCACGTTGGCCACGCCACAAGCCGCGACGGAATTGATTGGCAGCGCCAGAACGCCGGCGATCCCGTTCTCTCCGGCGGCACTGTCGGCGGTCGCAAGGAGATCTACGTCTACAACGTGATGGTACTACTCGAAGACGACGTCTATCGCATGTGGTACAGCGCGGCTTTGGACCTCGCTCCTTCCGGCCGGTACGCGCCGCGTGGCAGCGCGATCGCTTACGCTGAAAGTTCGGACGGCACTCTGTGGACTCGTGACGATGCGATTACGTTGCTCAGCGGTGGTGAGCACGCGCCGGACGCCTATGCGTGCTTTGCGCCGTATGTTGTGCGCCGTGCTGACGGATTCTGGATGTATTACTCGATGGGATCAGCCTACCAACGGTACCAGACCGGTCTGGCCAGATGCCCGTTGCCGAGTCGAGACTTGCGGTGTGAAGAGTAAGAAACAACGGGTCGAGGGGGGCTCTGTGGGTTTCGGCTGGTAAGCGGCGCTGTCGACGTGACCATGCCAGAGCTGCTGCTGTTTCGAGAACCGGGCGTCATGACTCTTTGATGATTGAGAGTCCCATCTAACCACGCTGTTTTTGACGCAACTTGGCTGCTGGTACCGATCATCTTAAACCAGCCAGTATCGATCCTTTGGGACAATAAGGGACGGGCATTAGGAGACATAAAGAGACATAAAGGACAGGCATTATCTCTTCGCATTGCCTTGCCCGACACTGATTATTCAGATACAGTGAGTGTCTGTATTTTCATGTAACTAGATACGGCGGGGGGGGAAGTCATGACGATGGCATGCAGTCAATTGGTGGATGTAGAGGTAACACGATACTACCACTGCATTTCTCACTGTGTCCGACAGGCGATGTTGTGTGGAGATGGATTTGAACATCGCAAACAGTGGATTGAAGATCGGCTCGAATTGCTAGCAAGTTGTTTTTCCATGTCGGTCTGCGGATTCTCGGTGATGGACAACCACTTACATGTGCTTGTACGCCTCGATCCGGATGGTGTGAAGGGCTGGTCGAATGAAGACGTGGTCCGTCGATGGATCACCATCTATCCTCCCAAGGCTTCAAAAGGGGCTGAGGTCGAGAATACTCAGATCTGGATTGAGCAACACAGCAAAGACACCAATCGGATTGCGCAGTGGCGTGAACGTCTTTCGAATCTCGGTTGGTTCATGAAGGCTTTAAAGGAGCCGCTGGCTCGGATGGCAAACAAGGAAGATGATTGTCGCGGTACGTTTTGGGCGAGCCGCTACAAGTCGATTGCCGTTCTGGATGACGAGGCCTTGCTGGCCACCAGTGCCTACATCGACTTGAATCCGGTGGCCGCCGGTGTTGCGACGGCGCCGGAAAACAGCAAACACACGTCGATCCGCCGCCGTGTTCGCCATGTCAAGGCAAAAGGGAAGCTCGAAGCCTTGAAAGAGGCAGCGACTGGTAGTGTGGCTGGCAGCCAAGCGGCGGATAACATCGAGCACGATTTGTGGCTCTGTCCTCTGGAGGACCGGCGGCAGCTGGGAGCGGAACGCGAAGGGATGCTGGAGGGATTCTCACTGGGGAGCTACCTACTTCTGGTCGACTATACGAGCCGGCTCTGTCGGCAAGGTAAGGCACGCGTTAGCCATGATGTCGCCTCGATTCTAGATCGGATGGGAAGTAACGCTGACATCTGGTCACACCGCATCAAGCGACTCTTCTCGAAGAAGCGTCTCTTGGGAAGCTATTTCGCCACAGACCAAGCCAGGCTACGCAAAGTGGCGCAACAACGAGGCCGGCACCATCTCGACAACCTGGCCGGCGCGGGCGGCGGCTAAT